>OCVV011308819.1_pt1 | contig 10592 bp, 13 predicted proteins | sample 1539721 | NCBI WGS metagenome assembly OCVV01 (sample SAMN02144230, study PRJEB22623) | gut metagenome | biome: sheep rumen | host: Ovis aries | place: New Zealand
ATTTTCTCCGTTTCCGAACGCAGGACGAGATCGTGCTCGCCGGCCGTTACCAGCACGGGAATCCGGATCTTCTCCAGCTCTTCTACCCGGATCCGGGGCTCTGTCAGCATCAGGGTGACCAGCGGATCCGGATGCGCCCGGTTGGCTGCGGAAAACTCTTCGATAAAGGAAGGAATCAAACCGGCCGGGGATAAATTGGTTCCGCTGACAGCCAGCATACCCAGCGTTCCGGGATGCGTGATTTCAAGCAGAAGCCCGATAATTCCCCCGTCGCTGTGGCCGTACAGCGCCGGTTTGCGCAGGCCCATGGCCGCGATGAACGCACAGGTGTCCTCCGCCATATCCGCATAGTGGTATTCAGGCATCGGACGGTTTGCGCCGTGTCCCCTTGAATCCGGCGCGTATACCTTATAGCCGGCAGCTGTAAGCTGTTCAATTTCGGTACGGAAAATGGAATGGTCTTCACCGTTCCCGTGAATCAGGACGATGGGGGAACCCTCCCCGTAAACAGCGTAATGCAATGTGACTCCGTTCACATCAATGGTTTTCATGATTTCGTTCCGGTTCATACCGCACCGCCTTTCATCAGGATCCCCCGGAGGGAAAATGCTTTGCAGCCCAGCAGACGCCGGGAATTTCCGGCTGCCATTATAATTCATAGCGGCGGTTTTTTCAAAGCGTCTGGCAGGACGGCAAACCCTGCTGCGCTTCCGGAAAAAGGAGTCAGTTACAGGAAAGCAAAAAGTTGTTTCCGATGGTATAATAACACAATGCCCGTACGCGGCGGGCACGGATGGACGGTGAATCCCATGAAAAAACTGCGGTTGACGGACAGCACGGCTTTTCGTTTCCTTGTTTCCTGCATCGCATCTTTTTCCGTGCTTGCCGTATGCTCCAAAAGCAGGGCTGAAGGGGACCGTGACTGCCCCGGAAAGGAAGGAAACCGACTGTGCCTTTTATCCAGAAGGATTTACCCCAGTATCACTACGCGGACGATGACGGACTCATCGGCCTGCGCGGCGCGATGTACTATTTCCAGAATATCCATACATGGCACCTGCATTCCGTTGATAAAGGGAATGATGTGCTGCCGCAGAAATACGAGGCGGGCTGGATCTATACCCGGTATCACGTTGTACTGAAACAGAAGATGGACTACCGCGGGGAACTGACGCTGCGCGCCTGGATGGAGCCTTACCGGCAACCTGTGCTGGTGAACGAGAATGTGGAAATCCTCCAGCACGGGCAAATCGCTGCCTGCGGAAAGCTGGAGAGCTGCGTGTTCAGCCTGGCCAGGCAGCGCCCCCTGCGCCTGGGCGCCATCGATTTTCCGGAGGACTTTGCCGAGGATGTTCCGAACGACATTCCGGATTTTCGCGGCATTGAAAAGACAGCGGAGGGAACTGAGGAACGGTATATCCGCACCGTACGGGCGTCAGACCTGGATGTTAACCGGCACATGAACAACCTGCACTATATCACCATGTTCCAGGACGCCCTGGACAGCGGCTTCTGGCGGGAGTTTTCCCCGAAGGAAATGGAGATCTGCTTTATGTCCCAGTGCCGGGAGGGAGAAGAAATCTCGGTCCGCAGCAAACTGACAGGAGATACCGTTCATTTTGCCGCCCTTCACCGGGACGGACGGATTGCCTCCGTGGCGGAGTTCAGGAGGCAGGAAGGCACATAAAAAAACGGTGTCACTCACAGGTGACACCGATTTTTTTGCACTGCTTTTGCAGCCGGATTATTTGGCGATATATCCCGCGGCGGGATCCAGAGGAGTTCGGGGACCCGGAAGCGAATTGAAAATACTGCTAAGGAGGGTTTGGAATGGATCAGGAAATCAGGAAAGACCGGATTGAAACACTGTATGGAACAAAGTTCCTGAATATGTATGACCTGCAGTACGGGGAGGGGAAGCACTATTTTGAGGCTTCCCGCAGGAAAACGGAGGACCTTGTTGTGCGGAAAAACGACGGGGAGGTACGGGAGATGCTGCCGGACGCCGTAACCATCGCCGTTGTGCTCCACCTGCCGGGGAACCGGACGCGGCTGCTGATGTCCTATGAATACCGCTATCCCATCGGGCAGTTTTTGCTGAGCCCTGTGGCGGGACTGCTGGATCCGGAAGACCGGGAATGCCCGGACCCCCTGGTGAACGCGGCGATCCGGGAGATCCGGGAGGAGACCGGGCTGACCGTAAAGGAAAGCGACCGGGTGTATGTGCTGAATCCCTGCGCCTATTCCACCCCCGGAATGACGGATGAAAGCAACGCCTTCCTGTGCGCGGAGATCACCCTGGACAGCCTGGACGAACTGAACCAGAACGGCGCTCAGGGGTCGGAGCTGTTCGACGGGTTTGAGCTGCTGGACCGGGAGCGGGCCCAGGAGATTTTCCGGACCGGCAGGGATGAACACGGCAATTTCTATTCCCTGGCCGCATGGGCAGTGCTCAGTATTTTCCTCTCGCTGTTCTGAGGAAAAACGGCGGGGCCGGCAGGCCCGGACGCCTTCTTTGCGCCTCTTGTACCGGGAGGCTTCCCATGATACAATAAAAAGGCCTTTATTCACCAAGCATGGCGAGTATACAGTACAGAAGGCAGGGAACGATGAGAAAATTTTCACTGAGCAAGATCCGGAATTTCCTGTTTCCGGCCCTGGACAGGGAACTGATATCGGCGCTTGATCGACAGAGCATGCGGAATATCAGCAACGTGAGCCTTGCAGTCTTCATTTTCGAGACGCTGTCCATTCTGGCTTTTATGACGATCGAGGGCTGGAAGCTCAGGGATTCAACCCTGATCAGCCTTCTCAGCGTCGGGTTCTGCGCGCTGTTCAGCCTGGCGGGATTCCTGATCAGCAGTCGGATGAAAAGCCGGAAGGACCTTCCGCACGGGGCCTTTGTCAGCTTCAAGATCCTTTTCTACGCCGTCTATACCGTGTGGGCAATTCATGTGGATATGCGGCATTACCACGCCGGGGACCAGATGCTCACATTCTTTACCGTCCAGCTGATGATGGTCTGCTTTGTGATGTTCAGGCCGTGGCTGAGCATCCTGCTGACGACCTGCTCATACGCGGGATTGTACGCTGCGGCGTGCTGCGCGCGGGGGGCGGAAGGAATTGATGTGGTCAACTACGTCATCCTGGCGATCCTTTCCGTTGTCGGCATGGCGATCCGCTTTGATACGCAGATCTATCTCGGCCGGAAGGAAGAGCGGCTGAAAAGCGATACGGCCGTGCTGGAAAAGCACATGCGGCAGGACGCCCTTACGGGACTCCAGAACCGGCTGGCGCTGGAGGAGGACGCGAAAAACACCGACGGCAGGAAGCTCTCCGTCTATATGATTGATATCAACTACTTCAAAGAGATCAATGACCGGTTCGGGCATATCACGGGCGATGAAATCCTGAAGGAGATCGGCCCCATCCTGCAGCGCCTGTATCCGGACGCCCAGTACTACCGTTACGGCGGTGACGAATTCCTTGTGCTGAGCCGGAAGGATCCGGAGAAGAACTACGCCGATACGGTATACAGCTTCAGGAAACAGACGGCGAAGACCCTTTGCACCGTTACGCTGTCCATCGGGAGCGCCCGGGGAAATCCCGAAACCTATGACGACCTGTTCAGCCTGATTTCCAAAGCGGACGCGGCGCTGTACACCGTCAAGGCCCGGACCCATTCCCCGGAGCAGGGCGGGCATGACCGCCGGAGGAGACCGGCGGACAGCCGGTGATCCCCCGGGACACAGGGAGTCCGGGAAACCGCAGGAATCCAGGAAACCAGGAGGACAGCATATGTTCAGGCCGATGAGACGCTTCAAACAGGAGATCAGCCGGGAGGAATGCATCCGGATCCTGCAGGAAGAAAAACGCGGGGTGCTCTCCGTGGCCGGAGAGGACGGCTATCCCTACGGCATGCCCATGAATCACTGGTACAACCCGGAGGACGGGAAGCTGTATTTTCACGGCGCGAAGGAAGGCCACAAGCTGGACGCGCTGCGGAAGGACAACAGGGTCAGCTACTGCGTATGGGACGCCGGATACCGGAAGGAAGGCGAATGGGCGCTGAACGTGAACAGCGTCATCGTCTTCGGACGGATCAGTCTGGTGACAGATGAGGAAAAGGCAAAGATGATCGGAACCGGCCTGTGCCGGAAATTCACGGATGACGAGGAGTACCTGCAGCGGGAGCTTCGGAATTCCCTTCCCCGGGTACAATGCCTTGAGCTGACGATTGACCATATCACCGGGAAGCTGGTCAACGAATCATAACCGCATGCCTTCCGGCACGGAATCCGCCTCCGGAAGACGCTTCCCCGGATCCACTGCGCGCAATACCGTCCCGGAACTTTACCGGGGCGGTTTTTAAAAACACTTCTGTTTCCGGTCCTTTTTACATTGCTCGATGCTGCCGCAGCGGTAGCACAGTTCATTGTCGCAGATTCCGTCCTTCTCAAAACAGGACAGGATATTGCCGACGGTGGTTTCCGCAATGTTGTTCAGGGCTTCCTCCGTCAGGAAGGCCTGGTGGGAAGTTACAATGACATTGGGCATGGAAATCAGGCGGGAGAGCAGCTCGTCGTTCAGGATGTGTCCGGAGCGGTCCTCAAAGAAGATATCGGCTTCCTCTTCATAGACATCCAGGCAGGCCGCGCCGATCTTCCGGGACTTGATGCCCTCCAGCAGGGCTTCCGTATCGACCAGGGCGCCCCTGGAGGTGTTGACGATCACCACGCCCTTTTTCATCTGCCCGATGGCAGCGGCGTTGATCATATGGTGGGTTTTATCGGTCAGCGGGCAGTGAAGGGAAATCACGTCGCTGCGGGCGAACAGCTCGTCCAGCGGCACATATTCGATACCGCTGTCCTTTGCCGGAAAGAGGTCATACGCGATGACCTTCATGCCGAATCCCCGGCAGATATCGATGAAGATCCTGCCGATTTTCCCGGTGCCGATTACGCCAACGGTTTTGCCGTGGAAATCGAATCCGGTCAGGCCGTTCAGGGAGAAATTGAACTCCCGGGTACGGTTGTAGGCCTTGTGGATGCGCCGGACGGAGGTCAGCAGCAGGGCCATGGCGTGCTCGGCGACGGCATAGGGCGAATAAGCCGGGACATGGACCACATGGACCTTGCCGAAGGCCGCGTGCACATCCACGTTGTTATATCCGGCGGAGCGCAGGGCCACCAGGCGTACGCCGTATTCATACAGCTTGTCAATCACAGCGGCGTTCACCGTATCATTGACGAATACGCAGACCGCGTCGCAGCCCCTGGCCAGCTCCACGGTGTCCTCATTCAGCTTCGTCTCCAGGAACCTGAAGTGAATGTCGTGCCCGCTGCCGAAGCGCTCAAAGGAAGGTTTGTCATACGCTTTCGTGTCAAAAAAAGCAACCCGGATCATTTTTATCCTCCTGAAAAACAATCATACAATACGGAAAACAGTCTACAAGCAGTATTTATACATTCTTCGCGAAATTCCTGCCTCCGGAGGGAATCGGGCTGGCGGCGCGGCTGTGCGCCGGGTTTGAAGCGGCGGATTCGCCGGAAACGGTGGCGGAGGCCGCCCTGGCCCGGCGGAAAAGGGGGAATGCGTCCTCCTCATTGCCGCCGCGGTATTGCTGTGAAAGAAAGCGGCTTCCGGGAGATCAGGCTGTCCTGACCTCCCAGAAGCCGCTTATGATTTCCCGGGCAAGATCGTATCTGGCCCAGGCAAGGATCGCCTTCTCGCTGGGAAAGGGCTGGCGGCCGGAACGGGCCTCCCGCATCATTTTTCCGCAGGCGCGGTCACCGGCGGTGAAAAACCGCTGCGCCGGCTTTCCGAGAATGAATACCCGAACGATCTTCCTGAGGCCCCTGGTTCTCTGTACCGAATACATATTGATTCCTCCGTTTCGATTGATTATGCCGCTTTTTCTGTGTGGAACGCCGCCTTCACGGGGACGGGCTCCGCGCGCTTCGGGGACCCTTCCTCCTGCAGGTGTTTCCGCCAGGCATAGCCCAGCACGCGCAGGAAGCCGCGCTCGCTTTTCTCCGTTTCCGGATCATCCATCCAGTTCCAGAAGAACAGCGGCGTGCAGTCATACCCCATGGCGACCTCCGGAAGCTGCTTTTTGCTGTACCGGCAGCCCCAGGAAAGGAAGTCCTTGGTGAGGTCTGCGATGATTTCTTTCCAGGTGATTCCGTACATTCTTTCCATGACTGATCCCTCCTGCGTTGGTCCGGGGTTTTGCTGCGGGAACCCGTTTCATCTCCCCGGCATATTCAATATACCAAACTCGATGTTGCATTTTTTCCACATCGTGTTATGATGTTGCCGAAAGATGAAGACCAGATGTTCGGGAGGGACCGGCAGTGCTTCAGGAAACAGGCAAGAAGATCATTATCCTGTATATCCTGCAGATCCTGCGGAAATATACGGACGCGGAGCATACCATGACCCAGCAGCAGATTGCGGACAGGCTGCGGAGCGAATACGGGCTGGAGGTGGACCGCTCCACCGTCAAACGGAACCTGTTCGACCTGATCGAAGCCGGGTATGACATCCAGTATACGGAGATCACCCGGGCCCAGGTGAACAGGCGGACAGGCGAAAAGGAAGAGAACACGATCTTTACGGACCTGTATTATGAGCATGATTTTACAGAGGCGGAGCTGCACATGCTCATTGACGGCCTGCTGTTTTCCCGCTCCGTGCCGTACAGGCAGCGCAAAACCCTGATTGAAAAGCTGGGAAAGCTTTCCGGTGCCTATTTCAGCCAGCGGATGAACCATGTTCACTGCATGTCGTCGGACTCCCCGCAGAATCCGGAGCTGTTTCATACCATTGACATCCTGGATGAAGCGATCACGGCCGGGAAACAGGTCCGGATCACCTACAACCATTACGGAACGGATATGAAGCTGCATCCCGGACGGAACCCGGACGGTACCGTCAAACGCCAGACGCTGAATCCCTACCAGATGGTTGCGACGGAAGGCCGGTATTACCTGATCTGCAACAACGATCACCACAGCACGGTTTCGAACTACCGGATTGACCGGATTACGGACATTGAGATGCTGGAGACGCCTGTCCGGCCGAAAAGCCAGGTTGAAGGCCTGGAGGACGGCCTGAACCTCCAGGATTATGTGTACCAGAACCTGAACATGTTTGCCGGAAAGGCGGAGAAAGTGGAGTTCCTGATCCCGCAAAGCGCTGTCAGCCTGATCATCGATTTTTTCGGAAAACACGTTGCCTTCCATGAACAGGAAGACGGAAAGGTTTCCTGCCGGCTGCAGGTCAGCCTGGAAGCCATGAAACGCTGGGCAGTGGAGCACGCGAACACGGTGCGGGTGACCTCTCCGGAAAGCCTTGTGGAGGAAATCCGGGAAGAGCTCCGGAAATCCATGGCGCTGTATGACCTGTAAACGCCGGTACCACGGCCGGAACCTGATTGAGGAGGACTGTATGGAAAGCAGGAAAACAGAACGGGAAAAAATGACAAATGAGGAGCCCTTTTTCACAAATGATCCACAGCTGATGGAGGATAAGAAAAACGCGCGGATTCTCTGTACCCGGTTCAACAATTCCCCGGAGGATGAACCCCTGAGGCGCTCCCTCCTGAAAGAACTGTTCGGGCACTGCGGGGATCAGATTGCCATCAAGCCGCCGTTTCACTGCGATTACGGATATAACATTTTCCTGGGAGAAGATTTTTTCATGAACTTTGACTGTGTGTTCCTGGATGCGGCGCCCATCCGGATCGGAGCGCATTGTATGATCGGGCCGAAAACCTGTATCTATGCCATCGGCCATCCGCTGGACGCTGAATCAAGGGACAGGAAGATCGGGATTCCGAAATCAGTTACGATCGGGGAACATGTGTGGATCGGCGGGGGCGTCACAATCCTTCCCGGGGTTTCCATAGGAGACCATACGGTTATTGCGGCCGCGTCCGTTGTAACCAGATCGTTTCCCGATCATGTGGTGATTGCCGGGAACCCGGCAAGGATCATTAAACAGATTGAGGATTAAAATCCGCCTGTGGAAGTGACGACAGGACAGAAAAGTGGCCGGGAATGCCCCGGTGGTGTCTGCTCCGGGATTTTGCCGTGAGAAACAGAAGACAAGCTGAACGATGGAACGGAAGTCCCTCCGTTCCAGTTGATTAACAGGAACGGTTATGATATGCTTAGCTTCCGACAGAAATGAAGGATCTTAACACATTAACAATCAGGAGGTATGGATCAATGAGCAATAAGTACGCCGGAACACAGACTGAGAAAAACCTGCAGGCAGCTTTTTCCGGGGAGTCGCAAGCCCGGAACAAATACACTTATTTTGCCTCCAAGGCGAAGAAGGAAGGCTTCGAGCAGATTGCGGCAATGTTCCTGAAAACCGCTGAGAATGAGAAAGAGCATGCAAAACTGTGGTTCAAGGAATTGAATGGAATCGGAACAACCGCAGAGAATCTCGCGGCCGCAGCGGAAGGCGAGAACTATGAATGGACGGACATGTACGAGGGTTTTGCGAAAACCGCTGAGGAAGAAGGTTTTCCGGAACTCGCGGCAAAGTTCAGGGGAGTGGCTGCCATTGAAAAGCACCATGAGGAAAGATATCGCGCCCTGCTGAAGAACGTGGAAATGAAGCAGGTTTTCGAAAAGAGCGAAGTCAAGGTTTGGGAGTGCAGGAATTGCGGCCACATTGTTGTGGGCACAAAGGCCCCGGACGTTTGCCCGGTCTGCGCTCATCCCCAGAGCTACTTTGAAGTAAACGCTGAAAACTACTGATTTTACGGCGCAATGAAAAACGCTCGGACCGTATCGCTGGTCCGGGCTTTTTTGGTTACAGGACGGGGAGGATCCAGCGGAGTCGTCCCCATGGCACACGGCTCAGCAGCCCTTTCGTCCGCTCCTGTGATCCTCAATGGAGCAGGCATCGGGAGAACCATACTCAATCAGCCCCGCGTCCGCCGGATCGACAGAAACCCTTCCGTCTTCAAAAACAAACGCGGGGATGCCCACATCACCTGCTGCCTTCAGGCGATCAAACACCGGGCTGGTGTCCCGGAGGCGCATGAAGGCGCTTAGATTGCGAATATTCCCGCCGATGTTGATATATTCGAATTCATCCTCCCTGCCCCTGACCTGTTCGTGAATATAGTCGCAATAAGGGCATGTGGGCATTCCGTAAATCTTAATCACGGTCCGTTCCTCCTGTGTGGTTCGATTTATCCAAGGGTTACATCCAGAACCATCATCAATACAAAGCCAAGGGCGAAGGCGATGGTTCCCAGATTGGAGTGTTTCCCTTCGGACATCTCCGGGATCAGTTCCTCCACCACGACATACATCATCGCGCCGGCCGCGAAAGCCAGCAGGTAAGGCATGATCGGAACCACCGTGCCGGCGGCAACGATGGTGACGGCCGCGGCAATGGGCTCCACCACCTTTTCCTGCCTGCCGGAGCCCGGGTTTGCCGGTTTTAAAAATGCAGTCCGGTTCATATGAGCCGGACTGCGGGCTTGCTTTGGTTGTCTCCCCGTTATTCTTTATTGCACCTTCAGCGGTTCATCTGGTGATACCGGGGCTCCACAATCTGTGTCTCGACCGCTTCACCGTCAACAGTGCTGCTTTCGTCATCTTCCTGTGCCGCATTCTTCTTTTTCAGCCAGAAGTACAGGGCAAGGCCGATGGCAATTCCAATCACAACGCTGTTGCCGGAGAAGGCGCCGGAGGCAAGGGAAGCCAGCCCGGAGAAGATCCCGCCGACAATGGTACCAACCAGGCCGAGAATCCCTCCGATCACAGCGATCGCAATCCAGCCGCCAAACATCAGGACGGGCAGGATCAAAAGGCCGCCGGGGAAACTGCCGTTACGACGGCGGCGATTGTCACCGAAGATCATGTTTCCCAAAGCAAGGATTCCAAGCAGGCGCAGCATTGTAATATTCCTCCATTCCATTCATACTGCATATACCGGCTGTTGCGCTGTATGGGTACCGTTTCCCGAATCGGGGACTTGGACGGTACCTCATCGGTACGTGTACAGCATACCCTTTATATGACAGAAAATACAGGACAGGAAGAGAAAAATACCGGCTGCTATTTCTCCAAAACGAAAAAGCGCCCCGCAGCGCTTCATGCTCCACGGGGCAGGGGGGGGAGTTATCATTCCTTCGCAGCGGCCATGGCGTCGTACTCGGCCTGGGTGATAACACCGTCCTTCAGCAGGTCCGAAAGCAGTCCGCCAAATCCGGCCCGGCGGGCTTACGAAACCCTGAAAGCTGAAAGATAGACAGTGTTATTTTTCCGGATCGGAACTGAAAACAGAATCAGGGGGATGATATAATCGGACATGAGAAAGGGAACCTGCGCAACCGATGAAAGGAAACGGAGTGGAACAGAATGACGAGCGTTGCGATAGCCATCGTTGGGATTTTCGCAGTCATTGTCATCAGGACATATATATGGCAATACAACGCAAAGCTGAACGGCGTGGAAGCTGAAGCATATGTCAGCTGGATCGAACATGTTGTCCGGCACGGATACGGGGACGGAAAGGAATACCCGATCACATACTACTATGTTCGATTTAAGAAGGATAAC
>OCVV011336362.1_pt1 | contig 10589 bp, 8 predicted proteins | sample 1539721 | NCBI WGS metagenome assembly OCVV01 (sample SAMN02144230, study PRJEB22623) | gut metagenome | biome: sheep rumen | host: Ovis aries | place: New Zealand
GTATACAGCTCTGCGACATCTCCTGTCAGCAGCTTCTTCTTGTACGGTTTATTCTCCCAGGCAGCGAAATACTCCTCGTCAGGCAGCTCAATCGGAGATATCAGCTTTCTCCGGACTGCAGTCATCTGTCCGTAGATGTTTTCCGCAGAAACTCCTGTCAGCTTACTCTGGAAAGCATCCAGTATTCTCAGCTCCTCCAGAGATGCCGCGAGCACTTTTCTGTCATACGCTTTCTGTGCGAGGGCTCTTATCCGTTCTTCGGACCCCTGGGACAGATATTTTCCGGTATTTCGTTTTCCCTCTTCCGCAGCGTAAAACTGATATTTGTTTTCTCTTCCGGTGATGCGGAGACGCCCCTCCGGTGCTCCGGCAAGAGCTTTCTTCCTTTCACCGACCCGCCTCAGCAGAATCTCTCTGCGGCTGTTAATTGCGATAATAATAGGATTCATCAGACCACTCCTTTCAGTGCAAAAATAGATATTCAGACCAAAAGGACTCTCCAAGACAAGATGCCAGTCAAGCTGGCAAAAGATACTGTCAGCATATTACAAAAGCGCTGTATTATCAATTATTAATCTCATTATTTTATAATATGTTTATAATTTTATGACATCTCGCAGTGCAGCCGATCGATATCTATTGACAGAGTCCAATGTCCGCTCGTGCAAGCACGGCGGCCGTTCTCCGCCCATATCGCACAAAAAGACCCTGGCCGGCAGGGATCTCTCCCCACCGTCAGGGTCCATAATGAAAGTCTTCGAGATAATAAGAGAATCGCTCCACTACCTCATAAACAAAAATATCCGGTTTTACTTCCCGCACCTGCTCCGGCCGGTAGCTGTCGGTGACATGGGGCATCACTGTCTTTGCAAACTGGGTACCAAGGATATCGCCCATGGCTACGCCGAAGGAATCGCGGCAGACGAACAGGGTCCGGCGGTCCGGCGAGTCGCTGACAAATTCCAGCGTCCCCCAGAAGTCGCTGACCGGGTTCTGCACGTTGTTTTCCTCGAAACCGCCGATCATGCAGGCCTTGCCGAGGTCGATATCATGCTCCAGGTAAATCATCTTTGCCAGGTCCCCGGGCTCGTCGTCCAGGGCGACTCTCAGAAGGTTTTCATCTGCATAGTCCGGCATCTCGATTCCCAGCCTTGAAAGAAGCACCCGGGTGGCAACATAGGCCCCCAGCTGGTTCCAGTGGGTATCCGAGGACCGATACAGCGGGAAGTCCGGGATGCGTCCCTTCGCCTCCAGCAGCTCCTCCTTCGGGAAGATAACGGGGATGTCCGTGTGCTCCCGCAGGTAGGCGATCAGCTGTTCCGTCCGGTTCATGCCGCCGGTTGTAAGAATCTCTTCCGGGAAGTTCTCCGGGTAAATGGTTTCTTTATTCGGGGCGATGAACAGATAAAAGTCAATGCCCTCCGCGGCCAGGTTCTCCTTTGCCTCCGTCAGGTTGCGGGCAATGTTTTCCAGCTGTTCTTCATCAAAGCCGCTGTTTCCGCGGTGAAAAGGCTTTTCCGCCTGATGGAACAGGAAATTGTTTTTTCCCACCACCACCTGATCGTCAAAAGAGCGGTCAAACAGGTGATAGTCCAGCCGGCTCTGGGTCCGGATGAGCCGGGTCCGGTACGGCATCCGGTCATTGACGTACTGGGAAAATGCGGACGGCCAGGTCTCGAAGTTTGCCCGGTTTGGCACCGGAAACTCCGCCAGCACGCGGTTTTCATTATTCTCATCACTCAGATGTCCCTGCACTGCCTTCCAGGATGGATAAGGCAGAAACAGCAGGGCCATAAACAGAATGATCAGAGCGATTTGCTTCTGCTTCATAAATATTTCTCATCATCACCTGCAGCACATTCTGCAGGTGCAGTCTTCTGTTTTCTTTGCCTCCTAATAAGATAGCGCATTTTCCGGGATCATGCAAGGGAAGGGGTATATCGGCAGCCGGGCCGGAATTTCGAAAAATTTTCGCTGGTGATTCCCTGTTTATTGACAGAATTTTTCCGCGGTGCTACAGTAATTATAACTACATTTGACCGAAAGGAGTCCTTCATGAAAAAACTGATTACATTTATCGCAGCTGGAGTTTTCGCCCTTTCCATGGCAATGACTTCCTTCGCAGGAAGCTGGCAGAGAAACAATGTCGGCTGGTGGTACCAGAACGACAACGGCACCTGGCCGGCCGCCTGCTGGCAGCAGATCAACGGTGCCTGGTATTACTTCAATCCGGCAGGCTACATGCTGGAGAATACCACAACCCCCGACGGTTACTATGTCGGCGCGGACGGTGCCTGGATCCCGGGCGGACAGCCGGCCGCACAGACCACACAGGCTATTGACTACAGCGCCCTTGGCGACTGCTACCACTACGCATATTCCCTTGATGCAGCAGGAAATGAATACCAGGAAAACCGTACCGATCTCTACATTCTGACCCATGAGGACGGCAACAAGCGCATTACCTTTGACGGTCAGACCTGGGAACTCTACTTCCATCCCAGAACCAACGGCAGAGTCTTCGGCCGGGTAACCGGTACTTATCCGGACATCCAGATCTTCTATGACAAAGCGGATGGAGCCGGCAATGTAACCCTGTGGGTGAATGGCCAGAAGACTTATTATCAGAAATAACAAAGTTCTCCTGTCCGCCCCGCAAGGGGATCGTCTCGAACAAAAAAAACAGCAGCCATCACTCGAATGCTTTGCATTCTCGCAATGGCCGGACAGAGGCGCTACTGCTCGCCCCAAAGGGGCGAGAGCCCCGCGGCTTTGAGCGGTTCAAAGGCTCGCAATGCGAGCCTTCTCTGACGCCGCCTTGTCCGCCCGGCATAACGACAAGAACGGCCCGGAGAACACAAGTGCTCTCCGGGCCGTTCTTCCCGTTATGCCGGGTGCTGTTTTTTATTAATACTTATAGAAGCCTTCGCCGGTCTTTCTTCCGAGCTTGCCGCCGCGAACCATCTTGCGCAGAAGCGGCTCCGGACGATACTTCGGATCGCCGGTCTCAGCCTGAAGGACTTCCATGATAGCAAGAACAACATCCAGACCTACCAGATCGCCCAGAGCCAGCGGTCCCATCGGATGATTTGCGCCGAGCTTCATAGCTGCATCGATACCCTCTACGGATGCAACGCCTGCTGCATAGATGCCGATAGCCTCATTGATCATCGGAATCAGGATACGGTTGACAACGAAGCCTGCAGCCTCCTCAACCTGTACCGGGGTCTTGCCGATAGCCTCGGAGATCTCGATAATCTTATCTACGGTCTCCTTCGGGGTGTTCAGGCCTGCGATAACCTCGATCAGCTTCATTACCGGAGCCGGGTTGAAGAAGTGCATGCCGATAACCGGTCTGCCAACGCCCTGGCTGATAGCGGTAATGGAAAGGGAGGATGTGTTGGTTGCGAAAATGCACTCCGGCTTGCAGATCTCATGAAGCTCTTTGAAGGTCTGCTGCTTAATCTGAAGATTCTCAATGGCTGCCTCAACAACCAGATCGGAATCGCCGCAGATGTCCTTAAGTCCGGTGGTGATCTTTGCAAGGATCTTGTCAGCTGCTGCCTGCTCCATCTTGCCCTTCTCTACCTGTCTCTGAAGGTTCTTCTGGATCTTGGCCTTGCCGCCGTCAGCAAACTCCTGCTTGATATCGCAGAGATAAACCTGCTCTACGCCATCATACTGAGCAAATGCCTGACCGATACCGGAACCCATGGTGCCTGCGCCGATAACTGCTACTTTCATGGTGATCTCCTCACTTTCATATTGAAAAAATAAAAATTAATTGTTTGTGAAGTTCTTCTCTTTTCTCTTCTCCAGGAACGCGGTCATACCTTCGTGCTGATCGTGGGTATCGAAGCACTTACCGAAAGCCTTCTCCTCTACGATCTTACCCTGGTTCATCGGAAGTGTACGGCTGGCGTTAATGGCCTGCTTGGACTCGCTGACTGCAATCGGTGCATTGGCTGCAATCTGCTTTGCCATCTTCTTGGCTGCCGGCATAAGCTCTTCCTTGGAATAAACGGCATTGACCAGATTCAGTCTCTTTGCGGTCTCTGCGTCAATCGGACGGCCGGTGTAGATCATCTGCTTTGCCATACCCTGGCCCACGTATCTTGCCAGTCTCTGGGTTCCGCCGAAGCCCGGGGTGATTCCCAGACCAACCTCCGGCTGACCGAACATCGCATTGTCCGAGCAGATACGGATATCGCAGCTGAGAGCCAGCTCGTTGCCGCCGCCCAGTGCATAACCATTGATTGCAGCGATAACCGGGCAGAAGAACTTACCGATCTTCTGGAATACATCGTTGCCCTTCTCGCTGAACTCCATCGCTTCGCGGCTGTTCATCTTAACCATCTCTGCGATGTCAGCTCCTGCGACAAAGGATTTGTCTCCGGCGCCGGTAATGATGAGGCAGCGGATCGTATCCTTGTCGACACTGTCAAGAACCTTGTCTAATTCTTCGAGTACCTGGGAATTCAGTGCGTTCATAACCTCAGGACGGTTAATGGTCACAATTCCCGTTGAACCTTCTGTCTCATACAGTACAAGACTCATTTTCCTTCTCCTTTGAAATACTGAAATAAATCTCTGCCATAATATTATAGCAGTTTACGACTACACGGTACAACAGGGTTTTTCGGGTGAAGCCACAAGTTGAGTTTTGTGGTACCTCTGTTTTCGTCTTCTTCTTATAATCAAGTATAACAGCCTGTGTCAAAGAATTCCAGTCTGTCAGCAATTTGATTTTTTATTATAATGTTTATATTTGCCGAATGATAAGCAGAGCTGGGAAATGTTTCCGCCCGCGGCCTTGCGGCGCTCGGGTTTCCAGGCGATGTTTCATCCGGGATTTGAACCAGCCGGCTCCTAAGCTCGCTTTGCTCGCTAAGAGCGCCGGCATGGCTCGCACTAAGCTCAGACGGCGCTTCGCTTGGCTTCGCTAAGTGCTCTGCGCATCGCGCCTCCGGCGCTCGGTATTTAATTCTATATCTCCGTACAAAAAGGGCGTGCGAAAATGATTGCTCATTTCGCACGCCCTTTTTGTACGGAGATGGAGGGATTTGAACCCTCGCGCCGGTTACCCGACCTGCCGCATTTCGAGTGCGGTCCCTTCAACCACTTGGGTACATCTCCAGCTTGCCGCGCTCCTCGCGAGGCAGGATTTATTATACTAGAGAATCATGGGTTTGTCACCCGGTTTTTGCGTGTTTTGTACCTGCAGATTCTCGTCTCTTCCAGGGCGCGGATACCCCGCAGCTCCTGCTGCCCGGTACTGACACAGGTTCTACTCTATGGTGCCGCCCCCGGTGATGATGTCGCCGTCGTAAAAGACAGCCGCCTGGCCCGGGGTGATGGCCCGGACGGGTTCATCGAAGAGGACCTCAGCCGTGTCGGGGCCGGTCCGCCGCACGGTGGCAGGGGCTCCCCTGTGGCCGTAGCGGATTTTCACATCCGCCCGCATGGTTTCTCCCACCGGCAGTTCTTCTCTTCCCATCCAGTTCAGCTTTGTGCACACAAGGCGGTCGGAGAAGACATCGCTTCCTTCACCGATGACTACCTCGTTGGTATCCGGGCGAATCTCGGTGACGAATACCCGGCGCCCCATGGGAAGATCCAGGCCGCGCCGCTGCCCTACCGTGTAGTGGATGATGCCTTTGTGCTGTCCCAGCACTTTTCCGGAACGGTCCACGAAGTTTCCCGGGGTATCGACCCAGCTGCTGTTCGCCGTGATAAATCCGGCGTAATCATCATCCGGCACAAAGCAGATTTCCTGGCTGTCCGGCTTATGGGCCACCGGCAGCCCGGCCCGCTCCGCCATGGCCCGGATTTCATCCTTGGTATAGGCGCCGTCGGGCATAAGCGTCCGGGACAGCTGCTCCTGGGTCAGGTTGTAGAGGGCGTAAGTCTGATCTTTTTCCTCGGTTACTGACTTCTTCACGGCATAGCGGCCGTTCGGAAGCTGCACGATCCTGGCATAATGGCCGGTGGCGATATAGTCCGCCCCGATCTCCAGACTCCGGCGAAGAAGGGCTTCCCACTTAACATACCGGTTGCAGGCGATGCAGGGATTCGGCGTCCGCCCGTGGGTATAGGCATCGATGAAATAGTCGATGACATGCTTCTGAAAGTCTTTCCGGAAGTTCATGACATAGTGGGGGATGCCGATGGTTTCCGCCACCCGGCGGGCATCCTCCACGGCAGTAAGCCCGCAGCATCCGCCGTTTTCCTCCACGGAGAGCATATCCTCATTCTGCCAGATTTCCATGGTGACGCCGATGACGTCATACCCCTCCTGCTTCAGCAGCCAGGCTGCCGCAGAAGAATCCACGCCGCCGGACATGCCGACCACAACTTTTTTCCCGGTTTTATTTCCTGTTTCCATAAAAACTCACTTCCCCCGGTATCCGCTCCGCTCCCGGAGTGTTTTCACTGACTCCGCAAGGACTTCCACCGCCCGGTCAATCTCTTCCTTCGTATTCTCCGGTCCCACGGTCATGCGGACCGCCGCCTGGGCAAGCACCTCCGGAACGCCGATGGCCAGAAGCACATGGGAGGGCTCGAGGGAGCCCGCCGCACAGGCAGAACCGCCGGATGCGCAGATCCCCTCCATGTCGAGCATGATAAGAAGAGACTCTCCGTCCACGCCCGCAAAGGAAAAGTTCGCATTGTTGGCGAGCCGCAATCCCGCTGTATCCGGCACCGCCGGCCCGTTCAGCCGGGAATCCGGAATCTCCGAGAGAACCCGGGAAACAAGATAATCCCGAAGCTCCCGCTCCTTCCGGGTGTTTTCCGCAAGCTCCTGCATGGCCAGCTCCGTCGCCGCTCCGAGGCCCACGATGCCCGGCGTATTCTCCGTACCGGCCCGTCTTCCCCGTTCCTGGGCGCCGCCGTGGATAAAGGACCGGATTTTTACGCCTCTCCGGATGTACAGGAATCCGACGCCCCGGGGGCCGCCGAACTTGTGGGCACTGGCGCCCAGCAGGTCAATGCCCCATTCCCGCACCGGCAGGTCCATGTGGGCAAATGCCTGCACCGCGTCGGTGTAGAACAGAATTCCGTATTTCTTCGCGATGGCGCCGATCTCGGCCAGGGGCTGGACGGTGCCGATCTCATTGTTGGCCGCCATGACACAGATGAGCACGGTGTCGGGCCGAATGGCCGCCTCCAGGTCTTCTGTGCGGATGCGCCCCGAAGAGTCTACATCCAGGTATGTCACCTCGAATCCCCGGTCCTCCAGGTATTCGCAGGTATGAAGGATGGCGTGATGCTCGATCTTTGTGGTGATGATATGCTTTCCCGCCGGGATCTCCTTTTCTCTCTTTACCGCGCTCTGAAGCTCCGGACTTCCTTCCGCCAGCCGCTTTGCGCCGGCCTCGGCCGCCGCCAGCAGAACCCAGTTGTCCGACTCGGACCCGCCGCCGGTAAAGTAAATCTCTTTCTCGCTCACCCCGAGGACCTTCGCCACCCGGGCCCTGGCCTTCGCGATAGCCCGCCTGGGCTCCGAGGACATGGAATAGATGGAGGACGGATTGCCGTAATACTCCGTAAAGTAGGGCAGCATCGCCTCCAGAACCTCCGGCCGCACCGCCGTCGTGGCCGCGTGATCCAGATAGATATACTTCTTTTCCCCGTTCATAGTCTACTCCCCGGCCGGGACAGCCGTCATTTCAAAGCCCGCGCGCTGCGGGCTCCGTCATTTCCCTCTGCAGATTATCCGATATAAATCTCCGGCTCCGCCCGTCTGGTGTAATTCTTCTCCAGATATGCCACGTGGGACAGGAACGCCTCATCCTCGAAATGCTTTGCCCCGTGGGGACATTTGCGCACGCAGGCGTGGCACTTGATGCAGACGCCCGGCACCTCATGCACATCCTCATGGCTGATGGAGCCCATGGGACAGACTCTCGCGCACTGACCGCAGCGGTCGCACTTTGTTTTGTCGGTCACCGGCTTCGCCTTCAGAAACTTTGCCGGCTGTCCGTCCAGCCCGAGGGGCGTGTAATAGGGAGCCACCGGAGCGCCGTCCCGCACCACCGGCACCTGCAGTTCATCCGCACTGGCCGCAGACTCTGCCCGATCCGCGATCCGTCTTGCAAACTCAAAGACCACTTCCATGTCCCGGGCATCCGGGCGGCCGTCGGCGATGACATCGGAGAATACATGATGACAGGCAAATGCGCCCGCGCCGAATACCTTAAATCCATTCTTTCCCAGCTCCTCGGTCAGCTCGGTAAGGGAGCTGTCGAAGTTCCGGTTGCCGAAGGTAACCACCGAAACGGCAGGGGTATTCTCTCCGTGGAACAGGGTCTGCACAAAGGGCAGCACCTTGTTGGGAACTCTTCCCGCATAGGTGGGCGTTCCGAAGATTACCAGATCCTCCGGTCCGAAGGTTCTCTCACTCTTTCTCGCGTCCGGCAGGGTGAAATCCACCGTCTCCACCGCCGCGCCCAGCTCATCGGAGAGCATGATGGCAATTGCTTCCACAACTTTTCTGGTATTTCCTACTGCGCTGAAATAAACCGCTTTGATTCCCGAAATCTTCATAACTTTTTCTCCTCATCGATAATCCGGAACAGCTCATCAATGTCCGATTCCTTCGTGGACCAGCTGACGGCAAACCGCACCGCCGTATGGTCCTCATCCATCTTCTCCCACTCTTCAAACAGCACCCGCTTCATCAGCCGGTCCTTCTCCCCGTTGTCCAGGATGATGAACTGCTGGTTGGTGGGGGAGTCGATCATAAACTGATAGCCTCTCGCCGCAAATCCTTCCTTCAGCTTCTCCGCAAGGCCGATGGCGTAGCGGCCGATGTCGAAGTACAGGCCATTGGTAAATAATGTGTCAAACTGCACGCCCAGCATCCAGCCCTTGGCCATCAGCGCGCCGTGCTGCTTTACGATGGTCAGGAAGTGCTCCGGCATGTTGTTTTTCGTAAACACGATGGCTTCGCCCATCTGGGCCCCCACCTTGGTGCCGCCGATGTAGAACACATCGCAGAGCTCTGCCACATCCTGAAGCGTAACGTCCGTCTGCCGGCTCATAAGTCCGTAGCCCAGACGCGCGCCGTCCAGATAGAGGGGAATGCCGTACTCCCGGCAGACTTCGGACAGGGCCGTCAGCTCCGCCTTCGTGTACAGGGTTCCCGCCTCCGTGGGATGGGAGATGTAGGCCATTCCCGGAAATACCATATGGTCATAGCTCGGGTTCTCCCGGAAGGCCTGCAGATATGCCCGAAGCTCGGACGCATCCATTTTCCCCTGGTGCTCCGGAATGTGCATGACCTTGTGCCCGGTATACTCGATGGCGCCCGCCTCGTGGACGTTCACATGGCCCGTATCCGCCGACACCACGCCCTCATAGGAGCGAAGCATGGAATCGATGACGATGGCGTTGGTCTGGGTGCCGCCCACGGTGAAGAACACGCCCGCATCCTTTACGCCGCAGGCCTTTCGTATCTTCTCCTTTGCGCTCTCGCAGATCTCATCGCAGCCGTAGCCTACAAAGGGAACATCGTTCAGCTCCAGGAGCTTCTCCAGAATGGCCGGGTGCATTCCTTTCGTGTAATCACACATAAAATTCAGCATATGTAATCCTTTCTGCAGCATTTGATTTCCAAAGTCTTTTTGTTTCAGATATCAAATTTTGCGAGGCGCGGGGAGGGGTTCTGAATAGTTACCCTTTCCTCAGATTGCGATGGGAACGGCGTCCGGCTCGATGGGACACACATATCCCGCCGCTGACCGCTCTTTGAATTCTTTTTTAGCCTCCTCCAGCAGTTCCGGCTGTTCGATGAGGTCGATGGCCGCGCAGGCCAGCACCTTACCGGCCTGCAGCAGGGCCTTATGGCCGATGGAGGACCCGCCGCAGGAAACATTCTGCCAGCTGTGACCCGGTGCACCGGAGACGAAGGCCGCACAGTGAATCTGCGCCGTGGGCGTCTGCCAGCTCACATCCCCCACGTCCGTGGAGCCGGCCCGGAAGCCGGTGGTATGGAACAGGGGCAGAAGGAAGTTGTTGAGGGCAAGACTTCCGTTTCCGGAAAGCTTCCGCGCCGCAGCTGCCATATCGCCGTCGAGGTTTGCCGCAAATCCCGGCTCCGGATTCTCCGGGCAGGTCTTATGCAGCGCCTCCGCAAAGGCCAGTTCCGCCTCCGTGTAGGACGGAAGCCCCACTTCTTTAAAGTTTTTATACAGCACCTCTTCCAGGGCGTAGTTGGGCAGAAGCTCCGCCGTGCCGTCGATGAAGACCCTCTCAAAGGTAGTTTCGGTCATGAGGGCCGCCCCCTCGGCGATCTTATCCACCCGCGCAAGAAGCTTTACGGAATCCCGGACCTTGTTGGCCCGGACCATGTAAAGGACCGAGGCGTGGTCCTGCACCACATTCGGGGATATGCCGCCGGCGTCGGTGATGGCGTAATGCACTCTGCACTCGCTGCTCATGTGCTCTCTCAGGTACTGCACGCCTGTATTCATCAGCTCCACCGCATCCAGGGCGCTTCTGCCGTGCTCCGGGTCGCCCGCCGCGTGGGCCGCGATTCCCTTGAAGTTATAGAGCACCTGAATGCTGGAATTGTTGGTGCCGGAGAG
>OCVV011095156.1_pt1 | contig 10586 bp, 8 predicted proteins | sample 1539721 | NCBI WGS metagenome assembly OCVV01 (sample SAMN02144230, study PRJEB22623) | gut metagenome | biome: sheep rumen | host: Ovis aries | place: New Zealand
TGGACAGCATCGTGACACAGGGCAAAGAGCTGGGCGTTTATTTCTATATGTTTACCGGCGGCGAACCTCTGGTGCGCAAGGATGACATCTTAAAGCTCTGCAGAAAGCACAGAGACGTGGCATTCCACAGCTTTACCAACGGTACGCTGATTGACGAGGACTTCTGCAAGGAAGTGCAGAAAGTCGGCAACCTGTCCTTCTCTCTGAGCCTGGAGGGATTTGAGGAAGCAAATGACGGCCGCCGCGGCGAGGGTATCTTCCGCAAGGTACTGGGCGCGATGGATCTGATGAAACGGTACGGCCTGTTCTTCGGTACATCCGTATGCTACACCAGAAAGAACTTCGAAGCAGTTACTTCCGATGAGTTTTTCGATCTGTTAATTGAACACGGATGCCGTTACGCATGGTACTTCCATTATATGCCGGTAGGAAACGACGCGGATACCGAATTGATGCTGACACCGGAACAGCGTGTCTACATTTATCACAGACTGCGTGAAGTCCGTGCCTTCGAAGGCGGCAAACCCATCATGCTGATGGATTTCCAGAACGACGGAGAATTTGTAGGCGGCTGTATCGCTGGCGGACGGAACTACTTCCATATTAATGCCAACGGAGATGCGGAGCCCTGCGTATTCATCCACTATTCCGGAGCGAATATCCGAAAGAACACACTGTTAGAGTGTCTGAAACAGCCGCTGTTTATGGCATACAGAGACAACCAGCCGTTTAACGACAACATGCTGCGTCCGTGTCCGATGCTGGAGAATCCGGAGATTCTGCAGAGAATCGTCAAAGAGTCCGGCGCCGTATCCACAGACCTTCAGTCTCCTGAGACCGCAGAGCATCTGTGTGCGAAGTGTGAAGATTACGCAGATGCATGGACTCCGGAAGCAAATAAGCTGTGGAAAGCACATCCGCATGTAAAACAGGGTTACATCAACTACAAACCGGAAAATCTGGAAGGATTTTTAGAGAGAAATCAGAGAGCATAATATCTGGAGGTAATCACTACAATGGGAGTTAAACATTCAGCAGGAAGAAAAGCCTTTGAAGTAGGCTTTAATCAGATTTACAAATACCTGAATAAAGACCGTGATTCACACTACATCAAACTGTTTAATCTGGCGCATAAAATCACAGGCAATACCTATCCGCAGTATTTCTGGGACAACGCAGTGGAAGAGTTCAAAGACCCGAACCACAAGTGGAGAAAAGTTGTGGATCAGGCCCTGGACAATCTGCACCCGAACGTGGTAAAGCAGCATGTCCTGAACCTGGGTTATGAAGCCGGCCTGACCGGATTCAAGAAGGTTAAGGAAAACCGTGAAAAATACGGATGCAATGTACCGTGGGTAATCCTGATGGATCCCACCTCTGCCTGCAACTTAAAATGTACTGGATGCTGGGCCGCAGAATACGGGCATCAGCTGTCTCTGAGCAATGAACTGTTGGATCGTATCATTACCGAAGCGAAAGAACTGGGCATACATTTCTTCGTTATGACCGGCGGCGAGCCCTTGGTACGCAAAAAAGACATTATTATGCTGGCAAAGAAGCATAATGACTGTGCCTTCCATATCTTCACCAACGGGACACTGATTGATGAAGAATTCTGCAAGGAAGTGCAGGAAGCAGGCAATATTTCCTTCGCGATTTCCATCGAAGGATCCGAAGCAACCACAGACGACCGCCGCGGGGCTGGTGTATACCAGTCCGTTATGGATGCCTTCGATCTTCTGCATAAATATGGTCTGCTCTACGGCGTATCCGTATGCTATACCAGTAAGAACTATAAGGCAGTTACCACCGATGAATTCCTGAATATGCTGGTGGACAAAGGCGTGCTGATCGCATGGTATTTCCACTACATGCCGGTAGGAAAGGATGCTTCCACTGATCTGCTTCTTACACCGGAACAGAGAGAATATATGGTAAAACGCGTTCGTTACATCCGTACCAGAGACTGTGACATCCCGCTCTTTACCATGGATTTCCAGAATGACGCGGAATTTGTAGGCGGGTGCATTGCCGGCGGCAAGAACTACCTGCACATCAACCCGAACGGTGATGTGGAGCCCTGCGTATTCATTCATTACTCCAATGTGAACATCAAGGACCACTCCCTGTTAGAGGCCCTGCAGCAGCCCCTGTTTATGCAGTATCACAATACCATGCCGTTTAACGACAACATGCTGCAGCCCTGCCCGATGCTGGAGAATCCGGAGATGATCAAGAAGATGGTAGAGGCTTCCGGCGCCCATTCCACCGATATGCAGGCGGAAGAGCCGGTAGACGATCTGATCGCCAAGACCAAGCCTTATGCGGAGCAGTGGGCACCTACTGCAGAGAAAATGTGGAACGAGCATCAGAAAGATATTGAAGAGATCAAGCGCAAGAGGGAAGAAAAATACGGTACCGCGTAAGATCGGACAAATCTTATTTTTTAATAAAAAGAGAGTTGTTTGTTGTGACAGCTCTCTTTTTTTAGTATGATTACATTTGGATTTGATCCGAAGTGACACAGCTGGAAATGGAGAAATCTACCATGACGAAAAAGAGAAAAATGAAAAAGAAATACAAAGTTCTTCTGATCCTTCTGATTCTGGCAGCCGTGGTGGCCGTGACAGGAAGTCTGGCGGCAAAGCGGGCGGCAGAAGCTTCCAAACAGCCGACAGCCACAGACAAGGTGGTTCGCAGAACTCTGCAGTCCAGTATCAGCGCGACAGGCACAGTAACCAGTGATTCGGTGACCAATGTATACGGCAAGGTCTCCGGTGCTGCCGGACTGAAGGTGAAGAGCGTCCGGGTAAAGCCGGGTGACAAAGTGAAAAAAGGCGATGTGATCTGCACCTTTGATGTATCGGATGCGGAGCAGAGCCTCAAAGACGCGAAAAATGCCCAGAAAAAGCAGGAAGAGGCGGAAGAGCAGGCAAAAGAAAGCGCCAGAAAAAGCGCGGAAGCATCGGCGTCCGCAGCGAAAAAGCAGGCACAGAGCGCAGCCAGACAGCAGGCATCCCGGCAGAAAGCCGCGAAAAAAGCCCTGGATTCCGCGAAAAAATCTTACCAGAACGCACAGAAACAATATGCGGCTACCCGGAAAAAACAGGAACAGCTGAAAGATGCCTATGAGAAGGCAAAAGAAGCCGCTGCCAAGGCGGCCGGCACGGAGCAGGAAGCTGCCGCCCGGGCTGCGCTGCAGCAGGCACGCCAGAGCTATCAGAGCTACCAGCAGGCCTTCAGTGCCCGCAAAAGCGCCCTTTCCCAGGCAAAATCCGCCCTGGAGATCGCGGAGAGCGCCTATGAATACCTGGCGGGTGCCGCAGGCATTGCCGGAGACCTTTCCGCATACAGCGCGGGAGGACTGACAGGGGATACGACAAGTGCCGCTTCCTCTGCCGCGGATCTGTCCGGTTATGCCTCCGGTATGAGTGGCCAAGGTTCGGACAGCGCCATGAAGAGCTATCAGGACATTATCGACAGCAGGGAACTGACTGCGCCGGTCAGCGGAACGGTTACAGCCGTGCAGGTGGAAAAAGGCGGCACGTATGCCGGCGGAGCAGCGGCTGTCATCCAGGACACCTCAAAACTGTACATTTCCACATCGGTGGATGAATATGATATTTCCAATGTCAAGAAGGGGATGCGGGTACTGATCAAGACAGACGCCACCGGAGACAAAGAACTGGAGGGAACCGTCCGGAGAATTTCCCCGACAGCCTCCGGGGGCACTTCCGGCGCTTCGTCCTCCTCTTCCTCGTCGGCATCCATGGGATCTTCGGATTTTTCCTCCATGCTTTCCGGTTCCGCTTCTTCCGGAACGGTATCCGGCAGCAGTGTGTCCTATCCGGTGGAAATCGCTCTGAAAAAGAAGGATTCCCGTCTGCGCCTGGATATGACGGCCCGCCTGAGCCTGGTGAAACAGGAGAAAAAAGACGTATTGTGTGTCCCGTATGACGCGGTTTACACCAATAAAAAAGGCAAAAAGGTAATTTATCAGATTACGGATGCTTCCGCGGTGACCGGAAAAGACGGAGACCTTTCCGGCATGAAGGAGATCCCTGTGACTACCGGGCTGGAGAGCGGATATTATACCGAAATTTCCGGCAGCGGGATCAAAGAAGGAATGGAAATCCGGATACCGGACAGCGGACACAAGACCACTGTGGAAGAGGCATTTAACGGTATGGATTCTACCGGAGGAATGTAAGATGAGCACAGTGATTGACATGCATGGAATCGTCAAACGGTTTTACGAAGGCCGGGAAAACGAACTGCAGATTTTAAACGGCATCGATCTCCAGGTGGAACAGGGAGAATTTGTAGCCATTGTAGGAGAATCCGGTTCCGGCAAATCGACGCTGATGAATATGATCGGCCTGCTGGACCGCCCGACCGAGGGGAGTTATACTCTCAACGGCACGGATGTCATTCATGCCGCGGACCTAGAGCTGTCCGCCATCCGCTGCAACGAAATCGGCTTTGTGTTTCAGACCTATAATCTGGTGCCGAAGATTACCGCTGTCCGCAATGTGGAAGTGCCCATGATGTATGCGGGAATCTCCCGGAGGGACAGAAATGCCAGGGCAAAAGAGCTCCTGAAGATGGTAGGCATGGAAGACCGTATGAAGCATCGCCCGGAGGAGCTGTCCGGCGGACAGAAACAGCGTGTGGCCATAGCCAGGGCCATGGCCAATGATCCGTCCATTATTCTGGCGGACGAACCCACCGGCGCCCTGGATTCCAAAACCGGGCGCATGGTCATGGATCTGTTCCACGAACTGCATGAACAGCACGGCAAAACCATCGTACTGATCACTCATTCGACAGAACTGTCCGAGGAGACGGACCGGATCCTTACCATCCGAGACGGATCCATTACCGGGGAACGCAGGGGAGGAGGCAGACACCATGTTATTTGAAAATATCCTTCTGGCGCTGGAAAGCCTCAGAGTGAACAAACTGCGCTCTTTTCTGACGATGCTGGGCATTATCATCGGAATCGGATCGGTCATCAGCATAATGACAGTAGGCGATGCCATGACCAGAAGCGTGGAAGATGCCATGTCCGGACTGGGGGGCAATACGATTACTGTTTCCCTGGTCCAGAAAAAAGAGAACAAAGACATATCCGGCAAAGGCGCGGTCTTCGGACAGGAACCGCGGGCAGCCAGTGTGCGGGAAGAGGATCAGTTCACCCTGGATATGATCCGCAGCCTGTGTGAGAAATATCCGGATCAGATCCGCACCATTTCGGCCAGCGAACCGGTAGGCAGCGGATCCGGATCCGTGGAGGGCAATTCCGCCAATATTTCCCTGACGGGAGTCAGTGCAGGCTATTTTATCGCCAACAAACTGGACGTGGTAAACGGTTCCTATCTGTCGGCTGCGGAGCTGGAGGACGGCGGCAATTCCGCGATGGTATCGGACCGGTTCGCGAAAAAGCTTTACGGCAGCGGGGAAAATGCCCTGGGAAAGACGGTGGATCTTTCCGTGGGCAGCCAGAATGTCCCGGTAAGCATTGTAGGCGTGTACCACTATAAAACGGACACCATGGCTGCATCCATGATGGACAGCGAAGATACGGCTACTGAAGTCTATATCCCCCTGAAACTGGCCAAAAGCTACACACATACGGAAAAATACAGCACATTTTCCATCGTGACCAGGAATGGAGTGGACTCCGAGGCCTTTGCCGGCACGGCAGAACGCTTCCTGAGCAGTTATTACAGAACCAATCCGAACTTCGAGCCTTCCTGCTTCAGCATGGCGTCCATCATTGACCAGATGAGCAGCGTGATGTCCACCGTGACGCTGGCGATTACGGCCATTGCGGCCATTGCCCTGGTGGTGGGGGGGATCGGTGTGATGAATATTATGCTGGTATCCATCACCGAACGCACCCGTGAAATAGGCACCCGCAAGGCACTGGGAGCCACCAACGGCTCCATCCGCATGCAGTTTATCGTGGAAGCCATCATCATCTGCCTGGTGGGCGGCGGCATCGGCATCCTTCTGGGAATGGCGTTGGGCGTGTCCATGACCTCCTACCTGCATTACACGACATTCCCGTCCCTGTTTTCCATCCTGCTGTCCCTGGGATTCTCCATGGCAGTGGGCGTGTTCTTCGGATATTATCCGGCCAACAAGGCGGCAAAGATGAACCCCATCGAAGCGCTGCGGTATGAATAACAGGGAATTTGCACGGCCATGCGGCAGAAGGGACCGGGGCAGGCCGGAGTGGAAAAATAAAAAAAGAAAGAAGACAGTGGAATGTTCTGGTTGATTTTTTTGGCAGCCGCCGGCATCCTGATCGCGGCAGGCTGGTTTGGCCTGGGGTATCTGGGGTTCCGGACGGCAATTCTCCGGGGAAGGGAACTGAATATCTATGACCGGGCATCTGTGCGGGGAACTTCCTGGGATAAGTATTACGATGAGATTATGGAGGGAATCCAGTGGATCCATGCCCAGGAAGCGGAAGATATCTGGCTGACCTCCCGGGACGGCCTGAAACTGCACGGCAGACTGATCAAAAATCCGCAGGCGGAGGGAACGGTAATCATGTTTCACGGCTACCGGACCAATGGGGATGTGGATTTCAGCGCGGCAGCCCATGTATATTATGAATGCGGCAATCACATCCTGCTGGTGGATCAGCGGGCCTGCGGCCGCAGTGAAGGGCGTTATATCGGATTCGGTGTGCTGGAACGGTACGATGCCGGCAGCTGGGCCCGCTATGTCAGCCGGCGGTTCGGGCCGGACCGCCGGATCATATTAAGCGGTCTGTCCATGGGCGCCTCCACGGTGCTGATGGCCTTAAGCGTGGACCTTCCGGACAATGTGGTGGGACTGGTGGCGGACAGTGCCTTTTCCTCTCCCCGGGACATTATCCGCAATCAGATTCATCAAAGCTATCACATCAGCGGCCGGTGGATCACGGCAGCCATTGATTTTTGGTCCAGGAGGCGCGCGGGATACGCGCTGGATGAAATGTCCACACTGGAAGCTGTGCGGGGCAGTCGGCGAACCATTCTCTTTGCCCACGGGACAGCAGACAGCCGGGTACCGCTGGAAATGACGCTTAAGGCAGCGGAGCTTTCGGAAGGGGATACGCTTATGGTTATTACGGAGGGCGCGGAACACGTCACCGGATATCTGGCAGACAATGCCAGATACCGGGAGGCCCTGCAGAAGATCTGCACCCTTCCGGTTCCTGCTTCGGAGGTCAGAAAGACAGCTTCCGGCGAATAGCAGACAGCAGGAGAGGCGGTGCCGCCAATCCGGCGCCGTCGGCGCTTTTGCAAAAAACAGCGCTTGCTTATAAACAGACCGGAGGCCGTCCATTGGACGGCCTCCGGTCTGTTTTCCCCTGCCTTCGCAGAGGATTCATGAAACGTGTCTAGACGCTTTCACAAGAGAGATAAAATGTTTTATAAAGGCTTCACCAGTTACCAATAAGTATCTAAGTGAATTTGAGGGTATTATAACATGAGAAAAAATGAAAAGCAAGGGACTCCGCCTGCGCAGATTGTTCTAAACCAGAACCAGAAGCGGGATTTCTGTACTTTCCATCATACATGGTGAAAAAAATCACAAATCATTCCGCCGGTCTCCCGGAAGGGCGTGTGATATGACTGTCTCCGATAAAGCGGAACAGTCCTTCTTTCTCTGTCTCGAAATCCGCAATGCCCAAGTCATAGAGTTCCTGTTCCACGGCGGGGTCCATGGTGTAGGTGCTCATGTTCAGCTGTCGGCTGGCCGCGAAGATAAAGGCAGTACCCTCCTTTTCCATGCGGTAGGACTGGGCCTGGCAGCTGCGGTACATGATGTGCCGGCGGTTCATGTCCCTGATGGTATTCGGATACCGCCAGCAGAGCAGGGTATACAGGGCGCGCATTTTCTCCGGGGTTTTAACGAAATCCCTGGTTTTGCTCATAAGGATCACCACCCGGTCGCATCCGTCATCCAGCGCTTTCTGGACAGGGATGGAGTCGGAAATGCCGCCGTCAAAATATTTTACGCCGTTTACCTTCACCGGCCGGCAGACCGCCGGAATGGCGGAGGAAGCCATGACTTCCCGGTAATTGTCCTTCTGCAACTGATCTTTTGTAAAATAGTGGGGCTTTCCGGTGCGCGCATTGGTGGCCACAATGGTAAGCTCGGCAGGGTTGTTCATAATTGCCTCGTAGTCCAGGGGATCTTTCCCGTCCGAATTGGAAAGTGTGCCATAGATATAGGACAGATTGAAAAGATTGCCGGTCTTTAAGAAGGGCTTCAGCCCGAAATACATGGGGTCTTTCAGGTGTTCCGTATAAAATCTGCGGCACCGGTCCCGCTGTCCGGCGGCAAAGGAGCAGGCGTTGGCAGAGCCGGCGGAGACGCCGATGATATAGTCAAAGGTGATTCCGTAGTCAAGAAATTTATCGAGAATTCCGGCGCTGTAGGCACATTTCATGCCGCCGCCTTCAATAATCAGTCCCAGTTTTCCCATAGAGGTCCTCCTGATAGTTCACATTCTTTAAGTATTTAATAACATGTGTAATACTACACGGATTCCAGGAGAGAGTCAACGAGCTTTCTCGGGTTTCCCCTGTTTTTTGCGGTTGGTTTCGTGTATAATGCAATCGATAAAGCAGTTTTCTTTAAAAGAAAGGAGCAGTTGCTATGGACGCAAAAGTGTATGAATTATTAAATGATCAGGTAAACAAGGAGTTTTATTCCGCCTATTTGTATCTGGATATGGCAAATTACTATACGGCGCAGGGGCTGGACGGATTCGCCAACTGGTTTACCGTTCAGGCAAAGGAAGAGCAGGATCATGCCATCATGTTCTACAATTATCTGCTGGACAACAATGAAAAAGTTGTGCTGGAAGCGATCGCAAAACCGGACAAAACCTACAGCGCTTTCATTGAACCCCTGCAGGAATCCTATCGCCATGAGCAGTATGTCACTTCCCTGATCAACGGCATCTACGCGGCAGCCAATGCAGTGAATGATTTCCGCACCATGAAATTCCTGGATTATTTTGTGACGGAACAGGGCGAAGAAGAGAAAAACGCCAGCGATCTCATCGGCAAGATGGAACTGTATGGAGATGATAAACGCTCCCTGTATATGCTGAACAGCGAGCTGGCTGCCAGAACTTATACCGCGCCTGCGGCTGCAGAATAAAGACAGATGAACAGCAGGCAGATCGAATACTTCCTGGCGGTGGCCGGTGAACTGAATTTTACAAAAGCGGCAGAGCGGCTGTATGTTTCCCAGACAGCCGTGTCCAAACAGATCAGAAACCTGGAGGAACAGTTGGGGGTAAAGCTTTTTACACGCAGCAGACAGCATGTGGAGCTGACCCACGCGGGAATCGTGTTTCAGCGGGAAGCGCAGTACCTGATGGTTCATTATCAGGATGTGGTGAAACGCACCCGCCTGGCGGCAGAAGGCATGTACGGGACGCTGTCCGTGGGATTCGCCACGGGGATGGGCTCCACGGTTGTGAGCAGCGGGATACGCGGATTTAAGGAAAAATATCCGAACATCGAGATGTCCTTTGTCAACGGAACCCCCAGCCGCCTGCTTCAGGAACTGAAAAGCAGACAGATCGATCTGGCGCTGATTCCCCTCTTCGACCACAAATATTACGAAGGTCTTTCCTATGTCCGCATCAGGGAATACGGGATGCAGGTGGCCATGCCCAAGAGCCATCCCCTGGCGTCCCGCCGTCATATTGACCGGGAAGACCTGGAAAATGAGCCGCTGATCCTGGTCTGCACGAAAGAGAGCGAACTGGGAGAAGACAGCCGGATCCTGGATCCGTTCATCCAGAAAGGCATTCAGGTGCAGGTGGTAGATAAAAACGAAGACATAGAGACCATCCGTTTTATGCTGGCGGCGAATATGGGACTGACCATCCTGCCGGAATATCTCCATGTGGCGGATGACCGGCAGAACGGTCTGGTGGAAATTCCCTTCGGCGGGCCTGCGGATCGGATCATGCTGATTGCGGCGTATCTGCCGGACAGCGGTAATCCGTCCATTCCGCGGATTCTTCCATTTCTGGAAAACGCGTAAGCGCTCTTGTCAGAGGGCTCGCGACAGGGATCCCCATACCAAAAGCACCCGTTTCCGTGAAGCATATCACGGAAACGGGTGCTTTTATTCTCGGACTAAGGGAAATGTCCGACATCGGGTCTGCAGAAAGGGATGTCAGATAAAATACTGCAGATCCATGTGTGAAGGGTTGTGCCTGCTCCACGTACCGATTCAGGAGGGAATCGATGGATTGCGCGAAAATGCAGACAAATGGTAAAAGTGTTCGGCTGGTAATCGGTGCACTTGCTCAGTGCTCACTTATCATAGCCTGCGACGGAGAATTCGTCCAATGAAAAAATAGCAGGAAATAAGAACCAGAAGTTATTGTTAAATGATTAACAATGTGTTAAAATATGGAAAGCAGCAATTCATGGGTGGACTTTAATTTAAAAAAATAATATGATAGGGGTAGCCAACAGGAAGAAGACGGGCTGTCTTCTTACAGACAGCTATCCGGCTCACGAAGGAGGAAATATTATGCCATTAGTTACAAC
>OCVV011336507.1_pt1 | contig 10586 bp, 6 predicted proteins | sample 1539721 | NCBI WGS metagenome assembly OCVV01 (sample SAMN02144230, study PRJEB22623) | gut metagenome | biome: sheep rumen | host: Ovis aries | place: New Zealand
ATATTCGTCGAAGAGGGCCGACTCATCCTTGAGGTTGGCTCCATCAGGTTTCTCCATCATCTTCTTGCGTAGCATGCCGTAGTTCTCGGCTCCTTCCGAGCGAACGGCATATTGCTTCTGTTCCTCTGCAGTCCATACGCTGCTCATCGTCATCTGCGTGATGCGTCCACCGTCTCCCCACCAGTCCTTGAAGTCGGTGTAGTGTGTGTGGCCGCATAGCACAATGGCGTTGCGCTTGGCGAAGGCTTGGCGGAAATGCAGTCGTGCTTGGGTGTTGGCTTCGGAAGCTCCTCCGTGGAAAAACCATCGGCAACTGCTGATGTCAGGAGGAAGCACAGGACCATGAGTCATGACAAAGGTGTGGCGCGCTCCCTTCGTCTCATCCAAGAGGCGGTCTGTCTCTTCGTCGTCTGGGTTGTTGAAGTCTATGACAATGAAGGCATCGTCGCCCACGTTAAAGGCAAAAGTTGTCTTGCTGATGTTTTTGCCCAGCTCTTCGGACATGCGGGAAGGCATGAAGGAATGATAGGCTTCGAGGGCATCGACGCCTCGGATGTCGTGGTTGCCCACAACGGTAACGAATGGAAGTCCTCCCAACTCCTGCTTGAACCGATTCATAACGTCGGAAAGCATCTTTTTGTGTACCTCGCCATTGCCGCAATCTCCCTGAATGAGGTCGCCCATCTGCAGTACCATGCGAGTGTCCTTGTCAATCAGCCTTGCTGCTCTGTTGAGGAGGCGTGGACAACGGTCTTTCCACATTGCTCCATTACGGGCAAACTCGGCGCGCTGAATCTTGTTGAGCCTTTCATTCGGCTCGTTATAATGGGAATGATAAATGGAAGGAGGGTCGGCATCGAAGTGTGTGTCGCCCAGGATAATCATGGAATATGACTTGTCTCCTTTCCCCTTGGCGAAAGTTGACAAAGGGAAACTGCTGGCACTCAGGCCGATGATTCCTGTTGCGGATAGTGTTAGGAAGTCTCTTCTGTTCATGGTTCTTTATATTAGATTAGGTAATGATGCTCTATAGTTGAAGGCGTAATTATAGTTTCCTTAAAAGGAAGGTGTGCAGTTTCGGCTGGTTGAGTTCGTAGATGTGGTCGACGAGGAGGTCCATCTCTTTCTTGTAGGCTTCCCTCACTTCGGGCCGAACCATCTGATCGTAAGTGCCACGCTTGCTTGCCAGCCAGTCGTTACCCTTGCAGAGTTCACGAAACTTCTGTGCAGCTTGTTCGCTGTTGTCATTAAGATAACCTGCTGGCATCATGAAGTCGTAGTTGACCCAAGCCCATTCACGGAACCTGCGTTCCACATCCCAACGCGTCTCGTTGAGTGCCATTATTGCTAATGCTTGCTGATATTGTGGGGTGTGACGGTAGTAAGAGAGGTTGATGCCATCGGAAAGGACTGCGCTTGAGAGCGTGTCAATAATGATGTTGTCGATAGATAACTCGTATTGATTTTCTTGAAGACCAGTAACTGTCAAGTGCTCGTCGCTCAAGTCGTCGATGAACGAAGGGATGACTTTTGTAACCTTCGATGCTCCGTTGTTGAAGCCCCAACCGTGCGGAATGGTGTCGAGGGGGAAGGGTAGGGAAGCTGCAAGGCAGTCGAACTGCAAACCTTCGGCTGTCTTCTTAACCTTCGAGATACGGCAGTTCTCAGCTTTCGCTACTTTTCCGTTCGTCGCGTCTAACTGCATGTCGGCCACTTTCTTTCCCTTCATGTCTTGGGCTTGCAGGAAAAGATAAGCCATTGCCATGTGTCCGTCGTTGTCTGGATGGATGCGATCGGAGCCGATGAGCGTGAAGGCAGGCTCGGTCTTTTGCTGCTTCATGTTCATCGCCACCATTGGCTTGTTGAAATCCAGAAACTCCCATCCGTTCCTTTTGGCAGCTTCTTCCTGCAGGGTGATGACTCGCTGCATGTTGTCATTCTTGTGAGCAAAGATGTCATCATTGAATGTCGAGGTCTGGTCGTAAGGCGATGTGCCAATCATTATCGTTCGAACACCTTTGAGACTCTTCAGTTTTTCCTCGCAAAGAGCGAACTGATTTTTGGCTTCCTGCAGTTTCCGTCGAGCGAAATCGGCAGAGTCGGCACCATTATACTCGTAGTAGCCTGTGTCGTTCATGCCGAAGGTAAAGGTCAGAACAGTCGGTTGCTTCGAGAGGACATCATCGTCGAAGCGAGCCAGTATCTCTTTTGCTGTGTCGCCGCCTACGCCACAGTTTGCCATCCACAGACGCATCTTTGGGAAATGCGTCATGTAGTAGAGCCAAATGTAGGAGTGGTAATGCCCGCCATCGGTGATGCTGTTGCCCACGAATGTCACGCGATCGCCCTTCTGGAAGGGTGCGACGCTTTGTGCCTGAACACAGATGCATGCAACTAGAAGGATGAGGAAAAGGGTGAGTCTCTTCATGATGTTTCTGTTTGTTTTGCTGCAAAGATACAAAAAGATTAGGGAATAGAGATTAGAGAAGCAAGTTTTTTGTATCTTTGTACACAGATAAAGAGAATGAACGAAACGATGAAACAGGAAATCAACCCTAAAGAGACGAGTCGAGCCTATGCCTTCGAGATGTGGATGAAGGCGCCGATGCCGATGGTGACATTCTTCAAGACGCTCGATGTAAGCCATCTTGTGAGGATGAGCAAAAGGCGGGGGCTGAAGTTCAACATGCTGATGTGCTGGTGTATAGGTAAGGCTGCGAGCAAGGTCAAGGAGTTCTATCTGCTGCCCGAGGACGGGAAGTTGATGCAGTTCGACAGCCTCGCCGTCAATACCATCGTCCTTAACAAGGAGAATGAAGTCAGTTCGTGCGACATTCCTTTCAGCGAGGATTTGTCCGCCTTCAATGAGCAATACCTGAAGTTCACAGAGGAAGTGGCTGAGACGTGCAGGAACCACGACCTTCCCGACTCGATGGTGATAGGCACTTCGGCTTTGGTGCAGTACGACATCGACAGCGCAGTCGGCATGTATAGCGGCATCTTCAACAATCCCTTCCTCATTTGGGCCAGCTACAGACGCAGTTTCTTCAGGACGACCCTCAAGGTCTCTTTCCAGTTCCACCACACCCAGATGGATGGGGCACAAGCGGCTCGTTTCCTCGACGAACTGCAAAGGACAATCCGTTCGCTGTGAACTTTTTTTCATCCAGGACGTCACCTTTTGCTTTCCTGTTGCGTTATGTTAGTGAATCGGTTCAAGTGAACAAAAGAGTTTAACCATAAAAACAAGTAAAGAAATGGAAGGAATAGAAGGATTTAATGCTGTTTTGGGCGGTATAATGGGCTGGACTATGGTTCTGTCAGTACTGTATTTGGCAATTCCCGTCTTAATAGTATGGATGATTGTCCGCTACTTCAAGAACAAGACCGACAAACGTGCCCAAATCGTACAGGCCATTATTGAGAAGAACCCGGATGCAGGCAATGTGGAGGAACTGATGAGGCAGATTGCCCCCAGACAAAAGTCGCTGAAGGAGAAGCTGCTTGAGAAGTTGCTTTGGGGAAGTGTGTTCGTCGTCCTGGGCATCTGTTTCCTGAGCTATGCCCTGTTCATCGACTACAAGGGCGGAATGGAGGCAAAGACGCTTCACGGCACTTACTTAGTGGCATTCGTCCTGCTTGGTGTGGGCATTGTCCTCTTCTTGAATTACTTTATCAGCAAGAAGATGCTGGCCAAGGAGATTGAGGCGGAGGAGAACAGTATAGTCCATAGTGCATAGTCCATAGTGCATTGTTATCTTGAATCGTGAACCGAGAGACTTTCATAGCCTGCGTGGAGCGCGAGCAGGAGGCACTTCGAGGCTTCTTGCTCGCCCTCTGCTGCGGCAACAGGGACGAGGCGGACGACCTGGCGCAGGACGCTCTGGTGAAGGCCTACCTTGCCTGTTCTGGTTTTCGCGATGGAGGAAAGTTCCGTTCGTGGCTCTTCAAGATTGCCCACAACACGTTCCTCAGTTACAAACGAAGCCTCAAACCTACACTAAGCATCGATGATGCTTGCGTCCAAGCACTTCCCCAAAGGGGGAGCGGGGAGGGGGCTTCTTCAGACCTTTACCTCGCCCTTGCGACTTTGCCTCCCAAGGAACGCTCCGCCATCACGCTTTTTTATCTCAACGGCTACAGCATCAAGGAGATAGCCGCCATTACCGAGGCCTCGCAGGATGCCGTGAAGCAGCAGCTTTCCCGGGGCAGGGACAAGCTTAGGACATTATTGACCATTGACCATTGACCATTATGGAGAAAGATATGGCTTTAGAGGAAATCTTCCTTGCCCAGACGCCACATTTCGACGATAGTGCCGAGTTCATGCAGAAGCTGACGAAGCGGCTCGAGGCAGTTGAGTTCATCAAACAATATCAGGAGCGAACCATCCGTCGATACAGGATAGTAATAGCCGTTGCCTTTGTGGTGGGCATCATCAGCGGAACTGCCAGCACAATTTGGCTGCTCTCGTCGCCCATCGAACTGCCTTCCGTCAACTTCCAGACGCAGACGACCTTCCTGCTTTGGCTCATTCAGAACTCCCGTCTCCTTGCCGCTGCCTTCTTCCCCATGCTGATGACGTTTGCCGCTTGCATCATTACAAGTAACGTCTTGGAGATAGTCGAGATGCGACGGAAAATGAAGGAAGAATACATTTAGGCAGAAGACTCGGAAAAATCCACAGGAGGATTTCGACAACTCCACGTGTGAACTTTATAAGCACTACTCGTAGCGTTGTTTTTGTTATTGACCTCGATTTGAATTCGTGGTCTTTGCTAATAGACTAAAAAAGCTCTGCGCCATAGCCCGAGGCTACGGCGCAGAGTGTGTAAGTATGAGAATCTTGCCGAATTGCTTACTTGACAAGAATCTTCTTTCCGCTCATGATGTTGATACCCTTCGCTGGTTTGCTCAGGCGCTGGCCTGCCAGATTGAAGATGCCGTTCTGAACAGACTCTGTTGCCTGAACATCAGCAATGCCGTCGGGATCGATGTTAATATAAGCACCATTGTCAAGCCATACTTGCTGATGGTCTTCGAAGAGCACGGGATAGCTGTCCTCGGCAAGCGTCTGATACCAAACGATGTTGCTCTGGTCGCCATTCAATTTGTAGCAGATTTCACCGCTTGCCAGCTGTTCGTCCGTTACCAATGTGGTGGCATTTGTCGATTTCGCTACAGCACCAAAGGCAGCAGCTCCCTTATAATAGTTGTTGCTGTAGGAGACGCCATTGTTCTGAAGAGCACCGGCAATCTGGCCTGCGCAGGTGTTCGTTACCTCGCCGATGGACAGGCAGTTCTCGATTCTGTATTGGACAAGTGTTCCTATCCAGCCAACAATGCCGCCCAAGACGCAGCCGTTGACCGGTGAAGCTTCCGCTGCAGTGTTCACCAGTGTACCATCGAACAGGCAGTTGGTGATGTTGACATTAGCGTTGGCGTTGTTATAGGAATGGCCGAGGATGCCGCCATACATGCCGTCGTCACTTCCGCCATTATCCGTTACGGTAAATGTACCGGAGTACGAGCAGCGGTCGATGTACACCGTACTGTTGTTAAAGACGTGACCCAAGATGCCGCCGATAGTCTTCGTGTTGACTTCGCTCGTGATGTCCAAAGCACTGTGTACGTTACGGATTATGACGTCCCTGTCGCGGGCAAAGCCGATGGTTCCGCACTGATTGAAGCGATTGTCGGATAAGTGTAAGTTACCGCTGATGCTGAAGTTCTCGATGACAGCGCCATTGGAGACGACACCGAAAAGACCGGAGTAGCTCTGGTTGGCTGTAATATTGAAGTTCTTGATGGTATGTCCTTGTCCGTCGAAATGACCTCTATAGGCAATACTCTTGCTTCCCCAGAATCCGATAGGCGTCCAAGAAACTTCTGTCTCGCCTTCAGGTATCAATTCGCCGAAGTCGATGTCGGCAGTAAGAACGGCGTTGGCCTTGTCGTTGCCCTCGTTCACCATCTTCTGGAAGAGTATCAAGTCTTTTGCACTTGCCAACTGATATACTCCGTCGATGGAAGTTAACTTCAGATTGCAGTTGTTCAGAGTCTCTGCAATTTCGAGAGCCTCTTCGGCTGTGATGTCGCCATTATAGTAGTGACTCTGGGCTAAGGCGACTTCTCCCTCCCAATAGAGGAGGTCATCTCCCGAGATGAGGTTGAGGTCGGCCAACATATTGGTGAGGTCGGATACGCTATAGGCTGCATTCATCATCTCGATGTATGCTTTGCGACATGCGAATACTTCATTGAAGAGGTCGGAGAATGTGTTGATGAGTTCCATCTTGCTCGCGCCAGTGGTAGCCTCCTCGACGGCATCAATGGCATTTGCGAGTCGAGTCTTCAGGTCTTCGGACATATTGGGATACTCAGTGTAGTTATTCTCGTCCCAGATGAAGTCTCGGATGGCAATGGCACGATTGCAGTACCCATCGAGTATGTCGGTGAGGTTTTCGCTGGCTTCGTCTGTTGTGCCGAGATAAACGATGTGCATGTCGTTGAATGGCAACCAGTCTAATGCCAGGCCGGTACCGAGTCCGCGAACGCCTACGGTCAGTGAGCCATCAGTAACCTCTGCAGCACAGTAGTTCTTGTAGCGGCCGCTGTTGAATGCATACGAGCAACCGTTTCTGCTGGTGGGTACATAGCCATAACCGAAGTCTCCGTCGTATAACTTGTCATCTTTGAGATAGCAGTTGACCAGGTCCACTGCTTGGTCCTCGGGTATGAGGTCCTCGCCTGGAGCCATGACATAGTTCACGGTGTTGTTTATGAAGACCTGACCTGCATAGAAACTCAACTCTGGGTCGTCGTTTGCGCTGAACAAGGCGTTAGTCGTTGTCATGTAGATGCCGTTGGGCAGACCTGAAACGGTCTGTGAGACGCTGAATGCTCCCTTGCCATATCCGTGTACGAGGAGCATTACATCAGAAACACCACCTGTTTGGAGCTTGACGCTTGCGTCGTTCTCTGTTGTCCAGCCCTCAAAGCCGTCAGCAAAGGAGGTGTTGACGAAGAAGCGTGAAATCTCGACACCTGGAACGATGCCGTCGGCTGCAATGGCTGCGTCGAGCATGCTTCTTACAAATGCGATTTCGGCATCGATGCCGTCGTTGTCGAGGTTGCCGTTCTCCATGATGTATGGATAGCTGCCGTTGGGATAGGTTTCGTCGCCAGCCTCATAGCTGCCGTTATTGAGGTAGTCGAGCAGAGTGCTTGTTGCGTCGCCTGCAAGATGATTATCCTGAATGTAGGTAGCAGCTGCTTCGCAAGCCTCTTTGTACTCTTCATACTTGGCAGCGGATGCCTTGATGGCTTTCTTTGTATCGGATGCTGCCTTGTAGGCCTCAAAGAATTCTTCGAAGGACTCAATGCTCTTCCAGGTCTGGATGGCGTCTAAGTATTCGTCGATAAGTACTTTGTAAGCAACCAAGTAGTCATCCTCAGCGAAATCAGTCTCTGTGTCAATGATGGCATTGCGGAAGCCATAGAAGTCTTCGAAGTTGATGCATTCGTAGCTGCCGTCGCCAGTCATGAAGACGGTGCCTTCATTGCCGTAAGGTACGGGATAGTATTGGTCTTCGAGAACCTGATGCCAAGCGACATCGACGAATGATTCTTCGTTGAGCAGCCAGCATACCTCGCCGCTTCCGAGTTGGTCGTCGTCAACCTCCACAGGTGTCTCGCCGCTTGCTTTGCCGGCACTTCCTGTGCCGTTGAAGTAGTCGCCCTTATAGTAGCAGTTTGCAAAGGTAGAGTTGTTGCCATTGAGTGCGCCGAAGAACTGGCCGAACTTTTCTTCTTTGGCGTTGACTGTGCCAATGGACAAGCAGTTCTTGATGTTGACTCTTGCGCTATTGCAGTAGCCTACGATGCCGCCGAAAGTACAGCCGCCGGGAACGGGGTTGAGGTTGAGGACTTCGCCGTCGAACAGACAGTTGACGATGTCCACGATGTTGTTGGTGTTGCTGTTTGCATAGCCCAGCATGCCGCCGTAGTTGCCGCCGCCGCCTGCATCGTTGCCGTCGAGTGTGCCGGAGTAGGTGCAGTTCTCGATGGTGGTCTTCCAATTTGCGTTATCGACTTGAGCACAGCCCAGGATGCCTCCCTGTCTGCCGCCAGCGCTTGTGTTGTTGATGTTCACAAAGCTATGGACGTTGCGGATTGTCGGGTTGATGTCGCGGGAGTATGCTGCCACGCCGCCTGCATATTGGAATCTGATGTTATACGTTCCGTAGATGTCGAAGTTCTCGATGATACAGTTTGACGAGATGACGCCGAACAGGCCGAACCAGTTTTGCTTGGAGGTAGCGTTGAGGTTCTTGATGGTGTGTCCCTGTCCGTCGAAGTGTCCCTGATAGCCAGCATTGCCTGTGCCTCTGGTGCCCCCCCAGTCGCCGATGGGCGTCCAATCAATTTCGGGAGTGATATCTTCAGCGCTCTCGGGCATGAGGTCTGCGAAGTCGATGTCGGCGGTGAGGATGGCATTGGCGGTGAGTTCGCCGTAGTTCACCTTCTGCTCGAACCATGTGAGGTCTTTTGCTGTGCCAATCTCGTAGAAGCCGTTGGCATTGGGCGTCAGGTAATCAGCCTGGAACTCGTCGCATATTGTGCAATGGAAGTTAACGAAGTTGTGCTCGTGAGTAGGGAACGCATCGCCCAGTTCTGCTACTTCTTCGTCGGTGAGGGGTGTCTCCCAGAGAGCGACTTGTGAGATATAGGTGAGGTCGATCTTCTCGCCGTCTTCGTCGCAAAGCACATAGAAGCCAAAGGGCTGCATGATGTGACGCACGTTTTCATTGCCTTCTGCAATCTTCTGGCCGTTCAAATAGATGCGTGCCTTGCCGCTTTCGTTGCCTGTGTTGTAAGTGAATACAACGCGATACCACTTGTTAGCCTCGATTTTGCCGGCATACTTAATAGAGCCGATACCAACTTGACCCTTATTGGTGAAGAGGTCGCCGTCGTTTTGGTTGGCCTCGTCCATCTGGAGCAAGCCGTTGAAGGGCTGTGCGTCGGGCACCATGAAGTCCATAAGGATGGAGTAGGTTGTGGAGGTCTCTGCACCTTCAGCACGTGATACCTTCAGCGCTGAGGCTTTAGGAACTGCAATGGCCGGAACGCCGTCTGCAGGTCCGTCGGCAGTGACAATGCCAGCGTCGCTGACGTTTGAAACTGCGATGGTCTTGTTGGCCGGTATCACACAGGGTGTCATGGTTAGATTGCCAACCGAAGGAGCCATCAGGTCCTCGGTGTTGCTGAAAGTCCATTTGGCAGTAGGTTCAGGCGTTTGCGCCATAACTGCCACGCTTCCTCCTGCCAGACATACCAATGCAAGCAGAAGAATAGAAAGTAGTTTTCTTCTCATAAAAATAGTTGTTAAGTTAATAAAGCTTGGTTTCACAAATAGTTGTTTCGTAGTGCAAAAATACAAAAAAATAAATTCATAATTCATTATATGCGGTTTTTTTTCGAAATAAATACAAAATCGGAAGCAAATACAGTTTTGCGTTGGTTTGTCATTTTGTAAACGGACAGAGAGATGTTGCTTTCTTTTTGCTATTTTTGCACACCATGAATAGTGCCAAAATTGGGCACAAATTACGCCGAATTTGGCAATCCTCTATAGGTCCTCTGCAAATGCACCATAGGGCGTTGGCAAATGCCCTATGGTGGGTTTGAGATTCCCCTATGTTATCTTTACGAAAAATCTATGTCGAAAAGTGTGCAAAAACAGGCGGAAACACCATGTTTTGCAATGTGGAGTTGTCAATTCGGCGTATTGCGATGAGCTAAGGGTTATAAGTAACAAAATATAACTGCCTGTAACAGAAGCGCTTCCAAAATTCTTTCGATTTAAGCGCATTAAATCGAAAAAATGGCAAAAACTGTGGTCGAAGGTATTTTAAGCGATTCTGGAGCGTTTGCCCCAAATGGCAAGTGTAAGCAAAATGACGTATTCGGTGACAATATGATATATGCGTCGTGATGCATATTTATACACAAAAATGAAAAACCATGAGTATAGAGCAGTTCATTTTGAACTTTTTTTCTTAACTTTGTGCCTTGAAATAAATCGAACCATACGATGAAGCGCATTTCTTCTCTCCTTACATTATTTATATGTGCGGCTGTGGCTTTGGCACAGTTCCAAACTCCTGTCACCTTCACCACTACGCAAAAGAAGGTCGCGGACGATGTCCTCGAGGTTGTCTTCCAAGGTACAGTTGATGCTGGCTGGCACGTTTACGGAACGGACATAGCCGATGGTGGTCCCACTCGGGCTGAGTTGACTCTGGAGACGCAAAAGGGTGTGAAGCCCGACGGCAAGTTGCGTGCCACCGGCAAGGTGCAGAAGAAGATGGACGAGATGTTCGGCATGGAGGTCAGCTACATGGAGGGTGCGGCCTCGTTCGTGCAGCGGTTCACCATCACGGAACCTGAGTATGAAGTCGCCGGATACTTGACTTATGGTGCTTGCAACGACCAGAACTGCATTCCGCCATCTAATGTGGAGTTCAGCTTCAAGGGGGAGAAGACCCTCTCTAACTCCCCCTTAAAGGAGGAGGACAAAG
>OCVV011141830.1_pt1 | contig 10584 bp, 15 predicted proteins | sample 1539721 | NCBI WGS metagenome assembly OCVV01 (sample SAMN02144230, study PRJEB22623) | gut metagenome | biome: sheep rumen | host: Ovis aries | place: New Zealand
TGTGATGGACGATGTACCCGAGGCGCTGGCCGCAGCGCTGGCACAGTCCGCCGTCGATCGCCTGGCGTTTCCGGATGAACGAGGACCGGCACGCCATCCACGCGGGCCGGTTGTAAAATCTGTCAGTGAAGTCTTTCATGATTCTCCGATGGTATCATGATATTCCGGTTTGCAGATGCTTTGACGCCATTTCATTTCAGACCGAGCTCCCGCTCCACGATGTCGAAGAAATCCCGCTGCCATCGCTGGGCCGTCCGGAAAGAGACGTAACACTTCTGAGCTGCTCCGTGCAGGTTGTGAGACTGGCGGAAGTACACGAGGCGGATGATCTCATTCCTCCAGTGTCCGGCGCCATCCTTCGACCTGGCCGTGATCCGGATCGCCTTTGTCACCGCGTCGAGCTGTCGCTGCCTGGCCGGATCCAGTTCCCTGAGTGCAGACTGCTCCGTCGATCGTCCCGGGCCGGATCCTCCTCCGGTCGAGTTGTATCGAGGCGTCACAGCTGCCCGCCGTTTCTCCTCGAGCTCCCGCTTCATCCCCGGATACTGTCGGAGGATGTTCTGCACACTTGGCCACCACGGATCCCTCGCTTTGCTCATTCGCGTTTCCTCCCTCGCTTCGGCATTACGATCTGACCGCCTCTCACCTTCGGCGGAGTCTTCCAGACACAGCGCTGATATTTTCCGATGACACGATCATCCTCGTCCCTGGTCTCCTCGATGTCCTTCACGATCGCGCCATAGTCCGGCCGGAGATCTTCCACGTCATCGACTTCGACGGGTTCGGTGTAGATCGGCCGGGCCATCCCTCGCGAGCAGTGATACACATTCTCGCCCGCCGGCCTTCCCTTCACGTTCTCGATCATGTAGGCCGCGATCTTGGTATAGTCTCCCTCGTCGTTCAGATCCTTCACGATCACGGTGCCGGCTCCTCCGAACTCCGGCCAGATCTTCCTCGCCAGCTCCACAGCTTCCGAAGGGATGATGATGTGCTGGTGCAGCCTGGCCGGTGCCTGCCTGCGTGGGCTGAAGTTTGCCGTGATCGATACAGCCGGCAGGGCGGAGCCGCTTTCCTTCCGGTATGCCGTGCGGAGTTTCCGGAGGAACTTCTTCAGATCGGCGGCAGCCGTCTCATATGAGCAGTCGACCGGATAGTGGTCCTCGTCATACTTCAGTGTCAGGAAGCCGTCCCCGGCTGTGAAGTTGCAGTTGATCAGGCGGGCGAGATTCCGGATCCGCTCCCGTTCGTTCGCCTTGATCTTCTTCAGGCTCGAGGATCCCGCCTTCCGGGTTCCCCTCGGCTTCTTGTAGGTCGGCCCGATCGAGAGCCAGCTTCGCCTGGTCTCGACCGTCCTCCCGGAGATGATCTTGTATTCCATCAGCTTTCTCATGTCCTCCCGCTCCCGTTTCTGTTCAGTTGGTCCTAAACTTAGCCGCTAAAAGGTCTCACAAGAAACGCGTGCGCGTGCGTTTCTATAATAGGGATCTTTCAGGTGTCAAGGTGCAGCCCGGGTTCTCAAGCCGAGGCGGGAGAGTTCCTCCTGCCCCGGCTTCAAAGCCCGCAGCGGATGCCGGATCTCTGTCCGTGCTTAATCCGCTGTAATCATTTTGTTACTTTTTGACGTGCCGACCGTCTCCGGAGATCTTCTTCGACAGGGCGATCACGCCATAGGCCGGGACGATCAGTGTCAGGTACACCGGCCAGACCGCGACGGCGATCATCTGCTCTTCCTCGCCGATCTCATGCCGGCGGATCACGCCGGCGATCCGGAGGATGATCAGGACGATCGCACCGGCGACGAAGTATCCCACGGCCACCGCGACCGCGATCAGAAAGATCATCATGTTGTCGTCGCCTCCTCTCCCGGCTTCTTCTGATTGAGGGCGAAGCCTTCCTCCCTGGCGATCCTGTGGATCGTGTCCGTCGAGCAGTTCAGCCGGTGCGCGATCTCTTTGACCGTCGCGCCCCGCTCGGACATCCTCCGGATCTTCTCCCGGTCGTATTTCCTCTTTGCAGCGCTGTCTCCGCCCCGCTTCCCGTTGCACGGGAGGTCGTGCTTCTTCCTCCAGTTCCAGATCGCCGAGTTCGTGGCGCCGACGATGTTCCCGATCTCCTGATCCGTCAGGCCGAGCTTGTACAGTTCCGTCACCTTGTCCGTGTCCAGGCGGAAGCGCTGCGTCTTCTCCTCCGGATTCTCCGGCGGCTGGTAGCCTTCCCCGTGTGCCGGCCTTCCCGGGATCCTCGGCCGGACGTGCTCCGGGATCGTCCGGCGCTTCGGCGGCGCCTCGAAGAACGGGCAGTTCTCGCCCCGGAGCAGTGCCTTGATGACTTTGTGATTCGGTTTCAGGCCGTACTTTTTGCAGAGCTGGGCCGTCCTGGTCTTTCCGCAGATCAGACTGTAGTTGCAGCAGTGCCCGCCGTCACCGTCGCGCAGGTTCACCGTCCCGAGGTATGTGCAGTCTCTTTTACACATCGGCAGGTACCTCAAACTCAAAATGACAGCTGAAGCAGTGCCTCCAGCTTTTCCGGCCGTCGGTGCGGATCTCCGAGAGCCTGCCGCCGCAGTATTTGCAGTATCGGACCGGCTCCGGCTTCGGCTTGTACATGTTCTTGTCAGCGCAGGCCTCGCCCCAGCAGACGACGCCGTCGTCATAATAGCATGTCTTGCAGTCAGGCACCGGCAGCGCCTTCTTCCTTCTCGAGCTCCTGCTGGAAGTACTCGAGCACCTGGCGGACGGCCTCGTGCAGCTTGTCCCCGGTCTCCCGGTTCTTGCTCCGGATCTTCCGGTATTCCGTGATCAAATAGCTGTATTCTGTCTGGAGAGAGTTGAAGCGGATCCCGAATGCCGTGACGTCCGAGTCGGATGCCTTCAGCGCCCTCCGTGCCTCTTCCAGCTCGGCACGGATCTTCTCCGCTGCGGCCGTGGCTTCCTTCAGTTTCTTCGCCGCGGTCTGATCGGCGGACTCCGCCTTCCTGACGGCCTCGGCCCGCTCGTCCTCCGCCTTGTTCAGCTTCTTCTCGAGCTCGGCGATCCGCTTCTTCGCCGCGGCCTCTGCTTTCTCCCTGGCTTCCTTCGCCGCTTCGGCGATTGCCTCTTCGTCCCGGACGGTTTCCACGGCGACCTCTACCGGTCTGGATTCCAGCTCCCGGATCCTTTTATTCGCCGCTTCGACATCAGCATTCTTTGCAAAGAGCTTGTCCGCAATCTCTGCACGCAATTTTTCCGATGCTTCAAACTGCTCTTCCGCTTCCTTCAGCTTGGCCTCGGCCTCTGCCCTCTGGCGGTCGAGGTCCTTCCGGTCCTGGATGAAGCTCTCGATCGCCTGATCTTTCTTTTCCGACTCGATCCGCTCGGCAGCCAGGCGGCCCTCGGCGTCCTTTGCTGCCTTCATGGCCTCGTCCCGCTCCCGGATCGCGTCCTTCAGCTGGCGCGTCGTCATGTTCTCGACGTCGTGCGTCTCCATGAACTCCTCCCGCTCTTCCACAGAGGGCAGCGCGAGAAGTGCTAAAGCCTTTGAATAGTTCAAATTGCCAAACGTTTGGGAATTTAACTCGGCTCCAAACAGTGAATTTTGTTCGGATCCGTATGCCCGATAGAGCTGCATGAAGTTATTCGTCTGGGACGAGGAAAAGCCGAAGTTTTCCCTCGTCCAGTTCATGAACTCGCCATGCTTGATCATGCTCTTCGCCTCCACGAGGCGCCGGCCGATCTCGATGATGTTCGTCAGCATCGAGAAGGTGTACCCGCGGATCTCCGCTGCCACGACCTCCAGCGTCCGCTCCGGAACCGGAATAACCTCTCCCGCTCCGGCGGCCAGTTCTTCCGGATTGTTCACTTTGCTCATATCTGTGATCATGCTGTTTTGACCTCCGTTTCAATCGTTTCCGCTGCGGGCAGCACCGGCAGGCCCTTCCGATCCCGGGCGCTGCCGTCGTTCACCCATCGGAGCCAGGTGTCGAGAAAGTCGCCGAAGCGCTTCTCCGGTCTCACTGCTCCCTTGTAGCCTTCGTTTTTGTACCCGTGGATCTGCCGGATCGCGACCTTCCCCTTCTTCTCCTCCAGCTCCACTGTGAGGAAGGACCGGCCCGACTTCTTCCGGTGCCGGACGAACAGGATCGTCGTCGCCCCGCTCAGATGCCGCGAGGCGTAGCCGGCGACGCAGTGGTGCAGCGTCTGACCTTCCCGGACGATCTCGTCCCCGGATACCGGAACCAGGACACAGAGATCGCCCAGGCCGAAGGCGTACTTCTTCTCGAGCTCTCTCCGGCGCTTCCGGTATTTCTTCATCGCTTCCTGATTCGCCGAGACTTTGATCAGTTCCGAGGCGGCGTCGTGCCGCTCCTGGAGATCCTTCGGCATGGCCACGGTCGGATCGCTGAGATCGTAGTGCAGCTTGACGGCCATCGACAGGTAATCCTTCCAGACGCGGACGATCTGGCCCGGCGTCGGTGCGTAGCGTGCACAGGCCGGCATGAGCCGCGAGACGTACCGCTCGCCCTTCTTCGCAGAGCATCCGGCCGCCCGGCAGCAGGCCATGAACTCGGCCGTCGCGTCCTTGCTCCCCATCCTTCCGGACAGTTCGAGGTATTCGTTCAGCTTCATTCCGGCCGCTGCGGCGTCCTTCCAGTCGATCAGGTTGGAGAGGTTCATCCCGGCCCGGAAGAAGGCCTTCGCCTCCTGGGCGTCCAGGCGGATCAGCTCGGCGGGCTTCGTCGCGGTCCATTTCATGTACTTCGCGTTCTGCTTCCCGTCGCGGATCAGCTGCTCCACCGCGTCGTCGAGGCCGAGCTTGACGGCCATTTCGATCTGTGGATAGACGCAGGCCCAGCCGAGATACTTCACCATCCAGCGTGCGATGGCCCCGGCGTCGAGATCCGCTCCGAAGTTGCATTGATAGAAGGGCACGATCTGGCAGTACTTCAGGAAAGACTCGTCCAGGGCCTCCGAGAGTCCGGTGATCGTGTACTCGCCGTAGTAGTTGTTATACGCGCCCATGCAGTTCGGCGGGAACGGTTCGGAGATCGTCTTCGTCGCCTTCCAGACATCCTCCCAGCCGGCCAGCGGGCCGCAGCCGTCATAGATCCGGCGCTCCTCAAACTCGACGCAGCCGCTCCGTCCGAAGTAATAGCGCTTCTTCGGATACCAGTCGATCGTCCCGGTCAGGTCGTCCCAGTTGAAGCGCCTCCTGGCGTTCCCCGCCTCGATCAGCAGGGCCCCGTCCTTCCCCGGCCTCGCGATCGCCGTCTTCACCCAGCTCTCGAGGCTCTTCATGTCGTATTTGTACTTGTGGGCGGCGATGCCCTCGACCTCTTTCATGCAGTGCGGGCAGTTGCAGCGCTCGTGGTGGAGCTTTCCGCGGGCATAGTTTCCCCGGACGGCCTCGAAGCTCTCGCCGCAGTTCGTGCAGGTGCAGAGCCTGATCGGATCGCTGCTCACGTTCCAGCCGTCGTCCGTGTACTCGTTCCGGAAGAAGAGATACTGCGGGAAGAGGTCCCGGATCCGGTCCTCTTCCTCCGCTGACATGCCGATCCGGTTGAATTCCAGCAGAGCGCCTTCCCGGAGCTCTTCCGGCAGTGTGCATCTCGGATTCATCCTGCCGCCTCCCTTCACAGGAAGGACGTGAAGTCGAGGACGATCCCGCTCGGTTTCGTCTCGGCCGCGTGCTTCGGTGTGTACTCTTCCTTCTTCTCGGCAGCCTCTCCGATCAGGTCGATCGTCAGCTGCATCTTGACCGTCGCGCCCGGGAAATAGAACGCCACGGCCCGCCGGTATGCCTCCAGATCCGAGAGGGCGCTGCCGCAGCTCTTCGCGACCGCCTTCATGCAGTCCTCGAAGGTGCCGCCCTGGGCGACGGCCTGGGCGAATTCTTCGTCCTGTTCGATGAAGCTCTCCAGCTGCCGGAGGACGTCGACCTTCATCGCCTGGCCGTATTTGTCATACTTCCCGCTCTTGAATTCCGCCTGGATCTTCTTCAGGGCCTGATCTCTGTATTCGTTCATGATCTTCCCCTCACTTTCCGAAGAACCAGTACACCGTGTACGGGCCCGTCTTCAGTTCGTTCCTCGCGATGATCTTCCCGCCCGGCTCCCGGTTGAAGAAGGTCAGGTCCGTCGTGTATCCGTCCGGCCAGTTCCCGGAGAGATAGTCGCGGGCGATCTGCTTCGACAGTTCCTTCGCCGCCGGCCGCGTCGCGTGGCCGACCACGTTTCCCTCCCAGGCCCCGGCCTTCTCGAGGATCTCCTGCGGCGTTTTCCCGAATTCTGTGGAGTTCTTGGCATGGCGGGAGCAGAACACCCAGCCGATCGTCTTCTGGCCTTCCTCTGTGACGCCGAAGTCCATCGCGTAGGTCTCGATCACCTTGGCCATCGGCCCGGCGAGATCGTCGACGGCAGCCTCGAAGGATTCCTCCCCGGTGAGGAACTGCTCGCGCTTCTCCTGGAGCTCCTGGCCGTCGAGGTAGTTCTGGAAGCCTGCCCGGAGCTCCGAGGTCACTTCCGCCCGGACCCGCTCGGCCGTTTCCTTCTCGACATTGTTCGCTGTGATCGCGCAGGCGATCGCCGTCCATCCGTAGAGTAAGAGGAGCGCCGCTGCGGCGAGGCCGTACTTCTTCACCATTCTCCGGAGGAATTCACTCCCCGCGGCCGCTCTGATCACATTCCGGAGCGTTCTGATCACTTTCTGCTTCATGTTGGTCACATTTCCCTTCTTTTTGGGCATTTTGACGGCGAAAAGAGGAGCATCGCTCCAGATGATCGTATTCCCGATCGCGTTCTGGCTTGTATTTGTTGTGTTCATATGGTATTATCCTTTCGTTGGTATTCCTTTCACTTTGCCGCGTATCCGGTCCCCGCCGGTGCGCGGCTTTTACTTTTCAGGGATCGGGCGGTCCCAGCATTTCAGGCAGGACTCGTGGTCGATGTCCTTGCCCGCCCGGAAGTATTCGCAGATCTTCATCTGCGGGAAGCCGATGTCCTCCTGGCAGAGTCTCACTCCGCCCGGGAACTTCTTATTGATCGACTCCGGATCCTTCTCCCGGAGCACGTCGAGCATCGTCTTCGCCATCGCCTTTCGCCTCCTTCCGTCTCGGGCACCATGCCGGCGTCTGGATGGCGCCGATCTGTCCCAGGTTAAAGACGGCCATCGTCCGGCCGTAGTGTTTGATCGATCCCACGGGCGGCAGCGGGCACATACATCTCGCCGCGATCTGATCCCGTGGCCATGCTTCCGGCCTCATGTCCCGGCAGCTGTTACACGTCCTCGTCATCTGTTCCGAGTTCCCTCTGCTCATAGAATCGAGCCCTCGAGGCTCCGTTGGTCACTTCCGTCATCCAGTCCGACAGAGCCGGCGTCGATGCCATCGGCATGATGATCGCTTCGGCGAACATGCCGGCCTTCGCGATGACGTAGGGCTGGCCCTTGCTGGAGTATCTGAGCGTCAGGACCGGATCCGCGTCGGACAGCGGCTTCATGTATCGCGCCTGGATGAAGTAGATCTTCCCGTCCGGCGTGGCCACCGGCATTTGATCGACGCCGTGGTATAGGATCCTGCTGTTCAGGTCGTAGACCAGGATCTCCTCCCGGCCGTCCCCGTCGTCCGTCGTGTCGTAGGCCTCCGGCATGTTCTGCCGCTTGATTCGCCAGTTTGCCGCCTTGTCCTCCGAGACGTCGAAGATCGCGCAGACCGTCGCCGGCGTGAGTTGGCCGAGGCTCTCCGGTACCAGATAGAATGCGTACCCGTCCCCGATCCATTGGCTCGCGCCGTCGTCCAGGAGGATCAGCTGCTTCACTCTGCTCACGATCGCCCCGACTGCCTTCAGTTTCATGTGCATCTCTCCTTTTCAGAGCCGGATCCCCGGCTCGTTTTCTTTGTGCCTTTTACATACTCCGCCATCTTCTCGGCGAAGATCCTGGCCACCGGGAGGAGCGCTGCCTCTTCGGCCTGCTCCGTCTCCGGCGTCCGTCTGGTGTAGATCGGGACCGAGGGCAGCGTGGATCCGTCCGGCGCCCTGGCCGCGATGACGCCGATCTGAATGAAATCCCCGTTCATCGCGTTCTCCCCATCATTTCGTCGTTGTCCGGCTTCAGGATCTGATCGACTGCCTGCTCGTACGGCTTCAGCCGCTCGACTTCCGCCAGCAGCTTCTCGATCGTGTCGGCGGCCATGAGATCCAGCCGGGCAGAGTCCCGCGGATCGCAGTTCTCACAGTACGGGCAGTCGAGGCAGCCGTACCCCTCCATCGTCGGATGATTCCCGCAGATCCGGAGCGCTGTGATCATGTCGTTCGGTTCCATGTTGGTTTCCCTTCCTTTCGTGTTGGTGAGAGCTCATCAGGAAAAGTCAATGACTTTTCCTGGATGCTGGGATTGTATCCCAGCATTTTCGCCGCGATCAGGCTGCGAAGTATTCGATCGGGACGTTGAGCGCAGCGCAGATCGAGAAATACTCCTCCGCCGTGATCCTCCGCTTCCCGTTGATCATCGCTGAAAACGTGTTCATCGGGATGTTTGCCCGTTCGGCGACGGCGCCGATTTTCATTCCGCTCTCGATGATGTATTTTCTGATTCTTTCTCCGAGCATTATTTTCACCTCCTGAATTCCAGTTTTTCTGGAGTTCGATGCTAATATAATCCAGTGATTCTGAATTGTCAATAATATTTTTCAGAATTTCTGGAATTAATTCTTGATTCTTCACGCTTGCCGGGTTATACTCGTCTCAGATCAGCGGAAAGAGAGGATTTGAACATGGGGAACTTGAAGGACGAAGTCGCGAAGAATCTCCTGTTTTATCGCAAGCGGGCGGGCCTGACGCAGAAGGAACTCGCCGACAAGCTCGGCGTCAGAAACACAGCCGTTTCTAATTGGGAGAGCGGAAACAATTCCGTCGACATTGAGACGCTTTTCGCTGCTGCGAAGATCTTCGGCGTCTCTCTGAGCGAGATGTACGGAAAATACGGAGAGGGCCCTTCCTCTTCTCTTCTTTCAGACGAGCAGGAGCTGCTCGACGCATACCGGAGCATGAACGCCGAAGGGCAGGCGGCCGCCCTGGCCGCGGTCCGCGGTCTGGCTGCGTCCGGCCTTTACCGGATCGGATGACGTATTAGTGATTTATCACTAAACAGGAAAAGCCCCGGCCGAAGCCGGGGCGGGAGGTCTGTATGAATAATAACGCCGCTGTGATTTATGCCCGATACTCTTCACACCGTCAGGATGAACAGAGCATCGAAGGGCAGTTGCACGTCTGCCACGAATACGCGAAGCGGAACGGATACACGATCGTCGGCGAGTACATCGACAGGGCGATCTCCGGCCGATCGGACGACCGGCCGCAGTTTCAGCAGATGATCGAGGACGCGAAGAAAAAGGCCTGGAAGTATGTCATCGTCTACAAGCTCGACAGGTTCGCCCGGAACCGGTACGACTCGGCCATCTACAAGCACAAGCTGAAGCAGTGCGGCGTGAAGCTCCTGTCCGCGATGGAGCAGATCGGAGACAATCCGGAGTCGATCATTCTGGAGGCCGTGCTCGAGGCCTCGGCCGAGTATTACTCCCTGGAGCTGGCCCAGAAGGTCCGGCGCGGCCGGATCGAGAGCGCCGGGAAGGGAAAATTCGTCGGAGGCGGCGTCCCGCTCGGATACCGGTCAGAGGGCGGATACCTCGTCCTTGACGAGCAGCGGGCGCCCTATGTCCGGCAGATCTTCGAGCAGTACGCCGACGGGATCTCGAAGCGGGAGATCATCGACGATCTGAGCCGGCGAGGCTTCCGGAACCGCCAGGGCAAGCCGCTTGACCATAACGCGATCCACAGGGTCCTCCGCTCCGAGAAATATGTCGGAGTCCTTGAACAGTCCGGCGTCCGTGTCGAGGGCGGCTGCCCGGCCATCGTCGACCGGGCCACCTGGGACCGTGTGCAGGCCCGTCTTGATCTCATGCACCGCAGCGGCGCGAAGAGTCCGGCCGGATCCGAGGTCGAGTATCTCCTGACCGGAAAAGTCTTCTGCGGTCATTGCGGGATGTCGATGCACGGCGTCAGTGGTACCGGGAAGACCGGGAACGTCTGGTATTATTATCAATGCACCGGCCGGAGGAAGAAGCGGAACGGCTGCACGAAGAAGCACGAGAAGAAGGATTTTCTCGAGTGGTACGTCGTGGAGCAGACCGTCGACTATATCCTGGCGCCTGAGAGAGTGCGGAAGATCGCCGCGGCCGTCGTGGCCGAGTACGAGCGGGAGTTCGGCGCCGATCAGGTGCGGCAGCTGGAGGACCGGATCGCCGCTCTCGGCCGGGAGATCGAAAAGTACATCGACGCGGTCGTCGATCTGCCGAAGAGTGCCCGCTCTTCCCTCTTTGACAAGATCCAGCGCCTCACGGACGAGAAGGAAGCCCTCGAGGTCGACCTGGCGAAGCTCCGCGTCGCGAACAGGATCCAGCTCACGGAGGACGAGATCGTCGCCTGGCTGCGATCCTTCTGCAAGGGCGATCTGTTCGACATGAACTTCCGCCGAAGAATTATCGACGTTTTGGTCAATTCCGTCTTCGTCTTTGACGACAAGATTATTATTTACTACAATGTCCGCGGCGGGA
>OCVV011203150.1_pt1 | contig 10583 bp, 13 predicted proteins | sample 1539721 | NCBI WGS metagenome assembly OCVV01 (sample SAMN02144230, study PRJEB22623) | gut metagenome | biome: sheep rumen | host: Ovis aries | place: New Zealand
TAAAGGGTGGCTCACATTCATACAGTTCGGACAAGATCAAGACCTCAGATGATAACCTAAACGAAAAGCTAATGACTGAATGCCTGGACAAGCGAAACAAGATGAACAATGACATCGTAATGAATGAGAACGTCCGTGCTGATCTAGTGCTCAAGATAACATCAATGTCGGACTATCGCTACATAGATGTACTATACAAGCGCTACATAGAATGCAAGCGTTTTGAGCTGATTGCAGTAGAGATGAACTATGACTATGATTACGTCCGGAAGCTTCACGTTAAAGCCCTGGAAGTGTTTGCTCAGGATTACGGACTTGAGAAAGAATAAGGAAGTGCACACAAAAAGACCGATAAATATATGTTATATTGTATATGTGTATTTGTGAGATGGAAAAGCACTCGTCCATTAAGCGACCCCTAGGATGCGAGGTACCTCAGAGATTAGATAAGTCTCTGGGGTATTTCTTTTGTGGAGGATAATATGCGGAGCATCAATCGAAAGTTCTATGATGACAAAGAATGGGAGAAGTGCAGAGCTGCATACTTCATTCACGTTGGAGGATTATGTGAGCGCTGCAAGGCCAAGGGCATCATCACTCCTGGAGACATAGTGCATCATAAGATCCATCTCAACGAAGACAACGTACATGATCCAGCAGTCGCATACAGCTTTGATAACCTGGAGCTTCTCTGCCAGCACTGCCATAATGAAGAACATTTCGGAAAGGCAAAGGCAAAGAAAAGATATCAAATTGATGCAGAGGGAAACCTCGTGATTGGTACTCCCCCCGGTCATTCAGATTAAAAATGTCAAAATGGTGAACGGTGCTGGACCATATTCGAGACCAAAATCGTCAAATTTGGCAAAAGTTAAGCAAATATCAGCAGAGATAGTGATAGCTACACGAAAAGCGGTAAACCTTAACCGTTTCTCTGCTGATTTAATAATAAGGTGTTACGGAAAGGTGGTAACAAAATGGATAAAGAGATAGAAAAAAGAATATTAGGGCTATATATAAGTGGATTATCAGATAAACAGATAGCTGACAAGATAGGACATTATCCATCATATGTGCAACAGTTTAGATCTAAGTATGGACTTGAGAAAAATCCAACCAAACTACAGCGAGAGATTGCAGTTCTTTATAGTAAAGGCATGAGCACAGTTGAAATTGCTAAGTGTATGAAAAAAAGGTCTACATATGTCAGACATACACTACAAAAAATGAAACTTTTGGAAGTTCAAAAACCCTCTGAGCGAAAATGTCTTAATTGTGGGCAATTGTTTATCGGAAGAGACGATAAGGCGAAGTATTGTTGTAAGAGTTGTCAAAGAGAAGCTAGTCATAAGGTTCATGATGCTGAAAGAAGAAGCAGGTTAAAAAGTGCGATTATTGATATTGATATTACATTACCAAAACTTATAGAGAGAGATAAATCTATCTGTTATATATGTGGCGAACCTGTGGATCTAAATGATTACAAGATAGTAAAAGGGCGAAAGAAGCCATTAAAAATGTATCCGTCAATAGATCATGTTGTCCCTCTAATTGAAGGCGGTTCTCATAGTTGGGAAAATGTAAAACTTGCCCATTTGCGCTGCAATGCAAAAAAGGGGGCGAGGAAATAATGTATATTCAGGAGTATTATGAAAAGATTCGCTCTGGTCAAATAATAACAAGTAATTGGGTTATTAAAATATATGAGTATTTATTAGATGGGATCAAAAAAAATGTTTTTAAGTTTGATGAGAGTAAGGCACAAAAAGCCATAAATTGGATTGAAAATAAATGTTTTCATACGGAGGGGCCTCTTGCTCCAAGTAAGTTGTCATTAGAGCTGTGGCAAAAAGCTTTCATATCTGCTGTCTTCGGAATAGTGGATGTAGATGGGCATAGGCAATTCCGAGAAATTTTCCTAGTTATGGGGAGAAAAAATGGAAAAAGTTTACTTGCAGCAGCAATAGCTAGATATATATGGCTAGAGGATGGAGGATATGGTGCTCGTGTATATTGTGTAGCCCCTAAATTGGATCAGACAGATATAATCTATAATAATATTTGGCAGATGACTATCTTAGATCCGGAATGGAAAAATAAGAGAGACGAATTGCAGAATAAGCGAGAAAATATGCGTGTTGGTGTCCAGGATGATAGTTTAGCCAAGAAGAGACAATCTGATCTGCTAATGCCGGAAACTAATAGCACCGTAAAAAAAATAGCCTTCAGTGCTAAAAAATCTGATGGTTTTAATCCATCATTAACAATCTGTGATGAAATAGCGAGCTGGAGCGGTGATCAAGGACTTAAACAGTACGAGGTAATGAAGTCCGGTATGGGGGCAAGACTTGAACCTATATTGTTAAGCATATCAACAGCTGGATATGTCAATGAGTCAATATATGATGAGTTAATTAAACGTGCTACAAGTTTTTTACTCGGAGATTCCAAAGAGAAGAGACTGCTTCCGGTTCTCTATCAGATAGATGATATTGACAAGTGGAATGATATTAACGAATTGCAGAAGGCAAATCCGAATCTCGGAGTTAGCGTATCTGTTGATTATATGCTTGAGGAGATAGCTATTGCGGAAGGCTCACTTAGTAAGAAGGCTGAGTTCCTTACTAAGTATTGCAATGTGAAACAGAACAGTTCTCAAGCGTGGCTCTCAACTGAGACCATCAAAAAGATGGAATGTGAGGAGCTTACATTTGAACAGTTCCGAAGCAGTTACTGTGTCGGAGGAATCGACCTCTCGCAGACTGTGGACCTTACATCTGCATGCGTGGTCATTGAGAAGGATGGAATTGAGTATGTTATAAGTCACTTTTGGCTCCCATCAGAAAAGCTGGAGGAAGCAGTGGCAAGAGATGGCCTTCCATATAGAGACTACATCCAAAAAGGATGGCTCTCGTTATCCGGAGATAATTTTGTTGATTACAAGGATTGCTATAACTGGTTCTGTAGATTGGTGGATGAATACGAGATCCTACCGCTCCAGGTTGGATATGACCGCTACTGTGCGCAGTATTTGGTATCGGATCTGAGTGCTAGGGGCTTCCATATGGATGATGTATATCAGGGCTATAATCTCGGACCTACCATACAGAACATGGAAGGTAAGGCCAAGGATGGAAAGTTGAAGGTCGGAAATAATGACCTTTTAAAAATACACCTCTTAGACATAGCTCTCAAACAAGACAATGAGAGCCGGAGGAGCAAGATTGTTAAGATGTCACCAAGCGCCCATATAGATGGTGGCGCAGCTCTCCTGGATGCGCTTGTAGTGAAAGAGAAGTGGTATCCGCAGATTGGAGAGCAACTAATGAATAGGAGTTAGAAATGGGACTTTTTGATAAGTTATTCGGAAAATCTAAACAGCCTAAACCTCAGCAGGTAGATGGTAAGTTCAAACTGCTTACAGCCTATGAACCTGTCTATACCTCATGGAGCGGTTCACTCTATGAGTCGGAGCTTGTAAGAAGCGCTATTGATGCAAGGGCAAGGCATATCAGCAAGTTGAAGGTTGAAACTAAAGGTGCAGGCAAGCCAAAGCTACAAGCAAGGCTTAAGCATGCTCCAAACAGCTTTCAGACCTGGTCACAGTTTTTGTATAGGCTTTCAACAATACTTGATATGCAGAATACAGCATACCTTGTTCCTGTGTTCGGAGAGTATGGAGAGATTATAGGAATCTATCCAGTTATTCCAGCTAAGTGTGAGGTTATATCAGTCGAGGGTGAGCCTTGGATTAGATACAGCTTTAATGACGGAAAGACTGCAGCCATTGAGCTTGGTCTTATCGGAATAATGACCAAATTCCAGTATAAGAGTGATTTCTTCGGAGAGAGTAATAGAGCCCTCCTGGATACAATGTCTCTGATCAAGCTCCAAAGAGAAGGAATTAAGGATGCCACCAAGAATAGTAATACTTATAAGTTCTGGGCTCAGGTATCCAACTTCACTAAGACAGAAGACCTGGCTAAGGAGCGTAAGAGATTTACTGCTGAAAATCTGAATGCAGATGCTGATGCAGAAGGCTTACTGCTCTTTCCAAATACATACAACAACATCACTAGGATGGAGTCTAATTCCTATGTTGTAGATGATGCTCAGATGAAGCTGATCCAAACCAATGTATTCAACTACTTCGGAGTTAATGAGAAGATACTTCAGAATATAGCAAGTGGTGATGAGTGGGCAGCATTCTATGAGGGCTGCGTTGAAGTGTTTGCGATTCAGTTCTCGGAAGTGCTTACAAGGATGCTCTTTTCCGAAAGAGAAATGAGCCAGGGGTCATTCGTGATGGCCACAGCTAATAGGCTTCAGTACATGAGCAATGCAGATAAGTTAAATGTGGCTGCACAGCTTACAGATAGAGGAGTCCTTAGTATTAACGAAGCCCGGGAGATATTTAACCTGGCACCTGTAGAAGGTGGAGATGTAAGAACCATAAGAGGCGAATATAAGGATGCCAATGACTTAGGAGGAAATAAGAATGAATGATAAGAGATACTACCGAATGGCTGACTTGCAGATCAGAAGCCAGGAGGAAGAAAAGGAGAATGATGAGAACTATATCGTTGAGGGATATGCTTCAACATTTGAACCATATGTTCTATGGAGAGATCCTGACACAGAGATTGAGTATATAGAGCAGATTGATTCGGAAGCCTTTAAAAATACAGATATGTCGGATGTGGTCTTCCGAGTAGACCATAGTGGTCCTGTATATGCCAGGACTAAGAATAAGCTTATAGAGTTATCTGTTGATGATCATGGACTTTTCTGCAGAGTAGACCTCGGAAAAACAGAGGCTGCAAGGGCATTATATGAGGATATCAAGGTGGGTAACTACTCACAGATGTCATTTGCATTCACGGTAGACAGAGAAGAATATGATCAGAAGACTCACACAAGAAAAATACTCGGAATTGATAAGCTATATGACGTAGCTCCGGTTAGCTTTCCAGCTAATCCAACTACTGAAATAGATATTGCAACTCGTTCTTTCCTTGACGGAGTGATTGAGGCTGAGACAGCGGAGCGACTGAGAGTTGAGAAGCGTAACAGACAAAAAGAGCAGTTAATGCTCAAGATCAAACTATTGGAGGTATAAGAAATGACCGCAGAAGAGATCAAAGCACTTGATTATGATGCACTCACACAGAGAATTGCTGATATCAAGGTAGAGATGGAATCTGAGGATTCCGACATTGAAGCTCTCAGCGCTGAGGTTGATCTAATCGAAAAGCGCAAGGCTGAGCTTAAGGCTGCTGCCAATGAAGCAGCAGAAAAAAGAGCCATGATAGCTGAGAAGCTTGAGGCTGATGTCATTGAAGAAAGAAAAGAGGAGGAAACCAAAATGACAAATATGGAAATGAGAAATACTCCAGAGTATGGCAAGGCATTCGTTAAGGGTATCCTGAGCGGAGACTTTGAGGAAGCTAGAGCACTTCTTACAGAGAATGTAACTGGTGGTTCAGTTCCAGTTCCAGAGATTCTGGAGACAGAGATCAAGAATGCATGGGAGGATGCACAGTTCCTTCAGTTCGCTAAGAGAACATCATACAAGGGTAATGTAAAGGTTGGATTTGAAGTATCTGCAACAGGCGCTGCAGTACATGTTGAGGGCACTAACGCTCCACAGGAAGAGACTCTTGTTTGGGGTACAGTAGAACTCAAGGCTGAGTCCATTAAGAAGTGGATAACAGTATCTGATGAGGCTCTTGAGGGTACAACTATTGATACTCTTGGAGAAATCTACAAGGAAGTTGCTCAGAGAATAGTTGAAAAGGCCGAAGAGATTGCTATCGGAAAGATTACAGATTCTCCTGCTTCTACATCAGCACAGAATGGTCCTGGTGTTCCAGTATATTCAGTTTCAACTATAACAGCAGATACAATCGTTAATGCAGTTGCACTGCTTAGCGGTAAGGCTAAGGATCTGAGAATCGTGATGAACCGTCAGACTAAGGCTGCATTCGAGGCAGTTGCACTCGGACTTCAGTATGGAGCTGATATCTATGACGGACTTAAGGATCGCATTCTATATTCAGATGCGCTTCCAGCATTCAGTGCTGCTGATGCTGGCGAGACATTCGTTATCATAGGTGATATCGGATACGGATTCCAGGCTAACTTCCCAAGCGGAAATGATGTCAAGATGACTGTTGATGAGCTTTCACTTGCAGAGAAGGATCTCGTTAAGATTGTAGGCCGTCAGTATGTTGGAATGGGAGTTGTTGCTCCTAAGGCATTCGTTAAGATTGCTAAGCCAGAAGGCTAATAGATAGGAGGTTAAAGATATGGCTTTAATAGATGATTTTAAAATTGCATACAGGATATCGATTAACAATGAGGCTATTAACAGCCAGATCAATGACCTTATTGATGAAGCGAAGGATGATCTTACATCAACTGCTAATATAGTGATTCCAGCGAATATAACCGGCAAAATTAAGGGGGCTATCCTCTTATATGCCGGAAGTCGCTGGTATCAGGTTTCTGATCCAGATAGAAGTGCAGCTCTTAGGGATGCATACAATGTTGCTAAGAAGGAACTCTTAATGAGCAGTAAATATTCTGACTATGAGGAGGTAGACAATGGACAATCTGATTGAGATATCTCTTATATCGGAAACCAGCACTACTGATTCCATAGGACAACAGCATTATGAGGAGACCGAAAGAGTTGTATTCGGACATTTTAGATCAGTAAGCCGAAGAGAATGGTTTGATGCCGGAGCTAATGATATTAACGCTGAGATAGTAGTTACGATCTATGACTTTGAATACCAGGATGAGACTATAGCAGAGATTGGAGATACTAGATATGGAGTATACCGTATCTACAGACTTCCGAACTCTGACATGATAGAGCTGTACCTGGAGAAGAAGGGTGGAGTGACCTATGAGTAGTATCACGATTGATGCTATGAGCTTACAGAGCGAGATTCAAGGAATACTTTCCGAGATACCGCATTCAGTTGAAACAGCTCTTGATAAGGCTGCCGACAAGGTAAGCAAGGAAGCTATTGATAAGCTGAAAGCTACATCACCAAGAGGAGTTGGAAAGGGTGGACATTATGCAGATTCTTGGACTCGGAAGAAGGATTCTGCCAAGAAGGTTACTGTACATAACAAGCAGTATCAGCTTACTCACTTACTTGAGAATGGTCATGAAATTGTAATACATGGACACGCTACTGGAAAGCAGACAAGAGCTATCAAGCATATCAAACCAGTTGAAGAATGGGTGCAGGATGAGTTTGAGAAAGAAGTTAAGGAGGATATTCAAGAGGAGTTATGACACAAGCAGAAATATGTAGTCTACTGTCTTCCTTTGGGATTCCTGTAGGCTTCAATCGAATTAAGAAAGGGACTAAGCTTCCATTCATTACTTATCATATAGCGCAGCCAAACAACTTCGGAGCTGATAACACTGTATATCATGAGATTCACTCAGTTGAGTTCAGAGTCTATGAGGGCAGAGAGATTGACCTAGCGCTTCATGAGAATATCAAGAATATACTCAAACAGAATGAGATATATTGGACATCCGACAACGCAGATGTTGAGGATGAGCAGTTAACTATAACTTACTATTATATGGAGGTATAAAGAGATGCCAAGTGTGGATAATAAAGTTCATTACGGACTAACAAATGTATACTACGCACCACTCACTGAGACTGTAGACCCACAGACAGGAGCTGTCACAGCTTCATATGGTACTCCTGTACGTTGGCCAGGAGCAGTTAGTATAGACCTCAGCTCAAACATGAGCCAGGATAATTTCTATGCTGACAATGGTGTGTATTATGTTACTTCCTCAGATAACAACTATGAGGGAGACTTTGAGAGTGCATCTGTTCCAAGACAGTTCAAGAAGGATATCTTCGGAGATGTTGAGGATGCTAACGGAGCACTTGTTGAGGTTGCTGGAGTACCTACAAGATACTTCGCTCTGATGATTGAACATTCTGGTGATGTAGGCGGTCAGAGACAGGTATTTTATAAGTGCTCAGCTACAAGACCTAACCAGGGATCAGCTACTACTGAGGATGGAGTTGAGGTTCAGACTCAGACAGTTACAATTAAGGCTATTCCTACTGCCGAGAATGTAACTATCGGACAGAACACAGAGGCTCATCCTATCCAGGCATTCCTTAACAAGGGAGATACTGGATATAGTACATTCTTTGATGGAGTATATATGCCCAGTTAATCAGGCTCCACAGGCTAATGATGATGAAGAGGGCGAACCGGAAGGTTAATGAACTTACCTCAGGGCTCTCATGAGAGGGCTCTGGGGCTGTTTTGAATAAGAAAGGGAAATGAGTATGAAGAAAACAATAGAACTAGATGGAAAGGCAGTTGAATTTGAAGCCACTGGAACTATAGATGTATGTATGAGGAAGCTATTCAATATTGATTTAATGTCTACACTGACCAAGATCAATAAGGATGATGCTGGTGCTACTACTGCTCTATGCAGCCAGATGGCATTTGTTATGAACAAGAGAGCAGAGCTGGGAGGTTGGAGAAAAGTCTGTGAATTAACTCAGGATGATTACTATGACTGGCTGGATCAGTTTGGCTCAGATGCCTTGCTTAATGCGAGCAAGGAAATAATGGAGATATATATACAGAATAAGAAGACTACATCCACACCCTAAGAAGCGTGGAGAAGCCACTACAAGAACATTCACAGTAGGCTTATACCTGCTTCGTGCTAAAGATGTAGGGCTCACCATAGATGAGATGGACTGCTTAACTACCGGAATGGTGATGGATGTTGTGATAGAACGAGGAAATGATAGTGAGAAGTATCCTAAGAAGGGCTCTGCTTCCACATTTGCAGCACAGTTTGGAGGAGCATAATGGCTTCAGGTACAGTTAGAGGAATAACAATTGAAATAGAGGGTAAGACTTCCGGACTTGTTAAGAGTCTTAAGTCGGTTAATTCTAGCCTTAAGAGCACTCAGCAGAGCCTTAAGGTTGTTAATCAAGCTCTTAAATTAGATCCAAAGAATGTTAATACTCTCAAGACTAAACAGGAACTCCTCAATACTGCTATAGAACAGACTGAGGAGAAGTTAAAGCTAGAACAGCAGGCAGCAGAGGATGCAGCCAAAGCACTTGAGGAAGGTACTATCACTAAGGATCAGTATAACACTCTGCAAGCTGAAGTTGCTAAAACAGCTTCCGAACTAGAAAACCTCAAATCAGAGGCTGAGGCTACCAATAAGGAGCTTGATAATCTCGGAAGTGGCTCAAAACTGTCTAGTTTAGGTTCGGAATTAGAAGCAGTAGGCGGTAAGCTCCAAGGTGTCGGAGATAAGATGACCGATATCGGAGACCGAATGACTAAGTTTGGTGCTCAGTATACCGCTACTGTGACCACTCCAATAGTGGCCGGAGGAAAGAAGGCGCTTGATGCATTTAACGAAGTTGATGGCGCTATGGATACTCTGATCAAGAAGACCGGAGCTACAGGACCTGCACTTGAGGAAATGGAAGGAATCGTGGCTAATATAGCTACAGAGATTCCGATAGCCTTTGATACTGCAGGAGAAGCAGTTGGAGAGATTAGTACAAGGTTCGGACTTACAGGAGAGGCTCTTGAGTCACTGTCCAAGCAGTTCATTGAGTTTGCAGAGTTAAATGATACAGATGTTTCGAGTTCCATAGATAGTGTTCAAAAGGGACTTGCAGCATTTGGACTTGAATCAGATCATGCTGATGAACTTCTTGATTCGCTCAATGCTACAGTACAGAAGTATGGAGTTAATGTAGATTCACTTACTAGCGGACTTGTTCAAAATGGAACTGCATTCCAGGAAATGGGATTAACTATCGAGCAATCTGTAGATCTTATGGGGCAGCTTGAAACTTCTGGAGCTAATTCTGAAACAGTAATGAACGGACTTAGGAAAGCTCTGAAGAATGCAACTGCTGACGGAATTCCGATGAATGAAGCTCTCGCAGATCTGCAGAATACCATTGAAAACGGTACAGACTCCATGGATGGACTTACAGCATCATATGATTTGTTCGGAAAGTCCGGTGATCAGATTTATGGAGCAGTTAAGAATGGCACATTAGATTTCAGAGACTTAGCTGACACGTTAGAGGATACTTCTGGAAGTGTATCGGATACATACGATGCTACTCTTGATGGAGCAGACAAGATGCAGACTGCTATGAATAGCGTTAAGCTTGCTCTTGCTGATGTTGGAGAGTCTATTGGAGAAACTCTTGCTCCAATGCTGGAGGATCTGTCGGAGAAGCTGAAAGAAGTGAAGGAATGGTGGGGCACTCTATCGGATGAACAGAAGCAGTTCATTATTAAGGCTGCCATGGTAGTTGCTGCCATAGGTCCTATCATTATGGTTATAGGAACGCTAATAAGTTCTGTAGGAAGCATTACAAGCGGAATAGGTGGACTTGTTGGAAATATAGGAAAGCTAATAAGTGGATTCTCAGGAGCTGGAGGAGCTGCTGCCTCAGCAGGAGAAGCGGTAGCAAGTGCTGGAGGAGCTGCTGCCTCAGCAGGAGAAGCGGTAGCAAGTGCTGGA
>OCVV011038037.1_pt1 | contig 10582 bp, 9 predicted proteins | sample 1539721 | NCBI WGS metagenome assembly OCVV01 (sample SAMN02144230, study PRJEB22623) | gut metagenome | biome: sheep rumen | host: Ovis aries | place: New Zealand
CTCCTCTTTCCGATGTTTCCGGTCTCTAAAACGCACAGTCCATCATGACAGACTTCGAATTAGGCTTGTCACGACCGATTGCGTACATCCTTGACACTTCTGTCATTATTCTTCGCAATGTCCACTATAAAATCATAATAAAGATCGATGATTGTATCCCACTTAAAGTGAGACAGCACATAATCTCTTCCGTTTTGCGCCATTTCATCGGCTCGTTCGTCTGTAAGCAGGAAGTTGGTAGCAGCCTCAAAATCATAATAATCCTTAAAAAATAGACCACCGCGCGATTCTTTTGCGAAATTGGTCGTTACCGCACACTCCTCACAGACCATGACCGGGCGGCCACAAAGCCAGCTTTCCATGATAACAAGCGAGAAACTCTCATTTTTGCTGGGTTGACATGTAAACGCCGCGGCTGAATAAGCATCATATTTATCCTGCTTGGGCACAAATCCCAAGTCTATTATATCATTTTTCGCGTCTTCAGGTATATTTACCTCGCCGCCTCCTATGAGAACCAGTTTTAAATCCTTATATATACCGTCCCTTTTCCTATATTTCAACTCACGGAAATAGTCGATAAGGGTGTATATATTCTTACCCTTATCCTTCCTGCCCGCATAAAGGATGAATGGATAATCCGCCTTATATTTTTCGCGAAATCTCTTTTCGTCGTGAGTCAGATCAGTCTCCATCCCGTCTCCGATAATGCGGCACTCTACGTTCTTAAGATCATATATTCCATTTATCAGATTAAACTCAGGCTTCGCATGGAAAGCCATTCCACGCACCCTCGAGTACACATTTGAGAATTTTTCAAAATATGCGTAAGGCTCATCATGAAAACACGGGATCATTAAAGCCTTTTCATAGCAGGCCTGCACGCCGTAATAAGTTGTCCCAAACATGTAGGGTGTGAAAACGAAAACACTGTATTCGTCTTTATTATCCCTAATGTAATCATAAAGTGCAGGACTGTTGACCATTTCCCGAAGAAAAGTCTCCTCATCCTTTAATGTGATCTTGTATTGTCCCTGCATAAGGCGGTGATTGATCCTGTCGAAGGCTATGCGATCCCTCTGTCTTACAGGGAATCTTCTGACAGTTATGCCGCCTTCTTCGGTAATCCCCTCTTTATGATAATTCTTACTCCAGTTTGCGGCAAACTCCTTAACACAAGTCGTAAGTACCTCCAGATCTACACCCCGCGCTGTCAGATGCTTGACTATACCCCGAAGATCTGCCTCTGCGCCGCCAGGTATATTATCTCCATACCATGGAATTACGAAGCCAATCTTCTTGATGATTTCGCCGTCAGTCTTGTATTCTTTTTTTTCTGTTTCATTTATATCTGCCATTTTTCCCTCAATCCCTGACTATCTCCAGTCTCGTGCTTCATTCGGTCTCTGTCTGCAAAGCCGGGCACAATCTTCAGCAGCTGCTTTTCTATTTTGTCATGCTCAAAATCCTTAAGCCTCTCACGCTGGTTTTCAAGCACCCTGTTCCTAAGATCTTCGTCCTTAAGCACCCTGTTTATAACGGCTGCCGCCATTAAAGGGTCGTCATTTTCCAAAAGGATCCCGGCTCCGCCTAATGTATACGGGATAGCCGATGTATTCTTTGCTATGACAGGAATGTCAAAAAACATCGCCTCTACCAAAGGAACACAGAACCCTTCATGATCGCTCATGCAAAGAAATGCTGAAGCTGTCCTGTAATACGCGAGGATTGCGGGGAAAGAAATGTGTCCGGTAAAGATCACGTCATCTGATATTCCCAGTCCCGCCGCATAATCCACGAGGCTTTCGTAATATAGCTCCATTCCCTCGTAATTTCCGACAAGTATAAGGCGCGCGCTTTCATCATAGGCCTTTTTGTAGTGATAAAACGCCCTTATTACCTGCTCCTGCCTCTTATTCGGAACAACTCTTCCGGTAAAAACTATATTTGTCCTTCCATCGGACATCCTGTTTATGACATCCTCGTCAGGTTTCTTCTCGTAATCCTTAAAAGGAATGAGGATCGGCATCACTTCCCCGGGCGCGGTATATCCGTTTTTCCGAAGATCACCTAAGTTATACTCGGAATCGGCGATAAGATAATCACCCGTATTCCTCATCGCGTAAAGATCGCGGTATCCCAAGGTACAATTGGACATCGCGCTCTTATTGTATCCGAAGAAAAACTCCGGAGGCGTGATATTATGATACCTGATGATCATCCTGTTATTAAGGCGCGAAACCTTCTCGTTTAATGGATCTCCTGTAGAAAGGTGATAGATTATGACATCATCGTCATTTATAAGGTCCCACTCATCCGTACTCTTTATATCTTCAGGAATACGCCTGTCTATAACGGACGCCATGAGCATGCTCTCATATCCCGCATTTTTCAAGCTGTTATGAATGGCAAGCGTGTCATTTCCCACCGCATCTCCGAAGGCCAGCGTGGGAAGCATGTTTATAAATCGTTTCATTTTGCGGTTCCTTCAAGCTTTTCAATGCGCTCGGTCAGTTCTTTTACCTGCTCCTTTAAGGAGGCATTTTCCTCTGCAAGGCAATGCATCATATTCATGGAATTGGCAACAGATGCGTTAAATATGACCTGCTTTTCCAAATGCGGGTTCATGATGGCCGTTACCATCTTATAAACCACGGTCTTTATCTTCTTTTTTATGGGATTTGTGCTCTTAACTCCGGGTTCAAGCGAGGAATCCCAAAGTCCGTTTACGTTTACAAGCTCCCTTTTCATCATCTCCTCATTGTATTTTGTAGGAAGATGGAAACTTGCCTCCGCCCTGTTTACATCAGCAAATTTAAGGGGTTCTTTATCTATCCCTTTCTCTGCGATCTCCTTTCGAAGTTCGTTCATTATCTGTTCTGAATTAATATCCGTCATTTCCCGCGTATTTCCTTTCGGTATATTTCCTTTCAGTATATTTCCTTTTGGTTTAACTTGTCTTAGTCTTTGACAAGGCCCTCGCCTGCGACGCATCTGACAAGTTCCATGAATCTGTCGGTGATAACATCCCAGCGGTAATTCTCCCTTACATATTCCGCTCCTTTTTCACCCATCTGCCTTCTGAGTTCTTCATCTGACATAAGTGTCATTATTTTGTCTTTTAATTCTTCAGGATCCTTATATGTAAATCCTGCTCCGCTTTTTTTGCAATGAGAACTCGTAACAGCGCAATCTCCGTTTACTATGACAGGCACCTTAAGTGCCATGGATTCAAGAACTACGATCGAAAAGCTCTCAAATTCGGAAGGAAGGATAAGTGCGACAGCTCCGGCCATCGCATCATATTTATCCTTTTCGGATACAAAACCGAGTGAAACGATGTCGTTTCTTTCCGGTATATCTATCATTGGCTTTCCTAAAAGCACAAGGCGAAGATCCTTCAATTCTTCCGCTATTTTCGTATCTTCCGGCTTTTCCACAGAAAGCCCGTCCTTTATCTTCATAAAGTCGTCAAACAGTTTATGACAGTTTTTTCCGTAGTCTATTCTTCCTACGTAAATGACATAAGGGTCATTTTTCAGCCTGTCTTTATATTTTTCGCAAAAGCTCTCCGGATTTACTTTATCACTATCATTGATGTCAGGCACTTCAATGCCCATGCCGCCGACTCTTGAGCATATGCCCTCAACATCAAACTTATCTTTTACAAGGTCCTCTTCCTCCCGGGCATTAAACCAGAATGCTGCGGGGCTTTCGAAGAGTTTCTTATAAGTTTTCATTTTAAGGAACGGCTCATCGTGCGCTGCCGGGATAAATATGCTCTTTTCCTTCACCACCGGAAGTCCTTTTACGCTCGTGTAATAAAGGTAAGTTACGAAAATAAAGCAGTCATATTCATCTTTATTCGCTTTTATATATTCGATGCATTCAGGCGTATAAGGGCCCTGCATCTTAAGCCATAATTCTTCGAGGAATTTCGGGAATATCGGAGAATACTTCCTTACTCGGTCTATCTGCTTATACCAGAAGAGATTTCTCTCTTTTTTAACAGGAAACCTGAGAACTTTTACTCCGTTAACCTTGCTTTCCCCTTTAGGGTATTCATTTTTCCATGTATCGTAATCCTTCGCGCAGGTTGTTATGACGGTTATGTCACATTTATCATTTATATGCTCGGCCATCTTAAGGGCAAGCATCTCCGCTCCGCCGTTAACCTCTGTTCCGTAGCGCTGGATCACCATTGCTATCTTCATAACGCAAGTATTTCCTTTTCGATCAGAAGCCCGGTCTGCTCCCAGCTCGGCGTCTTAAAACCTTCGGAAGCCTTTTTCAACCTGTCATATTCCTTTTGATCCGATAAAAGATTCTCAACTATCTCAATAAGTTCCTCGGGTGAATCCTCGCCGAAATAAAGGGCTTTATCTCCGGCCATTTCGTGATTGATGGGCGTGTCAGATAAAATGAGCGGCGCCTTATGATACATGGCCTCCATTATCGGAAGCCCGTAACCCTCGATATGTGAAGGAAATGCAAGAGCAAAACAGTTCTTATAAAGCTCTTCTATCTCTTCGTCCGACGCCCCGTTTATATAATAGATACCCTTGTCATGTTTCGGATGTTCCTCTATCCTCTTTATGAGTTCCTCCACATGCCAGCCCTGATGTCCTGCAATGACAACGTTCATGTTAAGATTCTTTAATCCTCTGTCATACGCATCTACGAGGAGTTTCTGGTTTTTCCTCGGCTCAACAGTTCCGATCATAAGAAGGTAGGGCTTTTTCACATGGCTTATCTTTTCTGATCCGCTTCCGCCTCTGTCAGATTTGTTATCATTAGACTTTTTAAAATCAGCTCCGAGCGGAACGATACCTATCTTCTCGGTAAATTCCTTCTTTTCGGATAATGTCTTATCCCTGCAGATCTCGCCGTATATCTTGGTCATATAGTTCTTCGTGGTCTTGGTCGTCACGATCACCCTGTCGGAATAAAGCATGACGGCGCCGATATATTCAAGGAATGTGAGTATATCGTCCTCGCGGCAGAACTGCGGATGCGTGACCATTATTATATCATGTATAAGCGTTATCACCTTAACTCCCGACTTCTTTAAAACGGGATACAGATAGGATCTGTTTAATTTGCTTTTCCATATGCCGTCAACATCGAAAAACACGCTTCCCTCTTTAAGACTCGAAAGTCCTATCCTTTTATCCGTACGAAGGTGTTTTCTGTCCGCATCGGGATCATTGCAAAGCTCGATAAAGGCATCCTTATTTATGACACGGAATTTTTTTCTTCCCTCATCATATTCGAGGATCTCAATATCGAGGAGATTACTCTTATTTAATTGCTTCGTAACCTCCATGACAACCCTCGGAATGCCCGTATAGCTTATCCCGCGGACCACCATGGTGGCATCTATATATACTTTTTTCATGTATCAACCATCACAAAATAAATTCATAGAATTCATTCAAAATAGAGGATCGGCTGTATTTCTTTTCAACGTATTCTTTAGCTTTCATTCCGAATTCTCCGTTTTTCGCCGCTATTCTTTCTGTCGCCGCCGCTTTTCCCTCGATATCCGCTTTTTCGCCGGATTCCTTCATAAGCTCATCAAGCGCGCTTTTAAAGCTTTCATAGTCATTATAGGCAAATCCGCCTCCGCTTTTTTCAATATGTCCCTTAAGCACTTCGCTCTTCCCGTTTACCAATGCAGGATTACCGTATGCCATTCCTTCAAGAAGAGATATCGAAAAACTCTCAAATGCCGACGGAAGACAAATCACCTTTGCACCCTTAAATGCAGAATACTTTATGTCCTCATCCACAAAGCCGGGCGCTAAAATGTCATCTCTGTCAGGTATTTCAAGGCTTCCTCTTCCAAGAAGGACCAGCTTAAGAGCTGAGCGGCCGTCTGCCTTTCGTGCTGCGTTTGTTGCTGCGTTTGTTGCTGTTTCTTCTGCTTTATATCTTGAAAAATAGGTTATAAGTTCGTCGACTCCCTTGTCTTTTTCGAGTCGGCCTGCATAAATGACATAAGGGTCATCTCCGAGAAAATCTTTATACCTGTTTCTAAAAAGGTTTTCATCGGCTGCCTTATCTACTTCGATATCCATGCCGATGACCTTGTTTTTAACGCTACTGTTGCCAAAAGTCCGCTCAACAAAGGCTTTTTCCTCATCAGTCAGATATATGATCTTATTTACACGGTTGAACATTTCTTTGTATATATCCATGTAAATGGGTTCTTCATCATGCGCTGTGGGAATAAAGACAGCCTTGTCATAAACTTCTTTTGATCCGAAATATGCCTGATAAAACATATAAGTCACAAAGATAAAAACATCATATTCATCTTTATGCTCTTTTATATATTCGATAAGCGCCGGAGTTACGGGGCCTCTGCCTAATACGCGGTTTTCTTCGACAGTGCGGTTTTTGATGCCGAGATTTCTCATAAGGATCTGTCCGCCACGCTGTTTAAGCCTGCTTCTTCCTTTAGTTACGGGAAATCTTATGACAGTAACGTCATTTATTTCTTCCTCGCCTTCGGGATAATAGTTTGCCCAGGTCTTAAAATCCTTGGCGCAGCTGGTAAGGACCGTGATCTTTGCCTTATCTTTGAAGATTTCAGCCAGTCCCTCGGCCATATGTCTCGTATAGCTTTCCGAACCGCCTTCTATATCTTTGCCGTATCTGTGTGATACGAATGCGATTTTCCTTATCTTATCACTCATGTTTTATCACTTATGTTTTATCACTTATGAAAACACGCGTCTTAACTTATCCTGCACTCCCTGCGGAAGCTTCTTGGCGATCTTTCGAAGTCCCACCTGATTTCTTATGCCGCTAAGTGCGATCGCCCTTTCTTTTAAGGACTGTCTGTCAGTTTCCGGGTTGCTTTTAACATATTCGATGAACTCTTCCTCGGATCCGGGCATTTTCTTGCCGTTTTCCTCTGATCTTTCCCTGCTGTATCTGTATAATCCGCGGTAAAGATCTTCTTCATCTTCGTTTTTTCCCTTTTTTGCGACACCCGTATCACTTTGGATGCCGGCAACACCGGAATCACCTGCAACGCCGGAGGCATCGGAGACTCCTGCGGCTTCGCGGATTACACGTAGATAGTCGGCAGTCACCTTGTCGATGTTATATTTGGATTCAACGGCCTCCCTGCGCTCATTTATGGCCTTCATTTCCTTGGGAGTATTTCTCTTTATCGCAAGTTCGCTCTTTATCGCCTCATAAAGGGCGCGGTCGTCATATGCGTTTTCATAGTAGGTTACCATGTTAAGTGTCGCTTCCGGAAGCGAAGTCTCGGTACTTGAGATTACCGGGCATTTTGCGGCCATTGCCTCTACCGGCGTCATTCCGAAGCCTTCATATGTCGAAGTCGTTATGAAAAGAGACGCATTCTGATAAAGCCACGCAATCTCCTCTTCCTTAAGGAAGCCCGTTACGGTAACGAAATCTGTCAGGTCATGACTTTCAATGAAATCATCTATCTCGTTCGCACTATTACAACGGGCGCCCGCAAGAATAAGCCTCTTTTCGGGAATCTCGCCCTTGTCACGGAAATCATTTATATACCTCTCATAGGCCCGCAGTAAGGTGATCAGATTCTTATGCTTCTGAAGCGAATTGATCGAAAGAATATAATCTCCCGGTTTTATCATCTTTTTAAGATTCTCGGTCATTCCCTGCTCTTTGGAAAGAAGCCTGAAATCTATCGGTGTATAGAGTGTGACACCCTTGTCTTTTATATATCTTTTGTAGTATTTCTCATAGCTGCCTTTTACATAATCAGATATATATATAATTCGGGAAGCCTTCTTTAAGCTGCTCTTGTAGAATATGTGGTAATATATCCATTTTGCCTTACTGAAATTATCCGGATAGTATCTAAACTGGATATCATTGGGGTCACAAACGACAGGCATGTCAAATCTGTTAAGTCCGGTCTGGAAAGTCGGAAAGAACATGACATCGATGCCCTCTTTATTTGCAAGCTTCGGAAGGTATAAAGTCTGGAATAAGATCATGCGGAGGGCATGTTTCCCGGGCATCTTATAAGGCTTAAACTTAAGAGAGGGAAAGGTCCTACGGTATTCTTTATAAAGACTTGTATGAATGAAGAATAAGACCTCATCGGTCATTTCACCCTTCATCTGAAGTCTCTCGATACCCTTCATTAAGTTTTTGATCACCGACTCAGTTCCGCCGTTTGTATGATCGGGACGGATGAACGTCAGGTCTATTCCAATTCTCATTAATACTCTCTTTTTTGCTTCTTTATTTACTTCTTTTGTCTTTTATGTCACAGGTGTCAGTTTTATTGTTTTTCTATACGCGACTATCCGAGAAGCATCTTGGCGGCTTCCATGGCCAGGCACTCTAAAATGTATACGCGGCCGTATCCGTTTTCGCGGTAGCATAAATAGCGGCTTTTTATGCGGCCGATGGCGCTTGATAACTTCTTTTCGTTTGAAGCGCCGCCCATCTCAAAATGAGCTAAGACTCTGGGGATGACCGCAACGGCGGCTCCCTCGTTCTTCATTTCCAGATAGCATCTGTAGTCATCGGCGATGCCCTTTCCTCGGAAGGGATGGGCTTTATAATACTTTGCCTTGGCAAACATCGTCGGATGATTCCAGTTGCGCGTGCTTTCATAAAGTCCGAAACGCGCTCTTTTTCTTATCGGCGGTTTGTCCTTGCGATGAAGGATGATGTCGGCAAAAGTGACATCTGCGTCGTATTTCAGCATTACGCCGACCGAAATACGGACAGCATTCTCTTCATAAGTATCTCCGCAGCCGATAACGGCAATCACATCGCCCGAAGCCATACGGATCCCTTTGTTCATGGCATCATATATTCCGTCATCCGGCTCAGATTCTATGATAAGGGAGATTCCCCTGTCTTCAAAAGCTTCGCGATAAGACTCGGCAACGCTGACGGTTTTGTCAGTACTTGCGCCGTCTATTATTATATATTCAAGAGGATGGTAATCCTGGTTCAAAACGGATTCCATCGTCTTTCCTATCGTATCCTCGCAGTTATATGAAACCGTTACTATCGTAACAAGCGGTCGCATCCTATCTCCTTAATCATGTATCTATTCGTCGTCTTCCGACACATCTGTCAGAAAGCCCTCGGTGCTTTCCTTCTTGAAGATGACCTTAAGCGTTGTCATGACGATCCTGATGTCAAGTACAAACGAATAATTGACGATGTATGTAAGATCCATCTTAAGCTTATCGTAAGCCGTTGTGTTATATTTGCCATAGACCTGGGCGAGACCGGTAAGTCCGCCTTTTACTTTGGTGCGATAAGAGAATTCCGGGATCTCGGCGGTATATTTTTCGACATGCTCGATCCTCTCGGGACGGGGACCGACAAAGCTCATATCTCCCTTAAGGATATTAAAAAGCTGGGGAAGCTCGTCAAGCCTTGTGCTTCTTATAAAGCGGCCTACGGGAGTTATCCTCTCATCATCGTCAACGGCGGGATGGCTCTTTCCGTCCTCTTCCGCATTTTCGATCATGCTGCGGAATTTTATCATCTTAAAGACCCTGTCATCGCGGGTTACACGGTCCTGTTTAAAGAAGACGGGTCCGCGGTCATATACCTTTATCGCCAAAGCTATCAAGAGCATGATCGGGCCGGTCAGGATTATGAACAATACTGAAAAGAACACGTCAGCGGCGCGCTTTATGAGCCTCTCTTCAAAGCTCATGCCGAAATTCTTGCAAAGATAGAGGGGTGAATCGAAAAGATCCACCTTATCAGCGCCCTTAACCAGGATATCGCTTAATTTCGGCGTAAAATACACGCGGACGCGCTTTTCAAAACAGTATTTTAAGATCCTGTTCCTGCTCTTTGTAGGCAGGTCGTTAAGTAAAACCGCATCGTATTTAAGGATCTCCTCGAACACCTTCTCCTCATCCTCAAAGACTGAGATCTCACCGACTATGCGGTATTTATCGCTTCTTGTCTCTATCTTTCCGGCAAGGCGGTTATTGTGCTCGCCGTTTATAAGGAGCATATGGTAAGGCGGGAAGAGCCTGTAATATACAGCCATGAGCAGGGCCGTCATCACAGTGCAGACCAGGATGTCATAAAGCATCAAAAGGCCGATAGCCTCGGCGATCTGCTTCATGTGCCAGATGTCACCTATGATAAGGATGACCTGGGCCCACATCATGATATCCACTATTATGACGGAGACGATCTGGGACAGGACGAGGTTCAGCGTTTTATTTACGCCTATTTTGAGTCCGCCCATGACATAGAGGACCAAAAAGAGTATTGCGGAGTAAACAGCTATGACGAGAAGGTTTCCCTTCCCTAAGAACTGCTCGCCCCGCAACGTATTAAAACGCGTAAACCACATCTCGTTAAAGATGCCTAACAGCGCTGCAAAGATAAGCAGCGCTGATAAGCGTTTATATAAGCTTTTAAAGCCCTCTTTTTTTCTGTTACTGCCCATTATAAATGGATAATTTTTTCTCCGTTTTTTCTTTACGATCACCTGTGGACAGGCGATATGATATCCGCTTTACTGGATGGGAGTTATATGTGCAACGCCCATACTGTTCTTTAAGTTATTGAACTCGGG
>OCVV011112877.1_pt1 | contig 10581 bp, 11 predicted proteins | sample 1539721 | NCBI WGS metagenome assembly OCVV01 (sample SAMN02144230, study PRJEB22623) | gut metagenome | biome: sheep rumen | host: Ovis aries | place: New Zealand
GCAGTACACGTGTCGTGAACACCTCGTTCCACCATCCGAAGGTGGCTATGATGAAGTCGTAGAGTCCACCTACAAGTCCTGCAATGAGCAGAGGCTTTGCCTGACTGCCGCCCTTCTCACCGCTTACCAATACCTGGGTCGTAGCAGTAGCCTCGGGGAAGGGGTACTTTCCGTGCATGTCGCTAACGAAATACTTACGGAAAGGAATAAGGAAGAGTATTCCAATGATTCCTCCAAGCAGTGACGACAGGAAGATGTTGATGAACGGAGCTGCTATCTCGGGGTATTTAGCCTGCAAGATATATATCGCGGGCAGAGTGAAAATGGCTCCCGCAACGACGGCTCCTGAGCAGGCGCCAATAGACTGTATGATGACATTCTCGCCAAGTCCCTGCTTGCGTCGTGCCGCCGTTGACACGCCCACGGCGATGATGGCGATAGGTATTGCTGCTTCAAACACCTGTCCTACTTTCAGTCCAAGGTACGCGGCTGCTGCAGAGAACAGCACCGCCATAAGTATTCCCCATGTTACTGACCACGCATTCACCTCTGGATAGCTACTCTTGGGGTTCATCACTGGTTTGTACTCTTCGCCTTCCTTAAGTTCGCGGAAGGCATTTTCGGGTAGTTGAATATTCTCTTTCATTATTTACTATTTTTATTTTTGCCATAAAATGGCAAAACACGTGACACTCACTCTTCACTCTTCACTCTTCACTCTTTTAATCAGTTCTTTCATTCCTTCGCTGGCACCTTTCTTTATATGCTTAACGTTAGGAATATGGTCTGTCCTTACGTCGTTGGGGTCTATAAGGTATATCGGTATGCCGGCAGGAGCATAGTGGATAAGGCCTGCCGCAGGATATACGTTGAGCGACGTTCCAATGACAACAAAGATGTCTGCGCTGGCAGCCTCTTCGGCAGCTAAGGTGATGTTGGGCACTCCCTCACCAAAGAATACTATGTAAGGTCGTAACAGCGAACCGTCACCAGCCTTCTCACCTGGCGCTACCTCAAGGTTCGGCTCCTTCAGGGTGCGTATGTAGTTGGGATTATCGACGTCACGACTTGAGCAGACCTTCATCAGTTCTCCGTGCAGGTGTATGACGTTCTTTGAGCCCGCCATCTCATGGAGGTTGTCAACGTTCTGGGTAACCACAACAACGTTATAGCTCTCCTGCAACTTTGCCACAAGACGATGACCCTCGTTAGGCTTGGCTGCCACGAGTTTCTTTCGCAACATATTGTAAAAGTTATTTACATACACGGGGTCGCGCTCCCATCCTTCGTGGGTAGCGACACGTTCCACGGGGTAGTTCTCCCATAGTCCGTCGGCATCGCGGAAGGTGCTGAGACCACTCTCAACAGACATTCCTGCACCTGTTAAAACAACTATCTTTTTCATTGTGTTAAGTATTGATTGGTAAATATTGCACAAAAATACAAATAATTTATAATAAAACTGACATAAATAAAAGAAAAAGTGTATCTTTGCATGATTTTTAATGATAAAACATATAAAAAGATAATAAAATGACAAACGAATTAAGTTACGCTCTTGGTCTTGGCATCGGTCAGCAACTGGCGCAGATGAGCATAGAAGGACTGAGCATTGAGGATTTTGCCGCTGCCATCAAGGATGTGCTGGAAGGCAATGAGTTGAAAATAAAGCACGCTGATGCGCAACGCATCGTGCAGACATATTTCCAGAAGCAGGAGGAGAAACTCCAGGCGGAACGTGCCGAAAAGGGCAAGGCAGCCAAGGCTGACGGCGAGAAATATCTTGCTGAGAACGCTAAAAAGGATGGCGTCATAACCACAAAGAGTGGTCTGCAATATAAGGTGCTGACAGAAGGAACGGGTAAGAGTCCTAAGGCTACCGACCGCGTTCGCTGCCACTATGAGGGCTTCCTCATCGACGGTACCGTTTTCGACAGCAGCGTACAGCGCGGTGAACCCGCAGTGTTCGGACTGCAACAGGTTATCGCTGGCTGGACAGAAGGTCTGCAGCTTATGAAGGAGGGTGGTAAGACTCGCTTCTTCATACCTTATATGCTCGGATATGGCGAGGGCGGCGCCGGAGCATCAATTCCTCCATACGCAGCACTTATCTTTGACGTAGAACTATTGGAAGTAATTTAAACATTTAAAATATAAAAAGTAAAGATGAAAAAGATTGTTATTGTAGCCGCATTTGCGGCAGTGGTTACAGCCGGCTTCAATAGCTGCGGTAACGGAACTCCAAAAGCTGATTTAAAGAACGACATAGACACTATTAGCTATGCTGTTGGTGTTGCACAGTCGCAGGGTCTTAAGGACTACCTCGTTCGTGGTCTCGGTGTCGATACAACGTACATCGACGAGTTTATCAAGGGTCTTAACGACGGTGCCAATACCGGCGACGACAAGAAAAAGGCTGCTTACTATGCTGGTATTCAAATCGGTCAGCAGATTAGCAACCAACTCGTAAAGGGTCTTAACTACGAACTCTTCGGCGACGACTCTACACAGACTATTTCTATGAAGAACCTCATGGCAGGTTTCGTCAGCGGCGTGACAGGCAAGGCTGGTATCATGACTGTAGAACAGGCACAGATGATTGCACAGACAAAGGTTCAGCAGGTTAAGGCTAAGAACATAGAGAAGACCTACGGCGCTAACCGCAAGGCAGGCGAGGATTACATTGCCAAGTATGCCAAGAAGGCAGGTGTTAAAGCCATAGAGAAGGCTCCCGGCGACAAGGGCGGTACCATCTACTATACTGTTGTTAAGGAGGGTACTGGTGCTATCCCTGCTGATACTGCTTCTGTTGAGGTGCTCTACGAGGGTAAGACTGTTGACGGCAAGGTGTTCGACAGCACAGAAAAACACGGCGGCAAACCTGTAACTCTTAACCTCAACCAGGTTATCCCAGGATGGAAAGAGGCTATCTCTCACATGCCTGTCGGCTCTGTATGGGAAGTGGTAATACCTCAGGACAAGGCTTACGGAAATGCTGAACAGCGCGAAATAAAGCCTTTCTCAACTCTTATTTTCAAAATCGAACTTGTTGGTATTAAGAAGTAATGAAGAAGATTATCGTTTTAGCTGTCGCTGTGCTGATGGGTGCTTCACTCACTCCAGCCAGCGCAGCAAAGAAAAAGCAGAATGCTGGACAGCGTACGCCGGCGCAGTTGGTAACTCATACGGACTCGCTGAGCTATGCTGCCGGTCAGACTATGACTGAAGGTCTGAAAGGATATCTTAAACAGCAGTTCGACGTTGACGACAGCCAGCTCGCGCCCTTCATCCAGGGCTTGGAAGACGCTCTGGACAAGGGCGACAAGGACGCTGACCGCGCCTATGCCGTAGGTGCAACGATAGCCCACATGCTCAAGGCAAGGATGTTGCCCGGAATAAGCAAGGAGTTTGGCGGTAACGTTGATGAGAAACTCTTCGTAAAAGGTTTCATTGCAGGTGTGCTTAACGACACGTTGCCTATGGCTCAAAAGGACGCAGAGAAATATTACCGTGAGCAGTTAGAAGCCAAGAAGAAGGGTGAGCTCGACAAGAACATCAAGGCAGGTGAGGCATTCCTCGCCGAGAACGCCAAGAAAGAGGGCGTAAAGACTACCGAGAGCGGACTGCAGTATAAGGTACTCAAGGAGGGAACAGGCGAGATTCCTGCCGCTATCGACGAGGTAGAGGTAATATACGAAGGTCGCCTTATTGACGGCACCGTCTTCGATGCTACCTCAAAGCACAACGGACAGAAGACCGACAAGTTCCGCGCCGACCGCGTAATAAAGGGCTGGACAGAGGCACTCACCATGATGCCCGTAGGCAGCAAGTGGCAGCTCTACATACCACAGAACCTGGCTTACGGCGACCGCGCTGCAGGCGACATAAAGCCGGGCTCAACGCTGATTTTTGACGTAGAACTTGTAGGAGTAAAGAAGAACGCTCCTAAGAAGAAGTAAAAAAAGTAAGATATGGAGAAAATAGACAATCTGGATAAGAAAATTCTGAGTATCTTATCAGAGAATGCCCGCATACCCTTCAAGGATGTGGCAGAGGAGTGCGGCGTGTCGCGCGCCGCTATCCATCAGAGAGTGCAACACCTTACCGAAGACGGTGTGATAACAGGTAGTGCCTTCAGGGTTAACCCTAAAGCGTTGGGGTACTCCACGTGTACATACGTAGGAATAACACTGGAGAAAGGCTCTATGTACAAACAGGTGGTAGAACGCCTGATACACATTCCCGAGATTGTTGAATGTCACTTCACAACAGGTCCATACACCATGCTCGCAAAGCTGTATGCTCGCGACAACGAACAGCTTATGGATCTGTTGAACAACCAACTCCAGGAAATTCCCGGAGTTGCTGCCACGGAGACACTTATCTCCTTGGAGCAGAGTATAAAACGCACCATTCCTATAGAGCAATGAACAACTACTCACTACCGTCATATTTAGAGACTATCTACTCTCGCTATCCCGAGAGCGACAGACGCCCTGTCATAGGCATTACGGCAAACTATGCTGATGGTGACGCCACACTTCGTGACCGCTACTACAAGCAGGTGGTGGCAGCAGGCGGAGTGCCTGTTATCATCCCTCCCGTTGCCGACAGAGACGTCATAATAAACACTCTTGACGGTATTGACGGTTTGTTGCTCACAGGGGGTGGCGACTACAACCCGCTGTGGGCAGGCGAGCAACCCTCGCCGCTGCTTCACGGCATTAATGCTGAGCGCGACCTCCCCGAGCTTCTCATCACACGTCTTGCCTACAACCGCCAGATACCAATGCTCGGCATCTGCAGGGGCATACAGACGTTAGCGATGGCTCTCGGCGGCGAGGTGGCTCAGGATATTTCCCTTCTTGGTGTAGAGGATATAATCAAGCACTCACAGGACGGTGACCGCTCAGAGGCAACCCACGTTGTAAACATCGTACCCGGCACCACGCTCCACAAAATCTACACCCCACAACCATCAACCCTCAACACTTCACAGCAAATAAACTCTTCACTCTTCACTCTTCACTCTTCACTCTTACCCGTCAACTCCTTCCACCACCAGGCGGTAAGCAATACCGGAAAACGTTTCCGCGTGTCGGCAACATCGCCCGACGGCGTCATAGAGGCTATGGAGAGCAGCGAGGAAAAACCTATCATTGGTGTTCAGTGGCACCCCGAATGGCTCGCTGACGGACTGCCGCTGTTCCAGTGGCTCGTCAGTGAGGCTGCACTCTTCAGCAAGGCTAAGGAACTGCACTCAAAGATTATCACCCTCGACACCCATTGCGACACACCAATGCTCTTCCCACAGAACATTCGTTTTGACTGTCGCGACCCACGCATACTCGTTGACCTGCACAAGATGACTGACGGACGTCAGCAGGCTGTCACTATGGCTGCCTATCTGCCCCAGACTCTTGAGGAGAACCCCAAGGAGTATGCCGACAATATCTTCAACAAGATTGAAGAGATTCTTGCCCAGAACAGCCGTTATATTGCCCAGGCACGTACCCCAGAGGACATAGAGGCAAACCGCAAGGCAGGCAAGAAGTCCATACTCTTTGCCATAGAGAACGGTCTGGCACTGAACCACGACGTACGTAACGTGGAACACTTCGCACGTCGCGGCGTAACCTATATCACCCTTTGTCATAACGGCGATAACGACCTCTGCGACGCTGCCTCACGCACCACAAACACCCACGGGGGAGTAAGCCAATTCGGTGCGGAGGTTATCAAGGAAATGAACCGCCTCGGCATCCTCGTGGACCTCAGTCACGGAGGCGAGAAGAGCTTCTACGACGCCCTGGAAATAAGCAAGACCCCTATAGTGTGCAGCCACAGCAGCTGCAGGGCTCTCTGTGACCACCAGCGCAACCTTACCGACGACCAGATGCGTGCCCTTGCACGCAAAGGGGGAGTAGCACATATCACCCTCTATCCTGGCTTCCTGCGTAAAGACGGTGAGGCTACAATCCTCGATGCCCTTCAGCACCTTAAACACGCAATAGACATCATGGGTATAGAGCACGTAGGACTCGGCACCGACTTCGACGGCGACGGCGGCGTTCCAGGTCTTGCCGACAGCTCCGAGATGCTCAACTTCACCCGTCACCTCCTGCGACGCCATTATTCCGACGAAGAAATAACTATGATATGGGGCGGCAACTGGCTCCGACTTATGAGTCAGGTTCAAAACGTATAAAGTGAAGACTAACAGAAATCTCATAATAGTCATCATCATTACGCTATTAGCAGTCTTTGCTTCCTGCCAGCGTCCTGTTTATTCTCCACAGCTTGTGGAGGCAGACAGTCTGTGCGAAGTAAAGCCCGACAGTGCTGTGAAGGTGTTGCGTTTTATGGCTAAGGACACTGCTGTTATGGACGACGACAACCTATACTACTACTATCTGCTCACCCTCAAGGCAGCCGACAAGTCGTTCATTCCTCATACCTCCGACACCTTGGCTCGCCGCATCGTTGCCCATTACGAGGATGGTGGCGACGAGCGTCTTCTCCCTGAGGTCTATTATTATGCCGGCAGAGTATATCGTGACTTGAGCGATGCACCACAGGCGCTTGACTACCTCCAGAAAGCCCTTGACCTTATGGAGAACGACACCACCAATCTGAAGCTTAAGTCCGTAGTATATAGTCAGATGGGCTACACAGCCTATCTTTGTAACCTCTACGATAAAGCATTAGAGATGCATCGTGGTTGCTATAACTGTGCCGTTCATGCTAAAGACACAGTTGGTATGATATGTGGTCTGATGGATATGGCAATATGCCAAGAAATGCGTCACCATCTTGATAGTGCCGAAGTTCTATACAGTAATGCTATGAAACTTGCCCAAGAAAGCGATAACAACGAGTTGGAGGCGAGTCTTCACACACAAATCTCCGTTATGCTTTTATCATTGGGCAAAAACAATGATGCGTTAAGTCATATACGAAAATCCTTAGAATATGACAATCCTAATAATAGAAGTGTAACGTATAGTGTAGCAAGAAATATTTATGATAAATTAGGGAATGAAGATTCTGCTTTTTTATATAGTATAAAAGCATTAAAATACGGAACAATTTACGCAAGACAAAAGTCTTACGGGTGGTTATCAACATACTACAATAAAAATCATAATTCCAACTTATCGTTATTATATGGTAACCTGTACAAAAAAACTACTGATAGTATTTTTGATAAGACAGCCACCGAAGCGGTAGTTCGTATGAATTCCCTTTACAACTACCAGATAAGGGAAAAAGAAAATGTCCGACTAAAGACAGAGAAAGAAAAAAGTCAAAAGCTAATAGTCATTCTAACCGTCGGCATTATATTTGCAACAACACTTGCTATTATTATAATAATGTATGCAAAGGAAAAGCGTCGTGCCCTACATTATAAATTAGAAAAATACGAACAAATCATAAAAGAATATGAAACTATTCCATCTGTAGAGAAACAGGCAAGACAAGAAACCATAGACAGTATGGATATTCTCCGACGCATTCATCACATTCTTAATGCGCCGGAAAGAACAGAGCGCCTTACGGATAACGAATGGAATGAGTTAAGAAAAACAATAAATACAATCTACAAAGACTTTGATGAAAATCTTCAGGATCTTTGTAGAATGTCTCGCCAGGAGTATCAAGTTTGTTTACTCTTGAAGGCAGGTATTTCCCAAGTCGATATAGCCTATCTGTTAATAAAAAGCGAGTCCGCCATATCTTCCATTCGCAGAAGACTACATGAAAGAGCATTTGGAAAAGTAAAGAATGCAAAAGAATGGGATGATTTTATTCACTCTCTATAGCCTTTATTTTCAGACACTTATAATTTGAACACTTTTTTGAACACTTCATATTTTGGAAGTTAGAGCTTCTGCAATATAATTTTGCAGGAGAAAACTTAATTTCAAAAATTATTAAATATCGGTAATGTTTGATATGAACAAACAAATAGAACACTCACGGACTATCAACAATATAGTATTTATATTGTACAGTATAGGCTTATGGACGGGCAATGTAACGGTGGATTATATAGGTCTGTTTCTAACGTTATGCTCCTTCTCTATAAATGTCTTTTGCTTAGTAAAAGGCAAAGAGTATGATGAAAGGAGTTCACACATTCATTCCCTAATATTTTGTATCTGTTCCTTTATTTATGCATTATTCTATATAATAGACATTTAGTTAATAGTTCGTGTTACTTTGACTTCCAACAAAAAGAGTTATGAATATTGGTCTAATATCTTAAAACTTAATAACAATGAAGAATAAAAAACGTTTGTACAATGTACTGTCTTTTCTTTTTACGCTTACGGGCTGTTGCTTCTTTTCAGTTGCACTGAAGTATGCACCGGACGATATAACACCTTACCTGTATGCAGGTGCCGCAGTATATACATTACTGCTAATTATGATAGGATATCTCGAAAAGAAATGTAGAGAATAAAAGTACTACAGTTGCTCACCGGAACCGACCCGGTGAGTAACTCTTTCATATTCCGGAAATTGACCGCCAACTTTCATTTTAGTGAGATTTAACCGGATAGTAGTGATAAATATTATTACTATTTTCTATCTTTGCACATAATTAATGAAAAATGGATATGTTACGAATACATGACGAAGTTAAGAAGAATGTAAGTATTTTTGTGATAGCTTATTTGATTTTCCAGATAATGTACTGTTTTGGGTTGTCGTTTAACACTCTTGGCGGTTTTTATGATAATCACTCTTGGTATGACTTCCTGAAACTGTTCAATGAAGTCGGTATAACATTCTCGTGTATCCTCTTGCTTTTTGGGAGTCGCAAGGGGCTATGGGCATACTTCCTTGTCCTGGTCATTGGCGCAGTTGTGCTTGCTATTCTTTATATGGCTGGTGAAATCCAAGAAGAATTGTTCTTGAAGCGAATAAGGTCAAACGTTATAGTAGCTATTCTTATGACATTAGTCTTGTTTGTGCACAACAAAGATGGAGTTTCTGCATGGAAGTTTTATCTGAACAGATAATTATAGCTCATAGGTGCGATTACTTTGACTTCTTGCAAAAAGAGTTATGAATATTGGTCTAATATATTAAAACATAAAACAATGAAGAAATGAAAAGACATTTGTTATTACTTGTTTCTCTGCTTACTTCTATATGTGGTATAGCAGAAGTTAATGAAGGGTCCTCTTCCTTAGTTGCTTATGAGAACATTAAGGCAAAGAATGTTGTATTCGAGGGCAACAGGATAGTTGAATGTTACCAACGGATACGCCTCACAGTCGTCAATGAGGGAACGGAAGAGTTCAATGACCGTATCAGACTTGTTGACAATATCCTTGAATCACAAACCACCTTTTATATCGGTGAGCAAATTTTCAATAATGATGAGGGTGACATATCATTGCAACCGGGAGAGTCAAAAGATGTTTATATTGATTTTAAACTTAGTTTCTATCCCACAAAGAATCGTATTTACATGGTTGCCGGCAAACCGTTTAATGAAATGGATGCTCCAAACCTGATTCCAGATGACAAACGCTCATTACTGATGGACTCGTGTGATGTGGAAATGACCGACTGGATTCCAAGAAATATTGATGCAGAGATAACAATAGACAACTCTCTGGACAGAAATGGCGTTATGACAACAAACGTAAACTATGTTGCAGGAGGAGTAAAGCTGATAAACAACGACGACACTCCAATGTTTCAGAAGTGGTTCTACCTGACTCTTACAAAGTGTCCTGACGGAGACGTGGTAAAACCGGAGAACGAACTTGCTGTTCAGGTAATCGCCAAGGAATTACTTGCAAACCAAACCGTTGAGACTCCATTTGCCTTCGACGAGACAGCACTCGAAGACGGGCAGCGCTATGCACTCTCAGTAAAATATAGTACTCCAGACGGTCGTGCCGACACGACTCCCTTATTCTTTACTTATGAAAATCCTACCGGCATTAAAGATATAGAGCGTACCTCTGCAACTCCCAAACTTTACGACCTCAGCGGCAGACGCCTGACCAGGGAGCCGGAGCGGGGAGTGTATATTAGGGATGGACGCAAAGTGGTGATTAAGTGAGCTTTCACAGCGGGGCGGTTACGCTGTGTACTAACCATCTCCTTGGTTATCGTATAGTACAGGTTTGCTATGACCAAATGATAGGTTTAGCGAGGAATTCATCAAAAGCTTCTAATCCGAATGCCAAAAAACAACATCCGGAATATAAGAGTACATTGTCAGAAACCTCACGGGATAAATGGGAAAAGATAACAGCTTTATTGTATTAATGTTATTGAAGACATGCGAGATTTTGCAGCTATAGATTTTGAAACGGCTAACAATGAGCGCAGCAGCGTATGCTCTGTAGGTATCGTCATTGTGCGAAATGGTGAGATTGTAGATTCGTTCTATTCTCTCATCCAGCCAGAGCCAAACTATTATAACTACTGGTGTTCACAGGTTCATGGCCTGTGCTGTGATGATACTGATACAGCTCCAGTTTTTCCCGAAGTCTGGAAACAAATAGAGCCGCTGATTGAAGGACTACCGCTTGTGGCACACAATAAGCCTTT
>OCVV011296612.1_pt1 | contig 10581 bp, 10 predicted proteins | sample 1539721 | NCBI WGS metagenome assembly OCVV01 (sample SAMN02144230, study PRJEB22623) | gut metagenome | biome: sheep rumen | host: Ovis aries | place: New Zealand
AGTTTCTTGAGAAGGTCTGTTACATCATAACCTGTAAGAACCTTTCCGTACTTTTCAAAACTGTGACTGAAAACAGATTTGATTCGCATGCTTTTTTATACTCCTATTAAACGTTTTACTAGTTCTTCTGCCGCTCCGACGGTCAAAAAAATTTCGCAGAAACGCTCATTTTTATTCTATCACTAAGTATTAAATATTGCACTATTTAAAAATTGAAAAACAAAAAATTTATCGATAAAAAATCAATCGAAAACGTTGTAGTAGGCAACCGGTTGCCGTCATGCAACTGTCATTGCAAAAAGCATAGCAACGAAGCAAGCCTTCATAGAGATTCCTACAATTAATACGTCGAGTCAAGGCACGCTTTCGCTTGAAGCCTTGACTTCGCCGTTTTGAGGGTTTGAAATAAACCCTCAATAAGAAAAATCCCCGCTATTATTTGAACTCAGTTTCTACCATAATAGGCAGCATGAAAACCTTATTCGAAAGCTATAAAGATTATTTTAGAGTGGGTGCTGCAATCAGCGGAATCATTTTGATGAATGATGAAGAAAAGGCCGGACTTTATGATTTTATGAAAGTCCGCTATGAAAACTTCAAAAAGAATTTCAAACCTACACCAGAATTCCCTGAGTTTAAGTTTCCTGAACCAAAACCATTTCCAAAAGGCGATATGCCAGACAAGGATCTCGCAGCCAGTCAGTTTAATCTTGTAGTTGCAGAAAACGAATGTAAAATGAGCTCAATTTATCACCTTGACCCGGACGGCAAGCCTGTTTTTGATTTTAAGGCAGCAGATCGCCTCCGCGACTTTGCAAAGAAAAACGGTCAGGACATGCGCTGGCACACTCTGGTCTGGCATAATCAGTCCCCGGACTGGATTTTCAAAAATGCGGACGGCAGCAAGGTAAGCCCCGAAGTGCTCGAAGAACGTCTTAAGAATTACATCTTTACCGTTGGAGAACGATACCGCGATAACATCTGTTCTGTAGACGTTGTAAACGAATGTATATCAGATAAAAACTTTGTTTTACGCGATGGAGCCGACCGCTCACTGTGGTTCGACATTCTTGGCCCGGATTATGTAGACAAAGCCTTTTTCTGGGCAAAAGAAGCCTTCCCAAAATCAAGCCTGGTAATCAACGACTATAATCTGGAGATGGTTCCGGGTAAGCGCGAAGGAATGTATAAACTGCTAAAAGGAATGCTTGAGCGCGGAGTTCCGGTAGACACAGTGGGACTTCAGATGCACATCAATATTGAATACCCGCCGGTAAGCGAAATCGAAAAGACAATCGAACTTTACGGCAGCCTTGGTCTCAAAGTTATCGTAACTGAAATGGAAATTTCCATGTATGCAGACCGTGAGCAGGACAAGGACATTTTTGAAGAACGCAAGGAATACACCCCAGAGCTGCTGAAAAAACAGGCAGAACGCTACGAAGAAATCTTCGAGTGCTTCAAAAAAGAAGCCCGCGCCGGCATCCTCAAAGACGTAGTTCTCTGGGGCATCACCGACCGCATGAGCTGGAAAAACAACTTCCCGGTTCCAGGCCGCACCGACGCCCCACTCCTCTTCGACGGAGAAGGTAAACCAAAGCCTGCTTTTGACAGATTGTGTAGAGACTAAATATTTTGTAAAATCGCCGGAATAATTGAAGCATCCAGAATTTCAAAAGCAAAACACTTCTTACCTAAATCTTTCAGACTCGCTCCAATATGATAAAGAATCTTATTATCAATTATCATAAAACGGTCATGCATTTTTGTTGTGTAATTTAATGTTAATATTGGATACTGTGCATTAAAATTCTGAACATCCTGCGCTGTAAGCTTTGTTTTTGGATCAGTATAAATCGTGACATTTACCCCCCTCTGCTTTTTTGCAAATCTCTGAAGAACCGTCAAATCAACATATCCATCAATTAAAACAATTTCTTTTTTCGCTGCCTGAATGAAAGTCTCAAACTTTGCATATGCATCAAAAATCTGTCCCTGAAAGAAAATACCCTGCGTGTCATTTACATTGTACTTATCCATTAGGGTAAAAAGCTGGTCAATTTTCTTATCAGATTCATTAAGGTGTACATCTGTTTCAATCTGATGCTGTCGTATGGATTTTAGCTCTGCAAAGATTTTTGAATTATTATGTACGAAATGACGCATGGAAACGAAGGCCTTTATAATCTGAATACTAGCCTTTATTGCAGTATCAGATTTTAGAACTGAAGCAAGCATTGTAACACCGTGCTCAGTAAAAACATAAGGTGCTTTTCGTATACCACCCCAACTTGATGTCGCAAATTGCGACATCAAGATTTCATCAGATTTAAGTTCGTTATTCAAATTTGCAATTTGTGACTTTGAAGAGAAACTTGATATCACAAGTTGTGATATCAAGTTTTCAACAGATTTATTAGATGTCGCAATTTGTGATTTCCAATTTTCGAATTCTTCTTCATTCATCTGAAACATAAACTCTTTGGGAAATCTGTTAATATTTCTTTTTACTGCCTGATTAAGAATACGAGTTTCCACACCATAGAGTTCCGCAATATCGCGGTCAACCATCACCTGCACACTGCGAATAACAAAGATTTTCTTTTCGATTTGTAAATTTGAAATTTCGTTTTCCATACCAACCATCCGAGAGAAAAATATTTTCAGCGCCAGTCCAACTTCAGACCTGAATTGTGGTAAAACAAAACGAAGATAAATTAGAAATACTATAATAACCGCACATACTAATAAATGCTGATTGACTGTTGGAAGTTGTCTTCTGTGCAGCAGATTTTACATTTATAATTTAATGAATATTTATTCAGAAAGCAAATATTAAATAACAATTTTCTAGTTTTTATTTCAAATCTTAATGTTTCGTTATATAATTTATACAAGAGGTAAAACTATGGCAAACATAAAAGACGGCCTCAGTGCCGCAACAAAAGAATTAAGCGCATTCAAAAAGTTTATTTCACGCGGAAACGTGATTGATATGGCAGTCGGCGTAATCATCGGCGGCGCCTTTGGAAAAATCGTAACAAGCCTTGTAAACGACATCATCATGCCGCTGATTGGCCTTGCGCTGGGCAAAATCGACTTTGCATCGCTCATGCTTAAAATCGGCGACACAGAAATCAAATACGGTGTCTTCATCCAGACAGTCGTAGACTTTTTGATTGTAGCCTTCTGTATTTTTGTGGTAATCCAGATTTTTGAAAAGTTCAAAAAGAAGGAAGCTGAAAAGCCGGAAGAACCACCTGCAATCGTAAAATCCGACGAAGCAATCCTGCTGGAAGAAATCCGCGATTTGCTTAAGAATAAATAAATTAAAGCAGATTTTTTTCAATCCACCTAGCAACGCCGTCGTTTTCGTTTGAAGCACAAACAGAAGCGGCGGCTTTTTTTACTTCATCAATAGCATTTTCCATTGAAATTCCAGCCCCGCAAAACTTTAGCATTCCAATATCATTAAAGTCGTCGCCAAAGGCGGCAATCTGAGAACTTGTTATATTAAGGTGGCGACACAATTCTTCAATTGCTTTTTCTTTGGTTGCTCCCTTTTTGCTGAGCTTGTACCAGGGAATATCTGAAAACGGAAGATAATCAACATTTTCGAGGCCGATGACAGATGCCACCTTTTCCACCTTTTCTTTGTCCAGGCTCTGGATGCACATTTTCATGCAGGGCTCCCGGAAATCTAAAAAATCATTGAAAGTCCAGAACTTATCACCAAGTTCTTCGTGGGAATTAGAATAAAGAGCGTGCTCGTTGTCTACAGAAAGAGTTATATCTTTGCCAAAAACTTCAAAAGCGGCGGCAATCAGCTTACGGCATTCTTCTACAGTGAACTCGCAGTTGTAAATTTTTTGTTCCTTATAATAAACAATGCCGCCACCGTTTGTAATGAGAATATCCGGCTCTATGCCATCAAGAAATTTAATTGCATTTACTTTTGCACGTGAAGTACAAATACCAAAAAGCAAGCCCTTAGACTGAGCCTGTCTGATTGTCTGTTTTGTAAAATCTGAAATTGATTTGTCGTTGCGGAAGAGGGTTCCGTCTAAGTCTGAAAGAATGATTGATATGTTTTCCATATTTAATTATGCAGAAGTTATGGAAAAAATACAATAGCTAAGAAAAACAGAATCTAAAAATGAAGTTTCATTCCGGTTGAGATTCCATTTTTTATATTTTCATTAAATCTGTCGTTTACATATTTCCAGGCCGCATATATTTCAATCCGTTTATCTACCATGATTCCCAATTCCAGATGCGATTCAAAATATGCTGAAAAGTCATTATAATTCTCTTCTGTCATAAATGACTGCCAGTTTACACGCCATTCTAATAAGACAGGTTTTATTGGATACGACCTTATAATAAATCCTAAATTCATACCATCTATAGTTTTTTGCCCATACCAGTGACTCCACTGCATATTAAAGGCCACATTGAAATAATTAAAATTAACTAAGTTGATTGCTCCCCCTAGTTTCAGATTCCCTATAAGCCAGAAATTTGTATTTTCAGACATTGATCTAAAACTTGTGTAAAGTGTATTCTCAAAAACTGGTCCAAAGAATTTATAGGTAATTCCTTCAATTCTGGATTCATTTCCAATTGTCAAATCCTGAGGAAAAAAGAAAGTACATGTCTCTAAAGTGTAGCGATAAAACTTTTCGGTCTGCCATTCTTCTGCTTTATAATCAATATATTTAGGACGTGTTGCATAAGGTGCAATATCATAATCTGCATTCATATGAGAGAAAATCCATATCTGATCACAAATATCAAATAATATCTCAAAGAAGATTCCTGCTAATGTATTATTCTCGTCTTTACTATTATTACTTGTTGATTTTCCTGGTCTATTTGGTTTATCTGAGTTACCAGGTCTGTTTGGTTTTTCGGCTGTCAGCTGGATTTGTGCAAAATTATTCTTTTCGTATAAAGACAGATTTTGTGCTGTAAGAGAAAAAGCAAATATAGATAAAAAAAGCAAAGATAGGATTTTTTTTCCCATAAGAGAAATTATAAAATGAAACAAAAAAATAAACAATTTCATTTCAATTGTATAAATTTTGTTTGTCTATATTTTTTTAATATGCAGCTTGTTCCCTAAAATACACATCATCAAAACAGATTCATACAATTATTAAATATATAACTCCTTGCGATTTTAGATTTTTCGTTTAAGATTATTGTAAGGAGTTACCATGTTTGATTTTAAATATTTCACACCTACAAAGGTTTTGTTCGGAAAGAATACAGAAGATAAGGTTGCCGACCTCATTCAGGAATTTGGCGGAAAAAAAGTTTTGATTCATTACGGTGGAGGAAGCGTTATCCGCTCGGGGCTTATGCAGCGGGTTACCGACAAGCTGGATGCTGCCGGCATTGCTTATGTAAAACTCGGTGGTGCTGTTCCAAACCCTCGTTTAAGCCTTGTGTATGAAGGAATTGAACTTTGTAAAAAAGAAGGAGTTGATTTCCTGCTGGCTGTAGGCGGCGGATCTGCAATTGATTCGGCTAAAGCCATTGGTTATGGACTTATGAACGAGGGCGATGTCTGGGATTTATATGATTATAAAAAACAGGCCAAGGCAAGCATGCCACTGGGAGTAATTCTGACTCTTGCCGCTACCGGAAGTGAAATGAGCGATTCTTCTGTAATCACTAAGGAAGAAGGTCTTGTTAAGCGTGGTTACTCAAGTGATTTCGGCCGTCCAAAATTTGCCATCCTCAATCCGGAACTGACAATGACTCTGCCTGACTATCAGACAGCCTGCGGTTGTACTGACATCATGATGCACACAATGGAACGTTATTTTACAAACGGCGGAAATATGGAGCTTACAGATTCTATGGCAGAAGCCCTTCTCCGCACTGTAAAAGAAAACGCAATAATTCTTGCCCGCGATCCTAAAAACTACGATGCCCGCGCAGAAGTTATGTGGGCCGGAAGTCTTTCTCACAACGGGCTCACAGGCTGCGGCAATGATGGCGGCGACTGGATGACTCATAAACTTGAACACGAGCTAGGCGGTCTTTACGACGTAGCTCACGGAGCAGGTCTTGCGGCAATCTGGGGAAGCTGGGCCCGCTATGTTTATAAGAACTGCCTCCCACGCTTTAAGCGCTATGCCATCAATGTTATGGGAATCACACCAAACGCAGGCAGCGACGAAGAAATTGCCCTTAAGGGAATTGAAGCAATGGAAGACTTCTACCGCGAAATCAAGATGCCAACAAACCTCCGCGAGCTTGGCGTAAATGCAACTGAGGATGACCTTAAACTGATGGCTCACAAATGCGCTATCGGCGTAAACGGCGGCAAAGGTTCAGCTCGCTTCCTCAAAGAAGAAGATATGTACGAGATTTATAAGATGAGCAGATAGGTACAGATTCCCCGGCCACCCTTCAACTAAGTTCAGGGTCGGCTGGGAATAACATGGCTTAAAACAAACTTGGCTGGAGAGAATCCTCCGGAAAGTCTTCCATCCATTTGAAAATCTTATCTGTGCCAAACATTATTTTATTACGGCTGCAGACTTGCGAAAGATACGACATAATCTTGTGATTATTTGGACTCGTAACTTCGTAACTGTAGCCGTATGTTTTTATATAGCGGTCTTTAATTCCACAAAAACGCGAATCATCAGGAAACCTTGCGGCCGCTCTATCCAGGGCATCATAAAAATATTCACGGTTTCCTTCGCGCATCGTCACTCCAATTCCAAAACAGAGAATTCCTTTTACACCAGCCTGAACACAGTAATCAACAATTCCCCGGGCATTTTCTATCGTGTCATTTATAAATGGAAGAAGTGGACTGAACCACACAACCGTCGGAATTCCCCGAGCCTGACATTCTTTTAAAACTTCAACACGGCGACTTGTAGGACACACAGCAGGCTCCACAATTTTGCAAAGCTCATCGTCTGCCGTAGTCAGTGTCATCTGAACTACAGCCTTTGTTTTACGGTTTATTTTTTCTAAAATATCAAGGTCACGGAGAACAAGATCTGATTTTGTCTGAAGAGCAATTCCAAAATCATGCCGGTCAATAATTTCCAGGCATCGCCTCATAAGTCCAAGTTCTTTTTCAAGCGGGATATAAGGGTCTCCCATTGCCCCGGTTCCAATCATGCAGCGCTTCCGTTTTTTACGAAGAGCCTCCTCCAGAAGTTCCGGAGCATTCTGCTTAACTTCGATATCTTCAAAATCATGCGTAAACTGATAGCACTTGCTGCGCGAATCACAATAAATACAGCCGTGAGAACATCCGCGATAAATGTTCATACTGTGAGGAGTTAAAATTGATTTCGCATTTACAAAGTGCATAAGCTTCCGACCTTCACAACATAAACTATACATGATTAAATATGACAACACAATGTCATATTTAAATTAAATCTTTACAACTGAATAATTATCTCTTAATCTATAATTATGAAAAAGCTTTTTACTATCATAATTTCGTCATTATTGTTTTGTTTTCTTTTTGCAGAAACTCCTTCTTCAGAAGACGCTGCTCTTACATTTTTTAAGAAGCTAAATGAAACTCAAACAAGACTTACTTATATGAATAAAAAAAGTTCTCTTGCAAAAGTTGGTACAGAAACTGTTAATGGTCTTGTTTCCGGTACCTGCTTTTATGATGTAAAAATAAAGGGTGCCGGTGCCATTGTAACTTTACGATACACAAATTACTGCGATGAAGCAGGATGGATTTTTGACGGAGAAATCATCACAAATTCAAATATGGCTCAGAATGGAACTTTTACCGGCACTGTAAAAATGCAAACGCCTGAAAGCAGCAGCACACCAAACCTCGAAGTTTGCTATGACAATGTTAAGCTTGTAAAAGGAGAACCCAGCAGCGGATATTATCTTGTTACACTGCCAGATTCAAATCCAGCGAAAGTTGATTATTCTACCTATCAGAAATCCAAAAAGTAAATTATTCCAGAATATGCCCGCTATATCTTTTTTAAAGAACATAGCGAAAATCATCAAAATGATATCTCTTGCGATTTTGAGTTCTATCTCTGAAATTAATCGCTTCAACAGGACAATTTTGAATACACGCCATGCAATGAGCGCAAGTTGATCCATGCCAGACAGGTTTTCCATCCTGCATTTTTATAGAACTTACAGGACAATTTCTTTCACACTTACCACAGGCAATACAACGAGAATCTACTGTAAAACCTTTTGTTTTGTGACCTATATAACTCATAATTGGATTAGACGGATAATCTATCAAAAGTTCCAGCAGCCATACATGATGAGATTTTAATTTTTCTCCAGCTTTGATTGTTTCTGTAACAGAAATGATTCTTTCTTTTGTCTTAAGAATTCGCTGCTTAATAACATCATCAGAAGGTCTATTATGTTTTTTATTTGCAATATAATTTGGAGCAAGAACAAATTCAGCACAACCCTTGTAGTTTAGTTTTTTTCTGCGAACAATGCTTCCTATTATATTTCCACTGATTCCTGAATAACCACCACTGGTAGAAATATAATAAACGTCTTTACTTCCGGTAAAGGTTGCCTTTCGAACAAAGTCGTTAAAGAATCTTGGAGCTTCACAAACATAAGTAGGAGCACATAAAATAAAAGGCTTTTCAGAATTGAATGGGCCGAGATTCCTTTTTTGAAGTAAAGTTGTTACATTTACTGCTTCATCATCTAAAAGTTTAGCAAGTTCCGTTGCAACAAATTTTGTATTCCCTGTTCCACTGAAATAAAAAATCAATTTTTTCCTCCTTATTTTAGAATAACAAGTTTTCAGAGAAAAGCAAGAAATAGTTATTATGACATTTTACCCTTGATTTGTCATTTTCAATAATATATATTAATTAAAGGAGAATTTAACCGCTATGATTATTGATTTTGAATACCAGCCGGTTCTCGAAGATTATAAAAAGAACGGCGACATGAAACTTGGTTCTATACTGAAAATACTTGAGAACTCGGGAAATAAACATTCAGACTGGGCAGGAGATGCAATCCTTGAAGGTTCTAACAGCGGAGTTGCCTGGGTACTTACCGACTGGATGATTGAACTCATTAAGTATCCAAAATATGGTGACAAGATTCTGGCACGCACCTGGTCTGAACCTGTAAAGCAGCCTCTTGTGTGTACCCGTGATTTTGAAATGTATTGTAACGGTGAACTGACTGTAAAAGGTACAACAAAGTGGATTCGCCTTGATCTTACAACAGGCCGTCCATGTAAGGTCACAGAAGATATAATTGCAAAATATCAGCCTGAAGATAAATGCACTTTTGCCGAAGCTCGCCTGCCTCGTCTTGCTGCACCGGAAAGCTTTTCAAATGAAATAGCACTTCCTATCCGCCGCGCAGATATAGACTTTAATGACCATGTTCACAATCTAATCTATCTGGATTATGCTCTGGAAGTTTTACCAGCTGAAGTTTATGAAAACCGAAATTTCAAAAAACTTCGAATCAGCTACAAACTGGCTGTTAAAGCCGGGGAAGAAATTGTCTGCAAATACGCAAACAATGAAGGCCGCCACATCTGCTGTATTTTCGGCAAAGGCGGCGACCTTAGAACACAAATTGAATTTGATTAACATCGTCATTGCGAACTGCGTAGCAGTGAAGCAATCCATGCCATAGATTGCTTCGCCTTCGGCTCGCAATGACACTACAATTTAAACCTGTTCAACTCTTTTGTAATTGCCAGAACAGACTGCTTATTTGCTTCTGCTTTCTGGCGTACAGTAGAGAACGATTCAGAGAAGTTCTTTACTACACTTTCAGACTGAACAACAGAATCATTTACCTGACCTGCAAGATTTACAACCTCGTTCAAATCATTCATAATTTCAGAAGTATAGTTAGCCTGATTTTTAGCAAGACCACTTACATCTTCAATCTGCTTTACAATAATATTTGTACTGTTAAGAATGCCGTTTGCATCTTTTGACTGCTCGCCAACGGTTTTCGAAATCTCAGCAACAACCTGGCTCTGCTCTTCAATATCTTTCTGGATTCTGCTAAAGGCATTACTTGTAAGATCCATATTCGAAGTACCAGATTCCATAGCTTCTGCAATTGCATTAATAAGATTGCTGATATCTTTTGTAGAGTTTTGAGTAGATTCCGAAAGTTTACGGATTTCGCCGGCAACAACGCTAAAGCCCTTACCAGCATCACCTGCGTGAGCCGCCTCAATTGCAGCGTTCATAGCAAGAAGGTTTGTCTGTGATGCAACAGATTCAATTACCTTAATAACCTCAATCATGCGTTTAGACATTTCGGTAATACCATTAATAACTTTCTGAGTCTTTTTAACTTCAACACTACCAGACATAGATTCTGAAGTAAGTTCATCAGAAAGCTTTTGAGCTCTGGCAATAAGAGTAGAAATAGACTTAAAGTTATTTACCATATCAGTCATTGAGACTTCATTTTCTTTTTCGCTCTTAAACTGGAAATTTGTAAAATCACTGACTTTAACAGCATCGGCATTAAGCTTTGTTACACCTTCGTTAACCGAAACTAACAATTCAGCCTGATTATTAGATTCAGAACTCATTT
>OCVV011355818.1_pt1 | contig 10580 bp, 8 predicted proteins | sample 1539721 | NCBI WGS metagenome assembly OCVV01 (sample SAMN02144230, study PRJEB22623) | gut metagenome | biome: sheep rumen | host: Ovis aries | place: New Zealand
ATCACTCCGTTCATGGTATCCTCCGAATGGGTACTGTCGTACTCTATATATTAAAGTGTATTAAGACAACGAAAAAGTCGTGGACACTTGTTATCTTCTTACTCTTTGAATGGTTTGTAAAGTATGTATTTGCCGGTTAGTTGATCAAAGGTCCATTTTAGGGTCTTTAAAGCCCTCCAGTATGGCCCAAAATATTATCGCAAATATTTGCATTTCCTTATTGACAAACTTTGGCACCTTTCGTATACTATAAAAGCTGACTGATGAAGCAGCGACATGGCGAGATAGCTCAGCTGGCTAGAGCACGCGGTTCATACCCGCGGTGTCGAGGGTTCAAGTCCCCCTCTCGCTACGAAGAAAAAGGAAAACGCAAATGCGTTTTCCTTTTTTTATTGCTCTAGTGTGGTCTGACCCCTGTCATGCATTGTGGGGTCAGACCACATTTTCTCCATTTTCCAGTTTCTGTAAGAATCGATCAAACTGCAGCTTTAAGAGCGCAGCGGTCGGGACTGCGACCAGCATACCTGCGATTCCGCCGAGGACGCCGCCTCCCAACAGGGCGGCTACTACGAGCAGCGGATGGACGTCCACATTTTCAGAGAGAAGTCTGGGATTGATGATATTGCCATCTACAAACATAATGATCGCGATGATCGCGACGCCCAGGAGCATTTTGACATAGTCGCCGGAGGGAATGCACACGATCACAGTCGCTGCGTAGCCGACGATTGGGCCAAAATACGGAATCAGGTTACCAAAGCCCATGCAAACGCCGATCAGGACGGCATACGGAATGCCCGCAATCGAGAGCGCTATAGAAGAAAGCACGCCGACAATCGCCGCATCCACCATCTGCCCGCGTATATAGCCGGAAAAGGCGTGATCTGCGTCTTTCATAAAGACGACGAGCTCATCTCTGTTCTTTTCTCCAAAGAGAAGGCGGAACGCACGTCCCCAATAAGAAATAATACTGTTCTTTTCATCCAGCAGGAAATAGACGGCGAAAATGACGCCGAACAGAAGGCCCGAGAAGAAGTTCTCTACCGCACTCGTAATTCCCTTGAGAATTGTCGAAACACTGCCGCTTGAGAGATTAAGGGACTGCATGATCTGCTCCAGGTACTTGCTGAAGTCCTGATACTCCTCTTCCAGCTCCGCATAGATGTTGGAGAAAGAGTCCCAGTTCAGAGCGCCCAAATTCTTGTAAATCGACACAGCGATCATCACAAGTACAGCGATGAGTACAGCTGCAATGATCGCGAACGTGAGGAGCACGCTGACAGTCCTTGCGTATCCTCGCTCTTTTCCTCCATTGATCAGTTTCTCAAATCGGTTTACGACCGGCAGGAGCAGGTACCAGAGAATCCCGCCGATCACGACCGGCTTGAGAACCGCGCTGAAGATGGCTCCGAGCTTGGACCAGACCGGTCCCGTACCTGAGAGCAGGACCGCCGCAATCCCGGTCAAAAGGACCGTGACAGCCGCATATACACATATCTTCAAGTATTTTTGATCCAGTCCGCTTAGAAACTTCTTTATCATAGTATCCTTTCGTGGTGTACCCGCGATCGACTTCGTCGGCCGTGGGGGGTACGCGCCTTTTCGATATTTCGGAATCAGAAATCAATCAGATTGTATTCTCGTACTTGTCCGCTTCCGTGATCCGCATCTTCTTTCCATTGAGAATTATGAATCCGTCCTCGGGATCATCATGCACAATATAGCGAACCCCAGGCTCTTCCACCCCGGAATGATTATGACCGTACTGGCGGCAGGTAATATCCTGCTCGTCACTGAGCTGATGACCGTCGGAAGTACGCACCGGTCTCTGGAACAATCCGCTTCCGGGAAGCTTCTCCGTATGCCACTTACTGGAGTAGGACTTGTTCTGGTTAGCGGCATTGACAGCGCCTCTGTCGCTTTCGAATTTCTTGCGCAAATCAGCGGCAAGGTAGCCTGTATAGTCGCGGCTGGCTTTGTTTTGACTGCTGTTTTTGCGGGAACTGCTCTTCTTCACCCTTGATACAAGTGCAATGATGACGAAGATCATAAAGACCAATGACATTTCCATATTCTCTTCTCCTTCAAACGCAGGTATTTTCTCGTCAAACAAGTAAAAAGATCGTCACATCTCTTTGCGAACCACCATCGGAGATCATTACATCTCCTTAAGGGTCACCATCTGATAGGCATGATAAGCAAGCTGTACCGGCAGCGGCAGAATCGTATCTGCGATCGTCTCCCCCAGGATTCGCATACGGAGCATATGCTTGAGCTCAGGATCCAGCTTTCTCTTCTTCATCTCGTCGGCGCTTATTCTGGCGTTCTCTTCATCCTTCTTCTCCGCCATCATCTGTACATTCTCAAAATTGAACGCGTTCAGTCGGCGGATGATCTCGAGTCGGTCGCCAGTGTAGGTAATAGCACATCCGGCCGTGGGTTTATAGATTGTAACACTAGTCACACCGGGTGCGCGTGAGAAAGCATATTTGAGTATTTTGGCCTGCTCCTCTGTCAGCTTGCGAATGCTGATCCGGATACGGATTCTGTGTTTAGTTTCCGCTTCAATGCGATACTTCATGCTCATCTCCTCCTATGGGGATGGAGTTTTGTCGGCAATTTCCGGCATTCAGCTCTTATCCTCATTCGTACTGTGCGCCTCCTGCCATTCCTCAACTATCATTATACTTTATGACGAATTTTTGTAAAACATGCCGATAGAAATTCCTCATAGATACAGTATATCCATTTACCACAGGTCCTGAAAAGAGCAAACCGGAATGATGGCATGATTCAATAGCGTTACATAACAAGGGAGCCACATCCCGGTTTCCCGGGACATGACTCCCTCTTTCAATCTCATTATTCCTGTGCTCATCTCTCACTTCGATCAGATTTCAAAGCTTCCGGTCTCTGTGCCGTTGATCACATAATATGCCTTTGCCTCTTCCGGCTTCACATACAGCTGAACTTCCTTGAAATCAGCGGGCTCCTTCTTCAGGTCGAACTCCCACACATCCTTAGCAATCTTAACGAGCTGCTCCGTAGTATATTCCTTGCCTGCAAACTGGATGGTGATACTCTCTTTCACAGCCGCTGTCTTAGGCGCTGCTTTCTGTTCAACTGCCTTAGGTGCTGCCTCTTTTACGGTTGTTTTTCTTGTTCTTGTCTTCTTTGCTTCTGCCATGGTTCTTTCTCCTTATAACTTTCTAGCCCCCGCAGTATGCATATTCGGACTTCCCCAAAACTTTAAACAAAATAGCGCAATTATCTGAATTTGTCAACTTTTTGTTGTGTCACTGCACCAATGAGTTCATGCAGCATGTCTTTTTTCCTGCAACGACAGATTCAGAAAGCTCATCCTTTATTGTCTCCTTATTCCTGACGGATCATACTTGCTTCTGTGGTCGACATCACCGATTCCAAGGTCGCCACTACTTCCACTTTACCATACTCCCGCCCGGTTTCATAAACGTAGAACTATATGGATAGAGGGTTGGGCATAGAAGCCCGGTTTCATAAAAATGGAACCACATGAATTCTGCGGGTTTGGGCACACGGGCTGTATTCAAGCAATTTGTCATCCAATGACCAGACAGTATCAACGGTGCATTGGGTATATACGAGGATTCCCGAGAAAAAGTCTCCAATCGAAGAAAGAATTTGTGGAACTATTTAGCGGCTATGGAGCTTCTGTGCCCAACCGCCTTGGAAAGGCAGGAAATCAATTGGAACTAAATTGGGATTAAGCACCATCTGTGCCCAAACGACATAGTAAGCCAAGGAATCATTGGGATCTGAATCTGAGATTCCCCTTGTCTGTGCCCAACCGTCATAAATAATAAGAGGGAGTTGCATCTTGCATTAAGGAAAGTATAAATCAATGATGCACCGCAAGTGCCTGCGGCAAGGCAGAAACACAAGTTATAGAAACCAATCCGCTCATTTTCCCTTCTTCACCGTTCCAGACCCATACCGGCTGTTAATTTTCTCCATCATTTCATTTAATTTAGCTTGTTTTGCCTGCTGTCTCTCCTCCTCTTCCGCCTCCGCCCGACGCTTCTCTTCCTCCTTCGCAGCCGCCAGCCGTTCTTCCTCCTTCTTTCTATTCTCCTCTAGAAGGTTCTGGTCCGCCCACTCGAAGAGGTCCATCTGGTGCACTTGCTTTTCGCTCAGTCTCGATACGCCCACGCCGATCAGACGGATGGTCATCCCGGCTGAGAAGAGTCCGTCGGGCCCGTTCAAGAGCCGATCGGCAAGCAGCAAAGCCGCAGACTCAATTGCGGCAGCCCTGTCAGTGGGCTCAGGCAGCGACATCTGCCGGGAATATCTGGCAAATTCCGAGGATTTGACTTGGAATGTGACTGTCTGCCCGGAAAGCCCCTTCTTCTGCATGCGGGCGGCGACCTTCTGCGCCAAGGCACGGATGACCGGAACGCCGTCAGCATTATAATTGTCTCTGTCAATGTCCGACGACAGAGTGCGCTCATTGGAGATACTCTTGGCCTGCTCTCTCTCCGCGACTACCGGGGATCTGCTAATGCCGCTTGCGCTGTTATAGATGTAGGCGCCGCTCTTTTGGCCCAGTACGGACTGGAGGACCGTCAGGTCTGACGCAGCCGCTTCGCCAATCGTGTTGATGCCGATCAGCTGCAATTTCTGCGCCGTCGATTTGCCGCAACCGTACAGCGAATGGATGGGGAGCGGCCACATTTTGGCCGGCACCTCGTCCGGATACAGGGTATGCGTTCGGTCCGGCTTCTGAAAGTCACTTGCCATTTTGGCCAGGAGCTTATTGGTCGAGATCCCTACGTTCACGGTAAAGCCCAATTCCCTCTTCACCTGCTCCCGGATGCGCGATGCCCATAGCAGAGCCGCTTCCCGGTCTCCGAACGCAATTCGGTGCGACATATCCAGATAAGCCTCATCGATGGACACTTGCTGCAGGAGCGGCGAATACTGTGCCAAAATATCCATCAGCGCCTGGGAATACTCATGGTAAGTCGGAAAATCCGGCGGGACTGTGACAAGCTGCGGACATTTCTGCAGCGCCTTGACGACCGGTTCTCCCGTCTGAACGCCGTATTTTTTGGCAGGTATGGACTTGGCGGTAATAATTCCATGGCGGGTCTTGACGTCGCCGCCCACTGCGGACGGAATTGTGCGCAGATCTACGCTTCCCGGCTCCTCGCGCAGCTTCTTGAGCGCCGACCAGGACAGGAAGGCAGAATTGACATCCACATGGAAAATGGTCCGTTCAGAATTCATAGAAACCTCACGTTTAATTCAAAAAAGATAAGGACCACCGGCAAACCGGTGGTCCTTATTATACCATCAATATGGCTCGTATTTCACTTGTTGTCTGCCGATTACCTGGGTGTGTAGGTCGTGTGCAGCAGGCTGTGTGCCTTTGCCTTTCCTGGCGCTTCCAGGAACTCATCGTAGAGCTTCTGGACAACCGGGCTCTCGTGGGAGCAGCGAAGGTCATTGTCCTTATCGGAGTTGTAGAGGACTGCCGAGCGGAGGGACTTGAGGTCCACATAGTTGCGGACGCTGTCGCTCTGTACGGGCTGTCCGCCGCCGTTGATGCAGCCGCCGGGGCAGGCCATGATCTCGATGAAGAGATACTTCTTCTCGCCGCTCTTGACCATTTCGACGACCTTTCTTGCGTTTGCAAGGCCGCTGGCTACGCAGACGTCTACTTCGCTTCCGTTGATGCGATAGGTTGCTTCCTTGATGCCGGGAATTCCGCGGACATCCATGAAGTCGACCTTCTCATTGGAACCGTCGAGGATGTTGGCTGCCGTACGAAGGGCCGCTTCCATAACGCCGCCGGTCGCGCCGAAGATCTTACCGGCGCCGGATGCGATTGCGAAGGGATCGTCGAACTCTTCGCCCGCAAGATCCTTGAAGGTGATACCTGCGCCCTTGATCATTCTGGACAGCTCTCTGGTTGTCAGCGCAACGTCTACGTCCGGAATTCCGCGGTTGGAAAGCTCAGGTCTGGTGACCTCGAACTTCTTGGCTGTGCAAGGGATGACAGAGACTACGAACAGATCCTTGGGATCGATGTGGTTCTTCTGGCAGTAGTAGCTCTTCAGCAGCGCGCCGAACATTCCCTGCGGGGATTTGCAGGTGGACAGGTTCGGGAGCATCTCGGGATAATTGTGCTCCATGAACTTGATCCAGCCGGGGCAGCAGGATGTGAACATGGGAAGCGGCGGCTTGTCCATCTTGTTGGAGGTGATACGGCTGATCAGCTCGTTGGCCTCTTCCATGATGGTAAGATCCGCTGTCACGTTCATATTGAATACTTTGACATCGCCGAGCATGCGGATTGCCTGGACCATCTTGTCCTCGACATGGGTTCCGGGCGGCATGTCAAAGCATTCTCCGAGGGTCGCCGCGATCGAAGGCGCCGTAAAGAATACAACGTGCTTCTTGGGATCCGCGATTGCATCCCATACGTCGTCGATATTGCTCTTCTCATAGAGCGCACCGACAGGACATGCGACGATACACTGGCCGCAGCCGACACAGGTAGTGGTATCAAGGCCCTGATCAAAGGGAGAGCCGACACGGACGTCAAATCCGCGGCGGATCTGGCCGATGGCGCCGACGCCCTGCACGTTATTGCAGGTGGATACGCAGCGCAGGCACTGGATACATTTGTTGTTGTCACGCACGACATACGGCGTGGAATCATCGATCTCGTACTGCGGCTCTTCACCCCTGAAGTGATCCTCGTCAATGCCGTAGTCATAGGCGAGCTTCTGCAGTTCGCAGTGGTTGCCGCGCACGCAGGAAAGACATTTCTTGTGGTGCGTGGAAAGGATCAGCTCAATGGTGGTCTTTCTGGATGCACGTACGGTTGCTGTGTTGGTCAGGACTTCCAGTCCCTCTTCGACCGGATAGGTGCAAGCCGCTGTGAGTCCGCGTCTTCCCTTGATCTCCACAACGCATACACGGCAGGCGCCGATGCAGTTGATGTCCTTGAGATAGCAAAGAGAAGGGATCTCGATGTTGGCCATCTTCGCCGCCTGAAGGACTGTTGTGCCTTCGGGAACAGTGACCGGGATATTATTAATCTTTAAATTGATCATCTTCTTCACGTTTATGATCCCTCCTTAGTCCATATAGACAGCGTCGAACTTACAGTTCTGTTTGCAAAGTCCGCACTTGATGCATACGTTGATGTCGATGTGGTGAGGCTCTTTCACCTTGCCGCTGATCGCGCCGACAGGGCAGTTTCTCGAGCAGAGCGTGCAGCCTCTGCACTTGTCGGGATCGATGACATAGTGCAGCAGATCTTTACACTTCTTGGCCGCGCATCTCTTATTGACGATGTGCTCCACATACTCCTCACGGAAATACCGAAGTGTCGATACAACGGGGTTGGAGGCCGTCTGGCCCAGTGCGCAGAGGCAGGAAACCTTCATATGCGCTGCCAGCTCTTCGATCTTGTCCAGTTCTTCCAGCGTCGCATGCCCCTTTGTGATGTCGTCGAGCATCTGCAGGAGACGCTTTGTGCCGATACGGCAGGGAGAACATTTACCGCAGGACTCCTCGCAGGTGAATTCCAGATAGAATTTCGCGATATCGACCATGCAGGTGTCCTCGTCCATGATGATCAGTCCGCCGGATCCCATCATGGAGCCGATCTTAGCAAGGCTCTCATAATCGATGGGCGTATCGATGTGGACGGAAGGAATACATCCGCCGGAAGGACCGCCGGTCTGCGCCGCCTTGAACTTCTTGCCGTTGGGAATGCCGCCGCCGATCTCTTCGATGATCGTGCGAAGGGTGGTTCCCATGGGAACTTCCACAAGACCTACGTTTGTGATCTTGCCGCCGAGTGCGAATACCTTGGTGCCCTTGGAGGTCTCTGTTCCGATCGAGGAATACCACTCCGGACCCTTGCGGATGATCTGCGCAACGTTTGCATAGGTCTCGACGTTATTGAGAACCGTAGGTTTCTTGAAGAGGCCTTCGACTGCCGGGAACGGAGGTCTGGGACGAGGCTCGCCGCGCTTACCTTCGATGGAAGTCATGAGCGCTGTCTCTTCACCGCATACGAATGCGCCTGCGCCGAGACGGATCTCAATGTCAAATGAGAAATCGGTGCCAAAGATATTCTTGCCAAGAAGGCCGTAATCTCTTGCCTGCTGGATTGCGATCTTGAGACGCTCAACAGCGATCGGATACTCCGCACGTACGTAGACGTAGCCCTGGCTTGCGCCGATCGTATAACCGGCGATGGCCATTGCCTCGAGGACGGCGTGAGGGTCGCCTTCGAGAATGGAACGGTCCATGAACGCGCCCGGGTCGCCTTCGTCTGCGTTACAACATACATATTTGATGTCCGATTTGGTTGCTTTACAGAAGGCCCACTTTCTGCCGGTGGGGAATCCAGCGCCGCCTCTTCCGCGAAGACCGGATGCAAGCATCGTATCGATGACCTGGTCCTGGGTCATGGAAGTGAGCACCTTGTACAGCGCCTCATAGCCGTCGAGTGCGATATACTCTTCGATATTCTCAGGATCGATGACGCCGCAGTTTCTCAGTGCGATACGCATCTGTTTCGCATAGAAATTGGTCTGGCTAAGAGGAAGGATCTCGCCGTCCTCGTGCACAGTCTCGGGATACAGAAGATCCTTGCAGATCATGCCCTTCATGATGTGCTCGTCGATAATGCGCTTTGCGCCTTCGGGCGTTGTCTGGGAATAGAAAGCGCCTTCCGGATATACGATAACGACGGGGCCCAGTGCACAGAGGCCAAAACATCCCGTCTTGACAACAAGGACATCCGTAAGCCCCTTTTCTTTGATCTCATTCTCGAGCGCTTCCACAACCTTGTGGCTTCCGGAAGAAGTACATCCTGTACCGCCGCAAACCAGGATCTGCTTGCGGTATGCAGTATGCTTGGCCATTTCCTCTGCCTTGGAAGCGACCAGTCTGCGGACCATGACCAGCTCTCGGTTGTTTTTCTTGATCTCTATGAGCTTTTCATATGTCATTGTCATGGCTTACACCTCCTCGTAGTAGGAATCAATAATCTTGACTGCGGATTCCGGTGTGCATTTGCCGTACACTTCTCCATCAACGGTCATGACGGGCGCAAGTCCGCAGGCACCAAGACAGCGGCAGCTGTCGATGGAGAAGAAGCCGTCCGGCGTACATTCTCCGGCTTTGATTCCCAGGCGGTCTTCAATCGCCGAAAGGATCTTATCCGCGCCTTTTACATAGCAGGCTGTACCGAGACATACGCTGACTGTGTGCTCTCCCTTAGGTGTCAAAGTGAACTGTGAATAGAATGTCGCTACACCAAAAACTTGAGAAAGCGGAACATTCATTTCCTCAGCAATGATCTCCTGCACTTCTCTGGGCAGATATCCGTAGATTCCCTGTGCTTCCTGCAGTACAGGCATCATTGCGCCTGGCTGGTCCTTGTGCTTCTTAATAAATTTGCGAAGCTCGCGTTCTTGTTTGGGGGTTCCCCGAAAAGCCATTGTAGCCATCGATTCCCTTCTCCTTTCGGTTACAAGTAAGAAACTGTTGTTTGTTGATCTGATGAAGCGGGTCTTGTTTTCACGCATCAAAATGGCGACCCGACTATATGGATCTTATATTATTCTACACCATTTGGAGCATTATTAGAATCTATAATCGATAATTATTTATCAATTTCTGTTTTGTTACATAAAAAGGAGCGCCTTTCGGCACTCCTTTTCATTGCTATATAATTTGCGATCTTACTCCTCGTCCTTGACAACGTAAGCGCCAAGTTCTCCGTTTTCCACATCGATCTCGATGATATCGCCCTCTTCCACTTCGTCCTGCAGGATCAGCCTTGCGGACAGTGTTTCGACATGCTTCTGAATATACCTCTTGAGCGGTCTTGCGCCATAGGAGGGATCATAGGCCGCATCGGCGACAAATTTCTTCGCTTCCTCCGTAAGGCGGATGGTGATCTGCCTGTCCTCCAGTCTCTTGTTGAGATCTTCGATGATCAGGTCAATGATGCCCGCAATATTATCCTTGGTCAGAGGCTTGAAGAGAATGATCTCGTCCAATCTGTTGAGGAACTCGGGACGGAAATGGCTGTGCAAGAGGTTCATGACGCTCTGCTGCGTCGCCTCCGTGATCTCTCCCTCCTCTCCCACATTGTCTTCCAGATCGGCCAGGATCTGCTGGGCACCGATATTGGAAGTCATGATCAGAATTGTGTTCTTAAAGTCCACAGTCCTTCCCTGGGAATCGGTGATCCGTCCGTCATCGAGGACCTGCAGAAGGACGTTGAATACATCCGGATGCGCTTTCTCGATCTCATCGAAGAGGACAACGCTGTAGGGCTTGCGGCGAACCGCCTCTGTCAGCTGACCGCCTTCTTCATAGCCCACATATCCGGGCGGCGCTCCGATCAGTCTCGATACGGAGAATTTCTCCATATACTCACTCATATCGATGCGGACGATATTCTTCTCGTCGTCAAACAGGGCCTGGGCCAGTGCTTTGGCAAGTTCCGTCTTACCTACGCCGGTGGGTCCCAGGAACATGAAGGATCCGATCGGCTTGGTGGG
>OCVV011357921.1_pt1 | contig 10578 bp, 3 predicted proteins | sample 1539721 | NCBI WGS metagenome assembly OCVV01 (sample SAMN02144230, study PRJEB22623) | gut metagenome | biome: sheep rumen | host: Ovis aries | place: New Zealand
ACAATCTACTGCCGAAGAAGCCCGAGATGAACATCGAAATCATTGACAAAACCAGATTAATTGCATAAAGCTTATACCGAACTCACGTTAGAATAATTTGAATGATTTGGACAGATTTGTAAGATTTCTGCCTCGAAAGGGGCACTACATGTTGACGTCATCGGATGCGCTGACTTGTTACAAGGGCGGCCTATTCTATGAAAAACCGTTAAATCGACCTTTATCCTACACCTCCTACACCTCTCCTACACCCCGTAGGTCGCAGATAATCAGGCGATGAAGCGCAAAAGGTGTAGGAGTGTAGGATGAATCTGGAAAAAATAATTTGTATGCTGTGTTTCGCCGGCACTCGCTAACCCTTCTTGAACCTAAGTCATCCCTGAATCTAACCAAGAGTCCACTATAAAAAGTCAGAAGTCTATCAGTAGTACGTCCCTTCGGGGCGTTATCCATTTCATACTTTTCCTGCTTCTTATAGTGGACTCATTATGTTAAAAAGACGAGGCCGAGCTGTGAAGCCCGGCCTCGTTGCTCGATTATGATGGCGAGCAACGCAAAAAAGGCGAGTGGAGAGGTGGGGAGAAGCGTTGAAATGCAAGGTTATGGGCAGTAATTCCTCGAAATAGTGTTAAAAAAAAAGAAGAAAAGTATGACTGATGGCGGAGAAATGACTATCTTTGCACAATAAGTACTTCATTATATGTAATGGTGGGTTCTATAAATTAGCTTTGGATTGCTCTTAGGCTATTTCCGAGCAGATTTTGTTTCAAGACTGAAGGAGCGTAGCAGGCTACGGTCCAAGGACTTGAAACAAAAGATGCCGAAAAGAGGCAAGAGCAAACAAAGATAATTCATAGAGAATTTATTAATTAATAGAACACACCTAATATGTAATCACTGACAAACGCAATATAAATGATGAAGAGAATCGCTTTACTCCTTATAGTAGTAGCCCTCAGCCTCGGCGCTCAAGCGTACACGACGATAGCAGGTTTCTACGGCGAGACGTGGCTGGATCATGTCGACGAGGACGGCTTCGGCGGTGGCAACTTCGGCAACGGCACGCAGGGCAACCCCTACCAGATACGCTCGGCGGGTCAGCTGGCCTTTCTGGCTCGCGCCGTGAACCGCGGCAGCACCTTCGAGAACACTTATTTCGTCATCGCAGCCGACATCGACCTTGACTATGCGCCCAACGGCTCTAAGCTGGTGTGGGTGCCCATCGGCTGCAGCACCAAGCCGGAGCAAGACGAGGGTGCTGACTGCCGTGTCTTCAAGGGCACGCTGACCAATGGCACCAACCCTGCGACGGGCAAGCCCTATGAGATCCGGGGCATGACCATCCGTGCCTACAGCACCGAGACCACCACCTGCTTCGGACTGTTCGGCGTGCTGCGCGGCACGGTGGACGGCTTGGTGGTGCGTGGTGCCAATATCTTCGTCGACCAGACGACCGACGAGTACCATGCCGGCATCGTCTGCGGCCATCTGGGGAAAGGCTTCCCGGCGACGGTGTCGTCGCGACAGGGCACCATCAGGAACTGCACGGTGGAGCAGGCCGTCATCGAGGCTGCAAGCGGCAATGATGACACCTGCATCGGCGGCCTCGTAGGCTGCGCGACACTGGACATCACGGAGCTGTCTCACAACCTGGCGAAGTCGACGATGCGGCTGAGCGGGCCGATGCTTGCCGGCGGCGTAGCCGGCATGACAGGTTGGGAGACCATCGACTGTCACGCCGTCATCGACATGACCGTGGGCAACGGCTCTGACGAGGATTGCTTCGTCGGCGGTGTCGTGGGCTATTCGTTGAATGCCCCCACCGGCAATACAATCAATAATAAGGTGAAATGCTGCACGTCGTCGGGCGAGATCCGGGGCGATGGCAGCGTCGTCACGATGGGCGGCGTCATAGGCTATGCCGACAATTTGTTGGAGATGGGCGGCTGCACCACCTGCATCGCCCTCTCGGGCGGACACACCATAGGCGGTCTGATCGGTCACGCCTATTCGGCGGGAGGAGGTGATTACATGGTTGTGGATCAGTGCTACAGCAGTTCATACGTCGACGGCAGTCGGGCCACCTACGCCGGCGGCCTCTTCGGCTATGTGGAGTTTGGCCCCTCAGCCGGTGACCGTAATATCACGCCGACGGACAATCTGCGCTTCTCCACCTTCGCCGGTACGATGAAGCAGCCCGTCAGCGCCACAGCGAAATACGGCTCCATCGTGGGTTATGAGACGGACTACGATGCGTCCACGAGCCTCGCCTTCGGACAGTTCCGTCGCGACTACCGCCAGTGCGGCCTCCAGACGAACGGTATGGGCTGGGCTGACAACGGCGCTGAGCTGGCCGTCGCCACCTACTTCACGCCGCGGCCAGTCGACGGCGACTTCCGCTACGACGACAATGCGATGATCGCCAACCGTTATATGCAGTCGTATTATGGCACAGACCTGTTCTATCAGGACAACATGAGGCTGGCGGGCATCCCCTTCAACGTCACGTCCGACGGTAAGGCCTTCTTCGACTTGTGGGACACCACCGTGGACTTCCGGATCGGTACCTTCAAGAACCGCAGCACGGCGGAGCCGGTCGCCACCTTCGCGGTGCCCACGCCTCCGGCCTGTGTCGAGGTCGTGGACGACATCGTCAGGGTGCTCGACCCGGGCGAGGCCGACGTCATTGTCAACTACAACGGCCTGCAGCGCAAGGTACACCTGACGCTGACCTACGGCCTGCCGTGGGACGGCACGTCGACGCCGCAGATCAACTACACCGACTACTTCGCCGGTGGCGACGGCACGGCGGCTAATCCCTATGTCATACATAACGTGAAGGAGCTCTGCCGCGTCCTCTTCAACCGCCAGGAGCTCTACTCCGAGGTGGGCATGAGCTTGCCCGACGAGTATCTGTATAATGTGGAGGGCAAGCACTACATCCTGGCCAACGACCTGTTCATCAACACCCATCTGCTGGGCGAGGACGAGCAGCCCAAGGCCGATGCCCAGCCGTGGTACACCTACCCGTGGCACGCCACCCTCCACGGCAACGGCAAGACCATCTATGGCCTGTATCTCGATCGCAGCGATCTCGCCGAGGGCGCGTCATACGGTCTGTTCACCACCATGGACGGCACCGTCACCGACCTGGCCGTCGTCGACAGCTACGTCAGGCTTGGTTCCACCGCCACGGACGTCAGCGGCGGACTGCTCTGCGGCAAGCTCAACGGCGGCACCGTGGAACGCTGCATGACGCACGGAGTGGTGCAGGTCGACGGCTATGCCGGTGGCCTCTGTGGGCAGGCTGCGAGTGGCAGTGGCAGCATCAGCGACTGCTTCGCCAGCGTCCATGTGGGATGGGTGGGGCATAGCAGCCTCTTCCACGGCGCCGGCATCACCTACACCGCGCCGGAGACGATGCGCCGCTGTGTCAGCGTGGGCAAGGTGGAGAACAGCAACACCGTCTACGGCCTCACACAGACTGCCGCAGCGTGTACCGACTGCTGGTTCGACCGCCAGATGATTTCGGCTGACAACACCTCCACGGGCAGCACCTACACGAAGGACATGGTCTCGGGGCAGATCATGACCAACGCCTCGGCCTGGCAGAACGGCGAGAACCGCTATCCCATGCTGAAGCAGTTCGCCCAGACGTCCTACGGCGACTTGCTGTCGATGGCCGTGCGCTTTGCCGATGGCGACCGTGCCGGTCGTGTCACCGAGATCTTCGAGTTCCCGACAGAGAATGTGCGTTGGCGGGCAAGGAGCGGAGCAGCGTATCTCGACGTCGTCAACGAGTGCGGCGCTGCGGCGCCCAACGGACAGACGGGCGGCGAGACCGAGCACCTGCTGGCCGAGCCCTTGAGCGTCAAGAGCCAGTGCACCAAGGCCCTGCGTGCCCTCGCCGTCAACGTGCATGCCGACAAGGCCGGCATTGCGTTTGAGGATGATCACGCCGCTGCGGCAGCGCGCACCGCCTTCGACGCCAACGGCGACGGCCTCGTCACCCTGCGCGAAGCCTACGCAGCGGTGCCCGCCCAGTTCGCAACCTTCAACACGGCCGCAGCCGACGTCGAGACATTTCCCGAGTTCCGCTTCTTCGGCGGCGTCACCACCCTCAGCAGCGGAATGGTCTCTGGCCTCAGCAAGCTGAGGGCACTCACGCTGCCACAGGCTCTCACCACCATAGGCACCAACGCCTTCAACGGCTGCACCAGCCTCGAGGAGATAGAGCTGCCATACCTGTTCGGAACGCTCCACGAGGGCGCCTTCTACGGCTCGGGCATCCGTGACATCCTCGTCGACGAGAAGAACCCGCTGTGCCGCAGCATCGATGGTGCCCTCTACCTCGACAACACCCTCTACCCCGGCAAGGTGGACCTCATGGCCTATCCCCCGGGACGTGGCGAGGAGGACGCCACGCTCAGTGTTTCCCTCAAGACCATACTCCCTTACGCGATATATAAGGTGCCGCACTTGAAGAACCTCTACATCGACAACTGTCTGCCCGAGGGTGAGATGGCCGTGCTCGAGGAGAACGGCATCGTGCATGAGGAGGCCGGCGACCTCATCCACGTCTACGTCAACGACGGCTCCTTCCACTCACAGCTCTTTCAGGATTACTACAATGATGCCTCCTGGGGCGAGTATGATGACGCGGGCTGCCTCGGCATCTACTATCCGCTCAACATCACCAGCGCCCTCTGGGGCACGCTCTACATCGACTTCCCGACGCAGCTGCCCGAGGGGCTGACGGCTTACGTCGCCGATGTCCCCGACGAGAGCGAGGGAATCGTCGTGCTCCACAGCATAGGGCGCCTCATACCGCCCTCCACGCCCGTGGCCATCAAAGCCGAGGCGGCGGGGCTCTATCACCTATATAAATATAATGGTACGTTGCCCATCGTGAACAAATATGACAACCAGTTCGTCGGCAGCTACATCGGGCAGGACGATCAATGGGGCGTGCCCGTCTACCAGGAAGACGCCGCCGAAGGCAACCTGCTCACGCTGGGTCGCAGCGGTGGGGTAGTGGGCTTCTACAAGTACAACGGTGCCGTGATACCGCCCTACCGCGCTTATCTCACGCGCAGCAACCTCATCGGCGTCAGCCATATACGCTTCGGCGCATCCTTCGAGGACGAGCTCGACGGCATCGCCGACACCCCCGGCACGGCGACGGTCACCAGCTCGGCATGGCACGCACTCGACGGGCGCCGACTCACGGAGCAGCCCTCGCGACAAGGCATCTATATCGTTAATGGAAAGAAAATCGTTATCAAGTGATATGAAGAAGAAAGCTTATCGCACACCACTGACCGACGTGCTGCACATCAGCGGCTCATACCTCCTCACGGGGACCACGGAGGAACTTCGCTTTGACCCTCACCAGGGCACCGACGAAGCGCTCGTCAAGCACAACAATGTGAACTATAACGTCTGGAACGATGACTGGAGCAACAATTAGCCATAAGCGCCGCCTCCTCGCCTCACTACTCCTCTTGGGGGCAGCCCTGAACATGAGCGCTCAGGGCTTCAAGCTCTATTTCGCCAACAACGTCACCGATGTCGTCAACTTCAGCGACATCGAATCCGCCACCTCGGGCCTCAACTGGCGAGAGGTACGCGACAAGGAGATTGCCGGCAATATCGTCGAGGTCGACGCCGTGAAGCAGATGTTCGCCTCGCCCGACCTCAAGTACCGGGCGCAGCAGCAGCAGTTCTGGCGGATGCGCGACCACAACCTCCTCTGCTTCCGCATCGACGACGGCACGGGCGGCGCCAACAGCTATCAGGTCGAGGTAGAGGATACCCTCGGGCGTCCGAAGGCCATCACCGTCAACAGGTTCTTCTTCCTCAACGTCATGAGGCAGGAGAACCCCATCACCGTCAAGGTCGCCAGCACCGACAACCCCGACAACGCCATCACCTTCAAGTACTACGTCGCCGACTGGGACGATGATAACCTCTACACCTTCCAGCTCGACTCCAAACGACGCCTTGCCGACGAGGTCTATCGCCTCGAGTACCGCTACAGCTACGCCGACGACGAGGGTACCTACCAGGTCGAGTCGCGGCAGCTTGCCTTGCGCGACTCCGCCTTCCAAAGCTTCTACATTGCCGACAACCAGACGCTGCTCGACGTCTTCCTCATGAGCAACGACCACAAGCTGCGGCTCGACAAGTCACGTCTGCACCGTGGCGTGACGCTCGATCCCGACTACGAGCGGACGGTGCTCTCCACACGTTTCACGCTGGACAAGCACGAGAACCGCGAGCTCGTCAACTTCAACTGGATAGGCTCGGGGCTCTATGAGCGCTTCGACACGCTCTACCTCAACATCATCAACGAGCGTGGAGCCGCCGTCACACGGGCTACCATACACGTCGACGCCGTCGACCAGAACGGCAACAGCACGGGAGTCACCGACGTCAAGTACCTGGGCTACAACCGCTTCAAGAAAGCGCACCTCATACTCACCCACGGTAATCCAGCTTACGTCGAAGTGCTCGCCACGGGCTACTGCCCGGCTGTCTACCGCTATACAGGAGCTGCCGACGCCGAGGGCATCGTGGACCTCAAGCGCTGCAACGATGTCTTCATGCTCTTCGACAACCCCGCCGACGACAAGACCATAGCCATCAGCAGCCAGCACCTCTACACGCTCAACGACACACATAACGTCGAGGTGCGTTTCGGGCGCGACTACAGCATCTGCGATATCGCCGACTACGACCTCTCGAAAGTCGTGCAGGCCGACACCGTCACGTATATGGAAGACGCCGGCAACGACTGGCCCAAGACACTCGACGGACGCGTCGTGGAGCGTCTCGCACAAGCCGAGTTCGTCTTCTCGAGCGAAGCATCGGCGGACGCCTACGGCACCACCCTCGTTGCCATCGACACCGAGACGGGCGAGGAACATCTCTCGCGATGGCCCGACCTGACGACCGTCTATGCCCGCAACCACCCGGGTTTCACCCGTGACTACTACTTCGCCAAGTTCAACCTCGTTGACGTCATACCGCACAACACCATGTGCAGCCTGCGGCTGCAGGCTGGGGACAAGACCTTCGAGCGTTTCCCCTACCTCCGCAACCTGCACATCGAACGTGAGCGTGTCAAGCAGGAAGCCGAGAATCACGTGAAGGATAAGGTCATGAACCAGGGCGACGACTCGCCGGCCCATGCCTTCGCCGACCAGGGCGTGTCGATGAATATGCCCTTCGACTTCAAGATGAACCTCGGCCCACTCTTCAAATTGAGCAGCAGCATCAACTACGATATGCTCAAGCAGAAACTCACGGCTACGGTGAAGATCAACTACAAACGACAGGATGACGATGACATCAGCCCGACGTTCACAGCGATGCGCCAAGAGGCGAAGGAGTTTTTGTATGAAGACCCACTCGCGGGCAGTACCAAATACAAGGACAAGAACCGCCACACCTACAACAATGTCGGTGACACCCGCAAGTTCGACGACTGGTTCACGAAGGAGATGGACGACATCTGCTCCGTCGATATCAACAAGATCGGTCTGGGCTTCTTCGGCAGCGGCAAGATCAGGACCAGCTTCAACCTGGAGACGCTCATCAAGAAAGACCTCCAGAGCTCGGTCTATCTCGAAGAACTGTCGGGAACGATAGGCTATGGTCTCTGTGTCGCCTTCCCCAATATGCTCGAATCGTACTTTACGTCGGGACCCGTGGCGTCGCTCCTCAGTAATATTCCGTTCTTCCACGTCGGCGGCGTCTTCGAGGCTTCCGTGCAAGGTGACTTCGGCCTCAAGACCTTCAACACGAAGTATCCCATGTCGTGGGAGAACTTCGGCGCTTTCTTCACCCTCTCGGCCAAGATTAAGTGCGGCCTGTGGGCGGAGCTCTGTATGCCCTCAAACCCCGTCTTCGCCGCTAACCTCGGTCTCCGCGGAGGCGCCAAGGTCGGCATCATGGGTGGTTTCGCCACGCCCTTCCAGTCCGACCGCTTCTGCCTTGGCATGTATGCTATGGCCGGCATCGGACTCGAAGCTTATGCCAGTGTCCGTGCTCTCGGCTTCCAGTGGTCAGGACGCGCCAACGCCTATCTCGCCAAGCAGTTCTACTATCCCAACGACGGCACCAACCCGTTGCACCCCAGCTTCCCCTATTGGCTGACCGACTCCAAGGCCAAGACCATCGCCGACAGCTACCGGCGTCTGCCCGCCATCGAGCAGGATAACTTCGGCTTCACCCTCGTCAACGATGTCGCCGCCGACGCCAATCCTCATTTCGTCGACGAGTACCACGTCGTCTACAACGACCTCGCCGACCCTGCCGACTACAACGACGACAGAGTCAGTCTCGTGCAGTTCGATGATGCCTCCGTGCAGCAGATCTCATCACCCGGCTACGCCGCACGAAACCATATGCGCTCCAAGCGCAATCAACACGAGATTGTCGTCTACGAACAGCTTACGCGAACCGTTGACCCCGCTGAGATACAGGCCGACCATGCCGTGGCCAAGACCAACGACCTCGCTGCGGCCACACAGATTGTAGCGGCTGTCAGGCAAGGCAACGGCGAGTGGAAACATTTTGCCGTGACGCACGACGACGGACTCGTCGACTCACACCCCGTCGTGACCATACAGGACGACGGCAAAGCCGCTTGCGTCTATCAGCACGGCACGATCACATCCGTTGATGACACCATGCCCGAGGACTCCGTCTACAGCAATGCCCTCAACGGACAGCTGCTGCTCACCGTGTTCGACGGCGCGCAGTGGTCACAGCCCGTCGCGCTCTTCGACATCTCGGCCGACGTCACAGCCTCAGACTACGACCTGATGATGCGCAACGACACCGTGCTCGTCGGCACGACACTCGTCAGCGACCCCCTCGACCCAGAACGCCGAGAGAGTCGCTTCGTCTACTCTTCAGTCGACCTCGCCACGATGACAGTAACCCAGAAGGCGGAGACGCTGAAGCCGTCGCGCTTCTTCATGAACCGAGTCGGGCAGCACGCCGTCATAGCCATACTCCACGAGAAGACCGACTCGCTGCGTGACATCTACGTCAAGACGCTCTCCATGAACGGTTATGCCGACGGACTCATTGGCGCTGACATCGGTGCCAACTACTGCACGCCCAACCGCATCAAGATCATCACCGACCGTGCCGCATCCGGTGTCGACCACTTCGCCATACTGTGGACCGAGGTCACCAACAACGCGCACCTCGAAGATGGCAGCGAGTCGTTCAGCGATACGCCGCGCAACGTGCTTAACGCCTCGCGCATCAGCCTGAAGCCCTCACCCTTCATCACAGCACCCCTCACCGTGGGCTCTGACCGCGACAGCCTCACCATCATGGACTTCGACGGGATGCTCGACGACGCTCGCATAAAAGTCGTATACTCACTCGCCGACATCGAGTCGGGAGCAGCGCTCGTCATGGGCAACGAATGTGCCTTCGTCAACAGCTTCGACTACGACATAGGTTACGCCACACAGGCGTTGCTCGGCAGCCCGACGCTGCCCGTCAGCGTGGTGGTGGCTAACACGGGAACAAGCTCCATACGTTCCGTGACAGCCGACATCAACGGCGTCGTCTTCGACATCCCCGACTCCTACGTCGCCCCCCTGCAGAAGCGCACCTTCGTCGTCCAGTACCCCATACCCGAGGACTTTGACGGTTACATCACCAACGCCGTCACCGTGGACTTCGACAATGTCTTCGGCGCGCAGTACCACCCCCGCCGCCGCAACATCAATATGCGGCGACAGACCAAGTCGGTCGCTGAGCCGCAACGCATAGCCATCGAGGACGTCAGCCTGCGACTGATGCGCCACACCGTCGGTGACAATGTCAACACGTACCTCGTAGAGCTCACCGACAACTCGCCCGCCGGGCTCAAGGCGGGTAACGCCATACACGTCGGGCTCTACCCCCACCCGTCCATCATCGTGCCCGTCAGCGATCAGGCCGAGACCATCGTCACCGCCGCCGACTTCACCGACTACGGCGGACGGCGCGTAGCCTACGCCACCGTGACACTTCCGGGTGTTAATGCCCAGGCTCACGCCTACCTCACGGCACACATCTTCGACACCACACGCACCGACGATGACGGTCAGCACCCTCAGGTCCTTAACAACAGTGCTGAGGATAACGCGCACTACGTCGCTCTGCTGCCTCACCACAACCCCGACGTGATACGTGAGCTGCGCGAACAACCCTCTGCACACACCAGAGTCCGCATCACCACCGCCGACAACGGCATCACGTTGCACCGCCTGTCGGCCGGCGCTCACGTCCGGGTCTTCAACGCCCAAGGCATACTCGTCTACAGCAAGAAGACGTCCGACACCGAGCTCTTCGTGCCACTGACCCATCACGACACTTACCTCATCAGCACGGGCAGCGAAATACTCAAGATGACCTTCTGAGCCTTCTGAGGTTTCGCGACCTCTTGTGCGTCCGTGTTATACCTTTTATATGATTAACGTGAGTTCGGTATAAGAAATATGCTTGAAAAATTGTAGGAGTGCGAATTGTTTTGTATCTTTGTAGCTGCTAAACAACAAGTTACAA
>OCVV012849076.1_pt1 | contig 10578 bp, 5 predicted proteins | sample 1539721 | NCBI WGS metagenome assembly OCVV01 (sample SAMN02144230, study PRJEB22623) | gut metagenome | biome: sheep rumen | host: Ovis aries | place: New Zealand
GCTAATCGTCTTGATTGCACTTTTTCTACTCGCTGCGGGCTATATTATTGCCAATCAGGTCAAACTCCAGCAGGAAATCAAACAGGAGATTCTGCCCCAGTTGGAGGATGTGCAGGAGGCAATCCATCTCAGCCATCGGGACGTGGCGTTTGCCGATCGGCTGAAACAGGCGGTGGATGATCATCTGACGGATCAGAACCTGAGCGTGGAGTATCTGGGGTCGATGCTCCAGTTGAGCCGTACCCAGCTCTTCCGCCGTGTCAAGACCGTCACTGGGAAAGGACCGCTCGATTATATCCGGGAGCGCCGGCTCATCCGTGCGGACCAACTGCTACATACAACCGATATGACGGTACAGCAGGTAGCCCTCGAACTCTGTTTCTCCTCCGCCGGCTATTTCACCAAATGCTATAAGGAATACTTCGGGCATCTGCCCAGTGTGCGCTAAAATGAAACATTTTTAGGTAGCAATTTTGTTGCAAAATATGTACCGTTTGTTGCATTGAAACATTCGTGGCATATTTTGCAACATTATTTTTTGCGCATGTGTTTAAATAGAAGTACTTTTGCAGCGGAATTGGATTTGCTCCTTTCCGCTACTTAGCTTTTTTATTTAAATTTTAACATATCATGAAACCCCAAAATGTAATTTTAGCCTTCTTCTTGATGCTGTGCTTTACTGCATTTGCTCAGGCGCAAGTGACTGCGACCGGCGTTGTGGTAGATGCAGCAACGGGTGAGCCGATCATTGGCGCTTCCATTCTGGAAGAAGGTACTACCAACGGAACGATTACGGATTTCGATGGTAATTTCTCACTCTCCGTCGGCAAGGATGCCATGGTGGTGATTTCGTATGTGGGTTATAAGACCCAGCAGTTATTCCCCAAAGCGAACATGAAAGTCTCCCTCGCGGAGGACAGCGAGGTGCTGGAGGAAGTGGTAGTAACCGGTTATACGACCCAGCGCAAAGCGGACCTGACCGGTGCCGTATCCGCAATCTCCGCCGCCGATCTGGAGAAGCAACAGGAGAACAACCCGATGAAGGCGCTGCAGGGCAAGGTGCCGGGTATGAACATCACCGCCGACGGTAGTCCTTCGGGTGCCGCTACGGTACGTATCCGCGGTATCGGTACGCTCAACGACAACGACCCGCTGTATATCATCGACGGCGTGCCTACCAAATCCGGCATGCACGAGTTGAACCCCAACGACATTGAGTCCATCCAGGTGCTCAAGGATGCCGCTTCCGCCTCTATCTACGGTAGCCGTGCTGCTAACGGCGTGATCATTATTACTACCAAACGCGGTGCGGAGGGTAAGATCCGTGTTGACCTCGATGCTTCGGTAGCGGCGCAGACCTACGTGAACAAGATGAATGTACTGAACGCTACCGAGTTCGGACGGGTAATGTGGCAGGGCTATGTCAACGACCGCGAGAACCCTAACACCAACGCCTTAGGCTATCACTACGACTGGGGATATGACGCCCAAGGAAATCCTGTACTGAACAGTATGTCCATGAATAAATATCTGGACGAAGCAGGTACGGTACCGGCGGCGAACACCAACTGGTTTGACGAGACTACGCGCACAGGCGTAATACAAAATTATAATGTATCCGTCTCTCACGGCGGTCAGAAAGGTAGCTCCTTCTTCTCGTTAGGCTACTATCAGAATAACGGCGTCATCAAGACTTCCGATTTCAACCGCTTCTCCGCGCGTATCAATAGCGACTATAAGATCCTCAAGGATTATGTCACTATAGGTGAGAACTTCACCATGAACCGCACCTCGGAAGTAGCCGCTCCCGGCGGGTTCTTGCAGAACGTACTGCAGTTTAACCCTTCGCTGCCGATATACACTACGGAGGGCGAGTTCGCCGGACCTGTGGGCGGTTATCCCGACCGTGAGAACCCCGTAGCGCGTCTGGAGCGCAACAAGGACAACCGCTATACCTATTGGCGTATCTTCGGTAACGCGTATATCAATATCAACCCGATTAAGGGACTGAATATCCGCACTACCGCGGGTATCGACTATGCCCAGAAGAAACAGCGTATCTTCACTTATCCGATCACGGAAGGTACCATGGCGAACGACAAGAACGCCGTGGAAGCCAAGCAGGAGCATTGGCTCAAATGGATGTGGAATGCCATTATCACCTATAACCTGGAGATCGGCAAGCACCGCGCTGACTTCCTTCTCGGTACAGAGTTGAACCGCGAGATAGACGAGTATTTCTCCGGCTACAAAGAGGACTACCTCTTGCTCAATACCAATTATATGTGGCCGGACGCGGGTGTAGGTCAGGCGCAGGCTTATGGTAGCGGCGGCGGTTATTCGCTGATCTCCTTCTTTGGCAAAGCCAACTATACCTACGACAACCGTTACCTGGTTTCCTTCACGCTCCGTCACGACGGGTCAAGCCGGTTCGGTAAGAACAACCGTTTCGCTACCTTCCCCTCTGTATCTGCCGGATGGCGTATCAGCCAGGAGAAATTCATGAAAGCGACCTCCTCTTGGCTGGATGATTTGAAGATTCGTGCTTCGTGGGGGCAGACCGGTAACCAGGATATATCTTCCACAGCCCGGTATTACATCTATGTCAGCAACTATGGTATCAATGAGTCGGGAGGGCAGAGTTACGGCACCTCGTACGACATCGAGGGTACCAACGGAGGCCATACCCTCCAGTCCGGTTTCAAGCGCAACCAGATAGGCAACGACGATATCAAATGGGAGACTACGAGCCAGACCAACGTCGGTCTTGACTTCTCTTTCTTCCGCCAGACCTTCTACGGTACTTTCGACTGGTTCTACAAGCAGACCAAGGACATCCTCGTTCTCATGGATGGTATCAGTACGATGGGCGAGGGTGGTTCCAAATGGATCAACGCCGGCGCGATGGATAACATGGGTGTGGAGTTGACCTTAGGCTACCGCAACCAGACCAAGGGCGGCTTCAAGTATGACATCACCGCCAACCTCTCTCATTATAAGAACACCGTGACCAAGTTGCCTGAGACGGTAGCCGCCCGCGGTACCTTCGGCGGTAACGGCGTGAAATCCGTAGTAGGTCACGCTATGGGTTCGCAGGTAGGATACGTAGCCGACGGCATCTTCAAGAGCCAGGAGGAGATAGATAACCACGCTATCCAGGAGGGTGCCGGATTGGGACGTATCCGCTACAAAGACCTCAACGGCGACGGTAAGATCACCGAGGCGGACCAGGACTGGATATACTCTCCGGTTCCGGCTGTGATGTTCGGCGCGAACTTCTATTTCGAGTACAAAGGCTTTGACCTGACCCTCTTCTTCCAAGGCGTAGGAGCCGTGGATGTCATCACCGACCTCAAGCGCGAGACGGACATTTGGGCGGGTCTGAATATCGGATTCCTCAACAAGGGTACCCGGCTGCTGGACGCATGGTCACCGACCAACCCAGACAGCAACATCCCCGCGGTCTCCCTCAAGGATAATAACAATGAGAAGCGTGTCTCTACATATTGGGTAGAGGACGGCTCCTTCCTCAAACTGCGGAATATCCAGCTTGGATATAACCTGCCTAAGTCGGCTTGCGAGAAGATGAGAATGCAGAACTGGCGATTCTTCCTCTCTGCCCAGAACGTGTTCACCATTCATTCCAAGAGCTTCACAGGAGTAGATCCCGAGAACCCTAACTTCGGATATCCTATTCCGCTCACGCTAACCTTCGGAACCAAAGTGACATTCTAATTGGAAAGGTGAAAATGAAAATTGAAAGGAAAAAGATTATGAAAACAATGAATAAAATAGCGGTGCTTGTACTCTGTATATGCTCCCTTTGTACCTTACCTTCCTGTAACTCCTTCCTCGACTACAACGAGCCGCAGGCTACGCTTAGTCTCGAGCAGGCTACCGATCCGCAGTATGTGGATAATGTAATCGTGTCCGCCTATGCGATCTTTATCTCCGCGGAGGATATCAACTCCTCCTTCTCGATGTGGAATTTCGACGTCCGTTCTGACGATGCTTACAAGGGCGGTAACGGAACCTCCGACGGAGACGTCTTCCACCAGCTGGAGATCTCCAAAGGTATCCTCACTACCAACTGGAATATCAACGATATGTGGGTACGGCTCTATAACTGTCTGAGCCGTGTCAATACCGCTATTGACGTACTCAATAATACGGATGAGGCGGATTATAAGTTGAAGGCGCAGCGGCTTGGAGAAATGTATTTCCTCCGTGCCTATGGCCATTTCCTGCTCAAACGGCTCTACAAGAATATTCCTTTTGTAGTCAAGAGTAACATGACGCCGGACGAGTATGCCGAGTTGACCAACACCACCTATACCAATGACCAAGGCTGGCAGCTCATCGCCGATGATCTGGAGAATGCCTATAAGGTGCTTCCTGTCCATCAGGAGGACAAAGGCCGTCCTACCAAAGCCGCTGCAGCAGCGCTGCTGGCGAAGGTATATCTTTACAAGGCGTACCGTCAGGATAACCCCGCTTCGCATCAAGTGACGTCTATCAACGCGGAGGATCTGCAGAAGGTAATCTTCTATACCAACCCCTCTATCTATTCCGAAGGCGGATATGCCCTCGAAGCGGATTTCCATAATAACTTCCGTCCCGAACCGCAGTACGAGAACGGCGTGGAGAGTATCTGGGCGATGCAATACTCCATGAACGACGGTACTAAATACGGAAACCTCAACTGGTCCTACGGCCTGATCGTTCCGAACATCCCCGGCGTGACCGACGGCGGTTGCGACTTCTATAAGCCCAGCCAGAACCTCGTCAATGCCTTCCGTACTGACGATGCCGGGCTGCCGTATATAGATAATTTTAACGCCAAGTATTATGACAAGGACTCCGAGTCTGCCGATACCCGTCTTTTCCTGACAATCGGTATTCCGGGCTTACCCTATATGTTCAACCCCAAATACATGATGTCCACTACCAGCACCTGGAGCCGCTCCAACGGTCTCTACGGCTATTATGTGTCGTTTAAACATAATGTCGATCCGGATGGCGGTTATCTCATCAAAGGCTCATGGTGGGGTTCCCCGATGAACCGTATCGTCCTCCGATATGCGGACGTAATGCTCATGCGCGCCGAGGCGGAAGCGCAACTCGGTGTGGATCTCGCCGATGCCATGAAACAGGTGAACGAACTCCGTTCCCGCGCTTCTCAGAGCACAGGTGCTATCAATAACTATGATCTCAAATACGGCGTGACGATGAAGGTACGGCCTTATCCCGATGTCCCCGGACAGGAGGAAGTCCTCAAACGCGTCAAGATGGAGCGACGACTCGAGTTGGCTCTCGAGTCCGAGCGCTTCTTCGATCTCGTACGCTGGGGAGAAGCCAAGCCGGTCATCCAGAAATACTATGACGAGGAAGCTAAGAAATGCAACATCTACGAAGGGGCTACCTTCACCGCCGACAAGAATGAGTATCTGCCTATCCCCCACGAGCAGATAGCCGCTTCCAACGGCCATTTCAGGCAAAACATCGGAGGATGGTAATACCATTTGCCTTCTGGCCATGTACCATTTAATCATTTGATAATAAAGTATTATGAAAGCAACATATATCATTAAATCATCTTTATCCGTACTTCTTGTGTTCTCTCTCTTCTGCCTGGGAGCTTGTAGCAAGAAGGATAACCAGATGAACCTCGATGCAGACTGCCGATTAGAGACCTTGACGCTGAATGACAGCTGCACCGCTGTAATCAACCATGCTACCCGAACGGCTGTCGTACGCATCCCTAAGATCTACGATGAGGCGCTGATGACCGTTACGTCCATTACGGTCTCTCCCGGCGCCAAGGCCTCACTCAAGGTAGGCGACAAACTGAATATGCGCACGGCGCATAGCGTGAAGATCACCAATGAAGACGTTTTCCTCGACTATACCATCTCCGTCAAGCATGACGAGGTACATATCCTGGGACTGACGATCAACGGACAGTACGAAGGAGTGGTCAACGAGAAGATGAAGACGATCTTTGTGCAGGTTCCTGGTGAACTGGACGTGACCTCGCTTATCCCTACCGTCTCCATGACCGAAGGGGGCGTCTGCACGCCGGCGAATGCGACCGCCTGTGACTTCACCAACCCCGTGGTCTTTACCGCTATATATAGGACCGACACCGCCCGATATACCGTTACCGTGCGTGCGCTGACCCAACCGAAATATATCTTCGTGGGCATGGCTGACCGCCTGCAACGCCTGACCATGGAGGAGCAGGTTGCCGGTTCTTGGATGCTGAGTAATGTCGATTCGTCGGCATATGCCTCCTTCGCCGATCTCGCTGCCGGAAAAATCAGTCTGGCAAAATGCAAAGTCATCTGGTGGCATCTCGATGTCGATAAGAAGAACCCGATCCAGACGGTTGAGCAGTTTGACTTTGAGGCGGAAGCGGTGATGAAAATGGAGGTGCTCGATACCCTGCGTGCGTACTACCAGCGCGGAGGAAACTTCCTGCTGAGCCGTTATGCAACCTTCCTGCCAATCTATCTGGGACAAAACAAAGTCATCCCCAATAACTGCTGGGGAAACCCCGAGAAAGATGCGGAACTCACTTCCGGACCTTGGGCGTTCAATATAGCCGGATATAACTCCCATCCGTTGTATCAGGGCGTTAAGTTTAACGGCGATAATAATGCCGTTCCCATGACCGATCCGGGATATCGGATTACCAATACCACCACTCAGTTCCTCGTAGGCAACGGTCACGAGTTCAAGACCTTGGACGCTTGGCGGACTGCTACCGGCGCGAAAGAACTGAACTTCGCCGGTAATAAGGAGATTGCCTTCTGGGAGTTCCCCGCTGAGGCTCCGAGAGGTGGAATCGTTTGTATAGGTTCCGGTACCTTTGACTGGTACTCGCCTTCGGATGATTACCTCGAGAATTTCCATTCCAACGTAGGTAAAATCACCGAAAACGCTATTAATTATCTTTCAAAATAACGAGTTATGAGAACTATTAATACCATAGCCTTTGCGGCTTTGATGGCTTCAGTCCTTTACGGATGTTCGCCCGCGAACGAGCCGGAGCAGAAAGACTGGGAGAATACCACCTCCTATTTCAAGTCCACCGATGAGCGCACCTCATCCACCTACTATCGCCCCTATGCCGGATTTGTTGGAGACGTGATGCCGTTCTTCGATCCCCTGCAGCGGGATTTCAAAATCCTCTATCTCCAGGAGTACCGTCCCAACACGCCGGATTCGTATCACCCCTTCTGGGGCGTGACGACCACCGATGCGGCTACCTACACCTCCATGGGAGAGGTACTGCCTACCGGCTCCAAATACGAGCAGGATGCAGCTTTAGGTACCGGCTGCGTGGTCTATAACGAAGCGGACAAACTCTATTATATCTTCTATACCGGAAACTTCCCGCTCGCGAAAGCTACGGATAACCGCGAGGTGGTGATGTACGCTACCTCTCCGGATTTCAAGACTTGGACCAAGAACCCCATCTTCCGCCTCGCTGGTACGAATGACGGTTACAGCCGTACCGACTTCCGTGACCCCTGTGTGTGGAAGGACGGAGATACCTGGCATATGATTGTCAGCACCAAGCAGGGAAATGCAGGCGTTCTGGCGGAATATACCTCGTCCAACCTCCAAGACTGGACTCATGCCGGTGTCTTCTCTAAAATGGTTTATAACGGAGACCGTTTCATGGAGTGCGTAGATATCTTCCAAATGGGCGAGTGGTGGTATGCCGTCTATAGCGACATGGCAAATTATGAGCGCCGTGTACATTATATCAAAGGTCGCACGATTGATGAGTTGAAACATAACATCGCTAACCCCGGATGGCCGGATAACTACAAGGAAGGAGCGTTGGACAGCCGTGCTTTCTATGCCGGCAAGACGGCTACCGATGGTACCAGCCGCTATATCTGGGGCTGGTGTCCTACACGTGCCGGAGAGGATAACACCAAAGCCAACAACGATGGAGGAGAACCCGATTGGGCGGGATCTATGATGGTTCATCGCGTTCAGCAGAATAGCGACGGTACACTTTCGCTGGTCGAGGTACCTGCTATCCGTGATAAATACAACCTCTCGCAGACCGTCAAGGAAATGGTTCGTTTCGGACAAGGCGACACCATTACCGCAGTTGACGGCGGCTATAAGATGATCGGTTACAGCTCTATTCTGTTTAATACGCTGGGCTATCATAACCATCTCTCCATGACCGTCACTACCGAAAACGCGAAAGATGGTTTCGGTCTCTCCTTCGCGCGTGGTACGGATTACAAGAAATACTACTCCGTCATGGTACGACAGGACCGCGACGCTTCTCATCCCAACAGCCACCAGATCTATTTCGAGGAGGAGAATGGTATCTATAACATCGCCGGTGCAGAGAGCTATTCCTTCCCCACACCTGCGGACAAGACCTACAAGATAGACATCTACACCGACAACTCCGTCTTCGTGATGTATATTAACGGAACGGTCACCTACACCAACCGTATCTATGGTATCCAGCGCAACTGCTGGTCCGTCAACTGCTACGAGGGTGAGATTACCGTCAAAGATATCCAACTCAAACAATATTAACCCTTTAAAATTCATTTATTATGAAAAAGATTTCTCTTATTGCGCTCTTCGCAGCGCTGGTAATGAGTGTTAACGCTACCGACATCTGGACTGGTACGAAACACGTATCTTGGACTGACGGCGGTCTGCAGATTGCAGCCGATCAGTTTGCAGCGGCTCAACCCGGAAACCTGATTAAGGTGCATTTCACCGACGCTACCGACGGTATCGAGTTTAAGGTAATGAATGCGCATTTCGACCACCTGGCAGGTAGCCGTGAGGCTGCGTGGATCAATGGTAATGGCGCTTTCGAGCAGTTCCTTACACAATCCGCTGTAGATAGCCTCAAAGCCTATGGCCTCGAAATCATCGGTGCTAACTTCACCGCAACCCAGGTAGAACTTCTTGAAAGCAAAAACCTCAAAGACGGTTTCACCGTTTGGACCGGTTTCTTCTGGGCGGACGAATGGAGCACACTCGAACTCTATCGTGACGGTTACGCCGGTGTTGACTTCGCCAACGCTACTGCACTCCGTATCTATTCGGAGGCAGGCCGCTCGGACTTTGTTATCAATGTAATCCTCAATGCATGGCCGGATCAAGGTGGCGAGAATGTAGCCAACCAGGAGGCCATGACAGCAGGTGAGGGCTACATGGAACTGCCTCTGACTGATGAGTTGCGTACCAAATTGGCTGAAGCTTCCAAGTGGATGATTCAGTTCAACAAAGAGGCAGGCAATCCTTTCAACATAACCGACATCGTACTCGTTATGAACGAAGGCCCTGGTCAAGGCATCAGCAATACCGCTATTGAGAGCAAAGCGGTTAAAACCGTTGAGAACGGACAACTCGTCATCATCAAAAACGGCGTCAAATACAACGCGCTGGGTGCGCAATTATAATCGTGCCTAGGGCTAAGCACTCTAATCCCCGCGACGGTATAGGCGGCTGAAACCCGCCTATACTGACTAACAAACTAATAAAAATACATCCTATGACAAAACACATTCTTTTTGGATTGCTGTCGGCGACGGTGCTGTTGGCGGGTTGTGCCGGGAAGCCGGCAACCCATCCCACGGACGAACCTTTCCGGTCGGTCTACCACCACTCACCTGCTGCCAATTGGATGAACGACCCCAATGGTATGTTCTATGACGAGTCTGCCGGCATCTGGCATCTCTACTACCAGCACAACCCCTTTGGCTGCACTTGGGGACCCATGCACTGGGCTCATGCTACTTCAACCGACCTCCTCACATGGGAGGAACACCCCATTGTGCTCTATCCGGACTCTATCGGGACGATCTTCTCCGGCTCGGCAGTCATAGATAGGAACAACACCGCCGGCTTTGGAGAGAACGCTATCGTAGCTATCTTCACTCAGTCCGAGCGTATCGGCCAACATCAGTCTATCGCGTATAGCACCGACGGCGGTTATACCTTCACCAAGTACGAAGGAAATCCCGTACTCATGGGCGACATCGCAGACTTCCGGGATCCGAAGGTGACTTGGGATGGCGATCATTGGCTGATGACGCTCGCTTGCCAGCAGGAGATCCGTTTCTATGGTTCGCCGGACCTCAAAAATTGGGAATACCTCTCGTCCTTTGGCAAAGACCTTGGCGCCCACGGAGGCGTATGGGAATGCCCGGAGTTGCTGCATATCGGCGACAAATACGTCCTCCTCGTTTCCATCAACCCCGGTGGACCGTTTGGCGGCTCTGCAACCCAGTATTTCATAGGCGATTGGGACGGTAAGACATTCGGTCTGTCAGGCGTAGCCGATCACGAAGTAAATTGGCTCGATTACGGTAAGGACAATTACTCCACTTTCACTTTCCATAACTCCCCTGAAGGTCGTTTGGTAGCCATGGGATGGATGTCTAACTGGCAGTATGCAGAGGTGGTGCCTACCGTCGCTTTCCGCTCGCAGAATACTATCGCCCGCGATCTCTTCCTCTTTACGGATGACGAAGGCGAGTATCGTCTGGGTTCTGTACCGTCTCCGGAGTCTTTGGCGCT
>OCVV011011320.1_pt1 | contig 10575 bp, 8 predicted proteins | sample 1539721 | NCBI WGS metagenome assembly OCVV01 (sample SAMN02144230, study PRJEB22623) | gut metagenome | biome: sheep rumen | host: Ovis aries | place: New Zealand
AGTCGACAAATCAAAAGTTGTTGTTCAGAAATCATTGGAAAAAGTACAAGTCTTGTTCGATAGCTTGATGCAAAATTATTTTGGGTAGGTAGATGTTGATATGGATATATCACCTAGAGATATACACGTAATTGATGGTTTGATTAATACGAGATTGTCAGGAGTATCTGAAGAATTATTTGAATTTGATAACAATACATTAGTTTACTTGGAACAATTGATTAAAGAATATGACAAGCCTTGGGATGGAGCAAAAATCGAAAAATATAAGAGAATGTTGGAGTTGTTCCATGATCTTGAAGGCACAAAAATTTATAGGGATATAAAGCAGTGTGTACATAATTTAGAAATGAAAAATTATAAAAAAGAATTAGATTCTTCTGAAGAAATTCTCGAAAAGGATATGATGTATATCCAAATGCTTACGGCTCATAATGGGCAATGATTAATTGAGATTTGTAGGGATGATAAATGGCAAAATATAAGTTAAATGATATCGCGCCGATACAGCAAGGAGATGTTCCTAAAGCTAATAAATATTGGTTGCTAAATCTTGATATGGTAGAGAGTAATACCGGCAAGGTTATAGATTATGTATACTGTGATGAATCTGAAATAGGTAATTCTACGGTAAGGTTTGATACAAGAAATGTTTTATATTCCAAGTTGAGACCATATTTGAACAAAGTAGTTATTCCTGAAAAGGCAGGGTATGCAACATCAGAAATGCTACCAATGAGACCAAATCCAGAGATTGTTACTCGAGAGTACTTAACATACTATTTGAGATCCCCTAGCTTTGTTTCATATATTAATGAAAAGACGAGTGGGGCAAAAATGCCAAGGGCGAATAGCTCAGATTTAAAAGAGTATTTGATTGACTGCCCAGAGATTCCTGTTCAGGAAAGAATAACCACTCAGTTTGACAAACTGGTTTCTATTATAGATGCACGTAAGAAGGAATTAGACAAACTTGATGAGTTAATCAAAGCCCGATTTGTCGAGATGTTTGATGGCATATATCAAGAGGATACATTACTTAATCTTTGCAATATTATTGATTACCGTGGAAAAACGCCAGAAAAGGTTGAAAGCGGTTTACCTTTTATAACAGCCAAGAACATAAAGATGCATCATATGACCTTGGAACCGCAAGAATATATCTCAAAGGAAACATATGACAAAGTTATGGTTAGAGGATTTCCTAAAGAAGGCGATGTTGTGTTTACGACAGAAGCTCCATTAGGAAATGTATGTAGAATACCTCATTTTGATACAGAATTTTACATTGGACAGAGAATTGTCACAATGCAAACGGACAGTTTAAATCCTACGTATTTAGAATATGCTCTGTCTGATGATGAATTTGTAAGAAAATATATTAGCAAATCATCGGGAAGTACAGTGACTGGAATAAGAGTTAGATTATTGGAACAGCTGACTATTCCTGTGCCACCAAGAAAGCTTCAAGATGAGTTTGCGGTATTCGTAGAACAAGTCGACAAATCAAAATTTGTCGTTCAGAAGTCCTTGGATGAGAGTCAGCTTTTGTTTGACAGCTTAATGCAAGAATACTTCAGTTGATCAAGGGAGTTGAGTATGAGAAGAACACATTATTTTTCACTTATGATCGCAACAGCATATTTAGCTCTTGCAGTCCTTTCTTTATTTATGGAATTGCCGAACCGGCTAGTGAATAATGTTTCACTAGGAGCTCTCTTGTTTTCAATTTCTGAGTTGTTGGAAGTGTGGAATAATCGAAAGATTAAGCGGCGTTCTGTGATAGATATCATAAAAGATGAGAACTGTAAAGATAAATATAGTGTTGCATTATGCTATATCCAGGAAATATTAAAGGAAAAAAACAGTTATTTAAACAATATGAATTCAAAAGTGAAGATTGTTAGTTTTTTCTTTAAATCTCTTGCTTTTATGTGCTTGATAGTGTATCCGCACGTTTCTTTGCTTGATGCTGTTGATTCTACAAATCATTTCGGCGTGTTGTGTACAATTCTATCCCTGACAATAGTGTTTTTTTCTTTTCACTTTGAGGACATGGATAATTATAATCGTGAATTAGTTGATGTCCAGGAATTATTAGATTGCTATACTTATATTATTGATGAGACAAACGAGATAAATGACCGATTACTTAAACAAAACGAAGATATAATAAAACAAAGCAAACAGCTTGTCGGGATTAAACAACCCCCCGACAAACAAAGCAAACGCAAGAATGCAAAAAGATAATTATTCTTAATTGTGTTTGACGGAGGATCCGTTTTATGACGATTGAAGAATTAAAGGCCAAACAAAATGAAATAAATGTTGAGACCGATTATGTGGAACAGGCTAAGCAGTGTAGAATTTTGCTTGATTATGCCGTCACATATTTGTTTGAGAGCCTTAAAGCTAAAAAGCCTAAGAAGGCCACACTTCTTGAGCTTATAGATAACCGTGTCATTGTTGATTATGTAAATGACGCTGAAGTTATCGATGGCCTTCACTTCGTCAGAAAACTGGGTATGAATGCGCAGCATGATGTTAAAGTGCGCAAAAAGGATGTAAAGCTTGCTGTAGATAATATGGCAGGCTTTATTGGCTTTATTACAGAAAAAGAGAAAAACCAGGAAGCTACATATCATAAGATGCCTTATATGAGTGAGGCGGCTACTCGCCGTATTTATATTGATATGTATCTTCGTGAAGCTGGATGGGAGATTCTTGAAACTAAGGATGTGATGCAACCGGCTAAGGCTGGAATTGAGATCCGTGTTGAAGGAATGCCCAATAATTCTGAAGAGGGCTTCTGTGATTATGTTTTGTACGGAAGAGATGGTAGGCCTCTTGCAATAGTTGAAGCAAAGAAAACATCCGTTGACGCTGCAAAGGGTAGACACCAGGTTGATCTTTACGGCGAATGCATGAAGGCTATTTATGGTTATAAGCCGATTCTTTATTATACAAATGGATATGTTACTCGAATTATTGATGGAATATACCCGGATCGTCAGGTTTTTGCTTTCCATACGATTGAGGAACTGGAACTTATGCTTCAAAAACGTAATCGTGGTAGCATTACAGATTTTGAGGTTAAAGAAAATATAACAGATAGACCTTATCAGAAGATGGCTATTACCGCTATTTGTGAGCGCCTTAATAGTAATAAGCGCAGAGGCCTTTTGGTCATGGCAACAGGAACCGGAAAGACCAGGGTAGCCATTTCTCTTGTTGAGCTCCTTAGTAGGAATAACTGGATTAAAAATGTATTGTTCTTGGCAGATCGTACTTCATTAGTTCATCAGGCAAAGAATAACTTTGAGAAATATCTGAATCAACCCATATGTGAATTATCCGGTGATGCAGAAAAAGATTTGAATGCAAGACTTATGTTCAGCACTTATCAAACGATGATTAATTACATCGATGCTGAAGATAAAAGATTCAGTACTGGACGTTTTGATCTGATCATCATTGATGAGGCTCATAGATCAGTCTTTAATCGTTATGGTTCTATCTTTAAATATTTTGACAGTTTTCTTATTGGATTAACAGCTACTCCTAAGGGGGAAGTTGGTAAGAGCACATATGAGTTGCTTGATTGTGAGCAAGGAGAACCATGCTACGATTATTCCATTGAAGAAGGAATAAAGGATAGGTATCTTGTCGGCTATGATACAAAGATTATTGAGTCAAAATTCTTGAGAGAAGGCCTTAAATACGGTGATCTGTCAGATGAAGAAAAAGAGCAGCTCGATGATTACTTTGGCGGTGAGGAACCAGATGAAGATTACGTAATCAAGAATTCAGAGTTTTTCAATAAATTATTTAATGAAGATACATGCGGCAAAGTTCTTGAAGATTTGATGACCAATGGCCTGCGTGTGAATGCCGGAGAGACTCTTGGTAAGACCATCATCTTTGCATATAACCATAAGCATGCTCAGATGATCGTGGATACATTTTATAAGTTATATCCTCAATATTCTCCTAATACCTGCCAGCTTGTGGATTATTCTGTTAAATATGCAGACAACTTGGTCATTAAGTTCGGAGAAGATGACGAGTTCAGAATAGCTGTATCTGTTGATATGCTTGATACAGGAATAGACGTCGAGCCTATTCTTAATCTTGTTTTCTTTAAGCCGGTCTTCTCTAAGATCAAGTTCATACAGATGATCGGGCGAGGAACACGTCTTTGCAAGGATATTTATGGACCAGGAAAGAATAAGTATGGTTTCCGCATTTTCGATTATTGTGGAAATTTTGAGTTCTTTGGTGAGAATCCGGATGGAAGAATAAATGAAAAGCCTGTAATTCCGATCTCTCAAAGGCTGTTTGAAGTGCGTACAGAAATACTTCATGAGTTACAGCGTATCGAATATCAGGAAGATGAAGAGAGCTTCGAGTATTATAAGCGGTTGAGAGAACAGCTTCATCATGAGGTTGTTGTTATCAAGAGCCACAGCAGCCGTATTGCAGTAAGAGAGAAAATGCAATACGTCGATGAGTTCTATGATGAGAATTCTTGGATATGCCTTTCTGCTGTAGATGTGAAGAAGCTTAAAACACATATTGCACCACTGATTGATGGCGGCCTGCAGGGAGATGCTCTCACTCTTTCATATGATATCCGTATGCTTAGAATTGAACTTTCAATTCTGCTCCTTGGCAATATTGCTAAGGCAACAAAGGAAGTGAAAGCTGTAAGACTGATGGCTCAGAGGCTTTTGCGCGAGAAGGCTTCTATTGATCGTGTCCGTGAAAAATCAGAGGAACTTAAGACACTTGCTGGTGATCAGTTCTGGGGTGAGCCTTCTCTGATGACTATTGAAACAAAGAGAGAAGAGTTGCGAGATATTATGAAGTATCTTGCTGATGAGGGATCTGAAACCTACGACATCGATATTGAGGATGAATTCACTACTTCAGAATACGATCCGGGAAGTACGATGGTTGATATCCGTACATACAGAGAGAAGGTGATCGATTATCTCTTTGAGCACAGTGATAATGAGGTTATTAAGAAGATTCATAATCTTGAGCCTATTAATGCTAAGGATTTAAAAGAACTCGAAAAGGTTCTCTGGAATGAACTCGGTACCCAGGAAGAGTACGAGCAGACAACAGATATTCCTAATCTGGCTGCATTTGTAAGAAGCCTCATAGGCCTGAGCCAGGAGGTTATAAATCGAAAGTTCGGGGAATACTTATCCGGAAATACTTTTAATCTTCAGCAGCAGGAATTTATTAAGATGATCATCAATTATGTTCAGGAAAACGGTGACATAAAGAAGTGGGATCTTGTTAATTCTGAGCCATTTAATGAACTGAATTTCAACGGTATATTCGGGGAGTATACGCCAAAGGTTTTGGATATAGTTGAGCTTCTGCATAGCAGCATAGAGGTAGCATAAATTCTTGAGGAATTGAGCCGACACCTATCTGGGTGTCGGCCTTTTTGTTGTTCCAATGTTGTTCCAAAAATGTGTTGACAAGGTTTTGGACTTGGGTATATACTTCACTCATGGAACATCATTGGAACACCCTAATAGGAGGTAAAGAAATGGCTGATAACAAGGTTACATATAGAATACCGGCTGGTAAGAACAGCTACGTTGTAAGTTTTAGACATCCAGTTGTAAAAGATGCAAACGGTAATGGAAAAAAGATACAAAGAGGCGCCGGAACCTCTAATGAAAAAGAGGCTTCAAGAATTGCTGATGATCTTCAGGAAATGATCAGCGACGAGAGGTGGCATGTTGCTTCAAAAAAGGCAGAAGCTATGGAGCAGTTTGATAGGATAGCTGTTGAGGCATTTTTTGATTATATGCCAAATGTGATTGCAGACAATTCTGTTCTGGATGTTATTCCTATGAATACACTCAATGATGGTTATATAAAGACTGTATTGATGGGAATGAGCGGAGTCGGAAAAAGCTCTCTTTTACGCTGGCTTCTTGGAACTGTCGATGATGCCTTCCCTGCAACATCTACTAATAGAACCACCACTAGCGACTTAGAAGTGATTAAAGCAAATCAAAATGAGTATGAACTGGCTGTTCAGTTTATGTCCCGTAATGAACTTGAATCAGATCTTGTAGACAATATCCTGGATTCCATCGAATATATAATGACAGAAGCTCGAGTGGATGGATTCATAGATGATGTTCAGCTTCAGCTAATGATTTTTAATCATGAGGAGATGGCAACGAGATTACTTTATACATTCGGTATGCCTGAGTTTTCTGAAGATAATGATGAAGAGGATGACGAAGAAGAGGAGAATGATTCTATCGAGGATCAGGATGATACTTTTGCTCTACCTGAGTACAAGTTTGATGAAAAGAAGCGTGATCGATTTATCTTTGACATTGCTGATAGGGTAAAGAAGGTTGCTCAGGAATACATAGATGCTGGAAACGATTTTTCTCAAATTGAAGGTGACCTTTTTAATAATGATGAAGTCCTGTCAATTGTTGATGATATTATCAGCGCCGTTATAGAAAAGTTTGATTTACTGAAGGACGGTAAGCGCACTAATCCAAAAGCTACTTGGCCCGAGGGCTGGTATTACAAAACCGAGAATCGCGAGGAGTTCATTAAGACAGTTAAGATCTTTGTGAGTGTTAGCTCTAAGGCGTGGGGAAAGCTCTTGACTCCTATTGTTAAAGCACTTCGCGTTAAAGGCCCGTTTAAGGAAGAGGGAGCATCTAAGGTTACTCCCGGAATCATAATTGATGGGATGGGATTTGGACATAGCACAGACTATACTTCGATTCCTTCTAAGTCCATTGAGCGTTGTGAAGCTGCAGATGTTATCTTGTTCCTGGATAGCGCTGCATCACCGATGATGGCTAATGCAAAAGATGCCTTAAAGTCTCTTATTGAATATGGATTTGCGGATAAAATAATTGTTGGATTTACAAAAATGGACCTTGTTAAAGGCTCAAATTACCGAGGGTTAGCAGATAAAAAGGCACAGGCAATGACACCTCTTGTTAATTATCTGCGGTATCTTCGCAAACAGGAGAACACTATTCTTTCAGAAACAGAGGCGCGATCAATTAGTGAAAGCTGCATCTTCTTCTCTAAGCTTAAGGATAAAAACATAAGTAAGATAACTGCTAAGGGGCTTCAAGAATTAGGAGAGAAGACTAATGCTGTTGTTTCGAAGCATATTACAACCGATGACATCTCTCTTACCTACGAGGCACTAAAGCTGTACTACTATCTGAAAGAAGCAACACAGAGCTTCCGAACTGAATGGGGAGAGCGAACTGGCTATTCAGCTAATACCTCTAAAACAGAGCATTGGTCGAGAATCAAAGCACTTTCTCGTCGCCTTGGATTGATCGGTGAGGAAAGATATCGTGAATTGCAGCCGTTGGCTGATTTCGCGTCAATTGTTCAGGCGAATGTCAATATTTTTATTAATCAACCTGAGGCTGTTACTCCTGAACAGACGCCCGAGGAAAGATCCGATGAACTGAAACGAATTATTAAACGGGAAATTGGTAATGCTTTCAGAGAGCTGAACCGTAAAAGGATGTGGACAGGGGATCGCCCTCATTCAGAATGGGAGAGAGCGTATAACGAAAAAGGATATGGCTCAACCGGAAGACGCGCTCGTATTATTGAGAATATCTTTGATGAAGCTGCACCGAATCTGGCGGATATACCAAATCTGACAGAAGAGCAGCAGGCGTACCTGAGTGAAGTTATAGGAATGGTCGAAAACATTCTTGAAGCGCATAATTGTAAGCTTCTAAGGTTTACAATGAAAGAAAGATGAGATTGAACACTAAACTAATTGACAGTTCAATTAAAACGATATCATTTGACGTGTTGACAATTCTACACGTCAAATGATATTATATCGGCATAGGAGGATAGAAATATGTCTGCTTTTGATGATGCTTTTGAAGGAGCATTTGAATATAAGGGCGAAACTCATATGCTGGTTGCTCCCTCCAATGTTTCAGAACTGGTGGCTGCTCTTCGAACCTTAGATATGATAGATGATGCAATGAATGAGCTGCTGAGTGATGACGATTCGTCAAACCTTGAATACTCAAAGGAAATGCAGGAGCAATACATCCAAGAATACATGGAAGAGCTCGGCAGTTATGACAATACTTGCTTTAAGGAGAATCTGGACTACCTGTTAAACAAGTACAACATGTGTATGGGGGAGTTGGAGTATGTACTCGATGTAAGCGCAGGATATATTTCCCGTACCACAGGCGAAGACGCCAAGAGACGAATGAGTATAGATGTGCTTTGGAAGATCGCTAAGGTTTTTCACGTTGACATAGAAGATCTTATAGAAGGCAGTCTTGAAGCGCCTGAGGGCATATCCGAATCTGAGCAGCTGGTTATCGACTTTTCAAATACCCTTGCTAAGAAAACTCGTGATGGCGAGATGGAATGGATCAGCGAAGGCAAGAACATGTTTGAGTATATGAGCACGCAGAAGCCTGATAACCCAATATTTCCGGAAATCGCTTACTATGATGATGATGAGAACCGGTGGATGAAGATCTATAAATATCAGTCCCGTTTTTACAGTGATGAAGAAACCGAGGTTTCCGGGAATTGCTATCATGCAAAATACAATGGGAAGCGCATCTATCTGAATTACGTACATTACAGGATGACTGAACCTGAGATCGCTGAAAGAGAAAAGAAAACACCTCGATATCGTCAGATATATCATGAAGGTATTATTGAGATGTATCTTACTGATAAATCAAACACCGATCCTATTTGCAGCACACATTTCGTCCGTGACGAGATAAAGAAAGCGGTAAAGAATCTATACGAGACCATAGAGTCATCACACTCTCGTATAGGATTAACCGATAACGCTAAATCATTTATGAAACAGTTAATCTAAGGAGGAAACAATGAGAAAGGATGATGCATATGGTTAGGAAGGAACTGAAGAACGAGGATCGGCTTTATACAAAGCATGGTACCAAGTACGCTCAAGGAGCTCTGGTATTAATAAACGGTGAGAGGGCGCTGGCAAATTTCAAAGGCAATATTGTTGTAGGGTATACAACTCTTACAGAACTGCAGCAGGAGTTTTTTACCAGAGACTTACCAGAGATTAGTGCTCAGGAAATACAATAACATACTGAATAAGGGCTTGTGATTGTCGAAGGTGTACAATCCGCCTATGAAAACTTAATAAGGATAATACTCGAATGTGCAGATCATATTTAGTATCGAGGCCGGAGTAGATATCAAGGATTAACCGAATGGTTATGAATTGATTCTACCCCGGCTTTTTTGTTTGTCTGAAAAGTTGAAGTCGTACGACTTTAAATTTCTGCTTATCAGCATCTTTTTTTATCTATCGTTTTACATGCGTCAGATTGGATTATTACACAAATTTTTATCCCATGAAATGTGCAAAACATATACACACCACTATTCATGCAGGCTTTAAGAAATGAGATGGAAAATACATCTCGTCAAGAAAATCGTTATGTATGCATAAGCATTGTATTAGCTACAGGAGGTTGAGATGAAAGGGACATAGATAAATTTAACTGACAACTAATAATTTGAATTCGGCCTAGATATCGAGAACGCGTTAACGGCAGGGTACAAATTCCATATTGCTTTGACTGATGCAGCAATGTATCGGCAGGCAATTGAGAATTCGTAGCCTTGTTTCTGACGCGCTTTTATGTCTGGGGCAACTGCTTCTTCACAGGGATTTGTACTCTGCACCTTTTCCGAGGCCGGGAAAGAAGAGGACAATTATGTTAAAGATAGCCAATCCTAGTGGTGAAGCAACTGTTGTAGTTAAGATCGAAACCAGCAAGGACGGAAACCTTGTTGCGGGTCTCGAGAGCAAGGACATCAAGTCTTACCGAGACAATGAAGGTGTGGTTCATTATTACTTTGAGGCTCTTGTGCCCAAGTCGCTGAAGGCAATGTATGAGAGTGAAGATAACACTCAGATCAAGCGCGATGCACGTATGAACCGCTGTCTTATACCGGGCAAGCAGAAGGCATGGATCCGCTGCCCTGAATGTAATAAGTGCAGTGAGTGCCCCAGATATGCTGACAAGAAGGCTGGTATCATTTCACTTGATCAGTATACCGCTGATGGGTGCCCTGAAATCCCTGCAAAGGATAACGTCGAAGAGACAGTCATTTATATGCACGTTATCGAAAATCTCGTACAAATTGCCAAGGAAAAGCGTGAACGTCTTGTACAAGAGCTTAAGCTTCTTGGTGAAGGTTATGAGAAGTCTGAGCTTCCTGAGATGCTCGGAATCTCTGAGTCCACCATGTATGATGATATTAAGGTTCTCAAAGACCTTGCAGAAGATCTGATGGATCTTTAAATGAAAACCGCCGGGGATCATCTCCTCGGCGGTCTTTTTTAATCCTTCTTGTAAAACTGCGTCTCGTATCCGTCAGCTCTGAGCTTTATATCTGGCAACCACGATGGAGATCGCCCCATCTGCTCACATACGGCTTTAAGGGATACATCTTTACTTGCTTCAATAATAAGCTCATCGTGAACGTGTCCTACGATAAAGCAATGAGATA
>OCVV012884376.1_pt1 | contig 10575 bp, 8 predicted proteins | sample 1539721 | NCBI WGS metagenome assembly OCVV01 (sample SAMN02144230, study PRJEB22623) | gut metagenome | biome: sheep rumen | host: Ovis aries | place: New Zealand
ACTGCTTTACGCAACTCAGCCATTGGAGCAACGAAAGCCATTGCCTCGGGCAATCCTTTCTCGTCTCTCTTCTCACCATACAGATTGCAGGGAATCAAACCCTCCTTACGAAGCATCTTAGAGGCCTTCTTGCCTGTCTCGGTGCGCTTCTGACCGCTTACACTAATCTCTTTCATAATAATGTGTTACTCTAAATTAAGTTATACATTTTTGCTTAATTCACCATCACACGATGCGAAAAGCGGGTGCAAAGGTACAAATAAGTAAGCAAAAAACCAAAGGAAAATCCATTTTTAATTGAAAATATCATAAAATCCCGTCTTTTTCTTGCATAATCGAGGAAATCTTAGTACTTTTGCAAATGATAAGAGTATCGAATAAGCTATATAGAAGTATATGATTAATCGCGAACTAATTAGAATTAAGGTAGTCCAGTTAACCTATGCGTACTATCAAAACGGGAACAAGAATATCGAAACGGCTGAAAAGGAACTGATGTTCAGCCTTTCAAAAGCGTATGACTTATATAATTACCTGCTCTCGCTCATTGTAGGGATAACTCGTGAATCTCGTCGTTTCCTGGAAGTGGCTCAATCGAAGGCTAAACGTGAAGGCACAGAAATGCCTTCGCAGAAATTTGCCTATAACCGGTTTGCCATCCAGCTGGAAGAAAACAAAATGCTCAACGACTTTCTGGAGACCAAGAAACTGAACTGGGATGACGAGCCTGAGTTCTTGAAAAAGATGTATACTCAGATCGTGGACAGTCAGATTTACAAAGACTACATGAACTCCACTGAAGACGATTATGCCGCAGACAGAGAGTTGTGGCGCAAACTGTATCGTACGCTGATACAGGACAATGCCGATCTGGATGCACTACTGGAGGAAAAGAGTCTTTACTGGAATGACGACAAAGAAGTGGTAGATACCTTTGTCCTGAAAACCATCAAGCGGTTTGAGGAGAAGAACCAGTCGAAGCAGGAATTGTTGCCCGAATACGACAACGAGGAAGATAAGGAATATGCCCGCAAATTGTTCCGCTCTACCATTATGAATGCAGACGAATATCAGCACCACATGAGTGAAGCATCACGCAACTGGGATTTCTCACGTCTGGCATATATGGACATTGTCATCATGCAGATTGCCATTGCCGAGATGATGACTTTCCCAAGCATTCCCATCAGTGTCTCCATCAACGAGTATGTAGAGATTGCCAAATTATACTCTACTCCACGTAGTGGCAGTTACATCAATGGTATGCTCGACACTATTGCCCGCCATCTGGTTCAGTCGGGCAAACTACTGAAAACGATAGAACCGAAATCGCAACACGAATAAATTATAACATTAAATAATTATGACTCAAGTTTTTCTCGCTGCACAAGCCGCACAAAACGGTGGCAGCATGACCAGTTTTATCATTATGATGGTAGCTATCTTTGCCATCATGTACTTCTTTATGATTAAGCCCCAACAGAAGCGCCAGAAGGAGATTCAGAATTTCCAAAACACACTGGCTGAAGGTACTTCTGTGATTACTGGTGGTGGTATCTATGGTACTGTTAAGAAGATTGACCTTGCCAACAATATCGTTGAGGTGAAGATTGCCGACGGAGTTGTAATACGTGTGGACAAGGGGTCTGTTTTCAAAGACACTGCCAGCACACCTATACAGAAATAAACAACAGAACGTCTGGAAGTGACGACCCGATTCTTCTCTCTGTATTTTAGGCGCCTCTTGCTCAATGGAATGAGCAAGCAGGTTTTTATATTCCTGTTCTTCCTCGTCTTATCGGGCATTTTCTGGCTTATCATGACCCTCAATGAGACATACGAACGGGATATTAAAGTGACTATGCAGATAAAGGGTATTCCAAAGAACGTGGTACTCACTTCTAAGGAGACTGACACGCTACGTGTCACAGTGCGCGACAAGGGGTGGGTACTCTTCAGGTATCTTTATGAGAACCCTCGCAACATTAACATTTCCTACAAGAACTACGACCGAGGGAATGGCTTTGGCAGTGTTTCCACATCTGATCTCAAGCGATTGGTGATGCAACAGATGGAGTTATCAACCTACATTTCCACTGTCAAACCCGACAGGATAGAGTTTTTCTATAATAATGGTGAGCGCAAGCGTGTTCCCGTCAAATGGGCGGGTCGCGTTACTCCCGAACAGTTATACTTCATCTCGCACGTTCAGTATTGGCCAGACAGCGTTGATGTTTATACTTCTAATGAGAAACTCGACAGCATTGATGTCATATACACCGAGCCGTTGAACTATTCCGGATTCCGTGACACACTGATAATCAGTAGTAAATTGTCGCACCCCAAGGATGTCAAAGTGGTGCCCAGTCAGGTTCGCATTGGATTCTTTACCGACCTATTGACAGAAGAAAGCATTGACGGTGTGCCCATCAAGGCCATCAACATGCCTGCCGGTAAAGTGCTGCGCACATTCCCGGCAAAAGTGAGAGTCCGCTTTGTGACAGGTGTCAGTCAATTCCGCACATTGCGCCCCGAGGACTTCACTGTCATTGCTGATTATGAGGAGATTTCCAAGAGCTCTTCCGAGAAATGCAATATTTACTTAAAGTCATCGCCACAGGGTATCAACCGTCCTACTTTAGATATCAATAAGGTAGATTATCTGATAGAAGAAGATCAATGAAAATAGGAATAACGGGAGGTATCGGGTCTGGCAAAAGCTACATTTGCCTACAACTGAAGGAACGTGGCTTTCAGGTATATGATTGTGACGCTGCAGCCAAACGGCTCATCCGCACCTCACCTGAAATCAAAAGAAAACTGACAAACCTTGTTGGTACTGATGCCTATATTGATGGAAAACTGAATAAAGCTGCTATCGCCCAATTTCTGCTGAGGAGTGAGGCAAACGCCAAGGCTATTGACAACATTGTACATCCTGCCGTCTTTCAAGACTTCAAAGAAAGTGGCATGCAGTGGATGGAAAGTGCTATCATGTATGAGTCTGGAATTTATCGCCTGGTTGACAAGGTGATAGTAGTTACAGCTCCTCAGGAAGTGCGTATCCAGCGAGTGATGCAGCGCGACCACATCTCACGTAACGAGGTACTGCAGTGGATGCAGCGCCAATGGCCCCAAGAGGAAATCGTCCAAAGGGCTGATTATGAAATCATCAATGACGGCATAGCCGATATCAATACGCAGATAGACAATATAATTAATAAAGAAAAGTTATGAAACAAACCATTTTAGCAATCTCCGGTAAACCCGGACTTTACAAACTCGTTTCACGTGGCAAGAACAGTTTGATTGTCGAGGCACTCGATGGTACTGGGAAACGTATACCAGCCTTCGGTACTGACCGAATTACTTCTTTGGCCGACATCGCTATGTTTACTGAAACAGAAGATGTTCCCCTCATGAAAATCCTTGCATCTCTGCGCGACTTGGAGAAAGGAAAGGCGTCAAGCCTCAATTACAAAAAGGCGAGCCCCGACGAACTCCATGAATACTTCACCAAGGTGCTGCCCGAATGGGATAGAGACCGCGTTCATAACAGCGACATCAAGAAACTCCTTCAGTGGTACGACATCCTCGTCCAAGCTGGCATTACTGATTTCGAAGAGGAAATGGCTCCAACTGAGGGTGACAACATTGACGACCGCAAGGAAGAATAACCTGTATCTTACACTACAATGAAGGCACTCCAAAGTAGAGTGCCTTCATTTTTTATGATCAGAATCGTGGACCGCCAAAACCTCCTCTTGGACCTCGACCGCCTGGACCGCCAAAGCCACCTCCGCGCCGACCGCCTGGACCGCCAGGCCCTCCCTGAGGACCACGTTTGTTGCCACCTCCAAAGATATTGAGTCGATAGATGACATGCAACATGGCATAGTTGGTAATGGCATTATACTCAGTATCACTACGCCGCATCGCATCAACTGCCCGACTGAAAGTGGACTGCTGATGCAGGATATCATAAAGTTGGAGCGACAATGTGAGGGCATTACCCTTTAAGAATGACTGTGAGAGCTGTGCATTCCAAATGAGTTCGTTAGTGTTAATCGAAGCATCGTTATAGCCACGACGACTGTTCATATTCATACTCGTGGAGAGTTGTGTTCCCCAGGGCGCTGTCAATTGCAGGCTACCTCCATAAGAGAATGTCCATGTATCCAGATTGTTGTTGCTTTGCAACTCACTGCGAGCATGCATGTATTCCAAAGACCCGTTGAGTTCCAACTCCATCCAATTATTACGATAGCTGGCTGCCAGACGCTCGCCAAAAGTAGTCGACTTAGTGGTCGATTTCTGCGAATCGGCATCGCGATTGATACTGACATAGCCCACGCTATTATTATAACGCAGAGTGGTAAAGGTATTGACATTAAAGAAACCAGCAGAATCAATTGCTGTATTGAACATAAACATGCCAAATGCATTCCAATTGCCATTGATATTCTCCGGACGAGTTGTACGTCCGCCTGAAGCCTCGTCGTAAGTCACCATATTAGATATGGAATTACGCGTTGTGGAGAAATTCAGATTTGCCATAATGCTACGCTGATGGTTCTGAATATAATTATTATAGAACAGGCGGAAATTCTGGGTGAACGAAGGTTTCAACCCTGGATTACCTTTATGCACATTCAATGGGTCACTATCGTCAGTGATATCGAGCAGGTCACTCATAGAAGGTTGACTGCTATTAGCACGGTAGTTAAAGCGTAATTGACTGACCTTGGATATCTTCCAACGGAAATCAGCTGTCGGCGCAATATTCGTCACAGTGCGTACAGTATCGGTGTGAACGCCCTGATAATCTTGCGTGAAATGCGAACGCTGAGGCATCACCTGAAAACCGATATTCAGGTTGTAGGCTTTACGAACTACGCGTAACATCATCTCAGCAGTATGATTGTAGTTGCGGTACTCTGAGAAACGACTCAATTTATCGTCTCTGAAATTTTCTAAAGGATTTCCTCCCAATAATGCAAGATAGTCATCCCATCCCCGATACAAGGGCTTTACACCAAAGAAGTCTGCCGGGAACGTGCTAAAATCATAAGTAGCACGGTCGCTCTTGGTATAACTATACTGATACTGATAACTGAACTGCAAATAAACCTGACGGAAGATGGGTTCGCTATAGGTTGCACGAAGACCATAATTCCAGTTTTTTGTAGGAGTAACGGCATAACGGTTAGCCTGATAGACAGAATCCTTACCGTCCTTCGTGACGAGTTGCAGATATTCCACCAAACTATTTGTAAAAGACTTGCTCATGCCCTCCCCCACATTTCCTGTGAAACGCAGAGTAATATTCCTTCCGTTCCTGCTAAGACGGCGATTAAACTGCAGCCACCCGCCAGCACTTTTAGAATCGCTGTAGGAGATGGAGTTGTTTATATTACGATTCTTCACGATACCATGATCAATCAGAATTTTCATAGCTTCATCGTCCATTGGATTCCTTACATACTTATACGGATCTTCATCAAAAGTCATAGACATTCCTTCTCCCAACCCATCACTCGAGTTATAACGGAATTGCGGACGCATCATAATATTCGTCATGGAGTCTGGCATCCATTCCAGACGGAAACGAGCATCCCAACTGTTGCCACGTGACAGATTGCTGTTCACACTATTACTGAAAGTAGAGGTCGTCCCACTCATAAAGTCTTCGGTTGAACGACGGACAACCGCATCACCATCACTATGATTCCAACGAATACTGGCGTCAAACTTAAAACGGTCTTTCTTCTCATAATTCAGATTGAAACCAGCCATCTTGGTAGCCGTCAATCCCTGTCTGCCACCACCGAAGCGGCCACCTCCTCCGCCTGGGAATCCCATATCATTAACGTTGTTGGCACTCAAGGGGATGAATATTTTCAAGTCAGAACTCTGCATACCAGCAAAAATGCGTCCGCTATAGCGTTTCTTCGTACCCGCTGCCAAGTCGGCATTTAGCATGAATCCACGGTTCATACCACGTTTGATACCAAAATCAAGGACGGTCTCTTCTTCTCCATCATCAATACCACTCACACGGGCCAAGTCGCTCTTCTGGTCGTAGGCCTTTACTCGTTCTACAATAGAAGTAGGGAGGTTCTTCATGGCTGTCTTGGTATCACCCGTCATGAATTCCTTCCCATCTATGAGAATTTTCTTCACCTCCTTACCATTAATAGTAATCTTTCCATCATCATCCACCTGGGCGCCTGGCAATTTCCTTACCAATTCCTCTATCACAGAGCCTTCTGGCGTACGATATGCAGAGGCGTTATATACAAAAGTATCTTCCTTTAGTGTCACTTTTGCTGCCTGTCCTGTGACAGTGGCCCCTTTTAACATAATAGCATCTGGATCAAGATTAATTGTACCTAGTGCAATATCCTTATCGGCAGTCACCTTTACATTTTTTGTAAAGGGCTTAAAACCTACACAGGTTATCTGAACAATAAAGTTTCCTGCCGATGGGGCCTTTACACGAAACAGTCCGTCAAGATTGGTGAGCGACCCTGTCACCAGAGTACTGTCTGTCTTCAACAGACGTACAGTGGTCTGAGCAACTGGTTCCTGAGAGTCACTTTCCAGTACTTTACCTGTAATATTTCTTTGAGCCATTGCCTGTATTACAGATACAGACATGAGTATAAGCAATAACAGTTTCTTCATCGTTATAGTCGATCTTAATTGATTTTTGGACGCTCTTATTCTGCAAAAGTTTAAATATCAATATCAAAAAATACACCTTGCATCATAATATTTTAACGAAACATAGGAGAAATTAGAAAAAATATATTAATTTTGCACCCCGATATGAAGCAACAAAAAGTAGTCATCTCACAAAACCTATCGGAGACCATTAGCAAAGCCGTCAATGAATGCAAGCACGACGTGTTGCTTGTACTTGTTGACGAAACCACCAAGGAGTATTGCTGGCCTGTCATTAAAGACATCACTTGTCTGCAACAGGCAAAATTGATTACTATTGGTACTACCGATACCCATAAAACACTCGATACTCTTTCACATGTATGGAGTGAAATGCAACGCTATGGAGCTACCCGCCATTCGCTGATGATTAATCTTGGTGGAGGTATGGTGACGGATTTAGGCGGATTTGCTGCTTCAACCTTTAAGCGAGGTATTTCCTACATCAACATCCCCACTACCCTACTTTCAATGGTTGACGCCAGTGTTGGAGGCAAGACAGGTATCAACTTCGGAGGATTGAAAAACGAGATTGGTGTCTTTAATAATGCAAACTGTGTGATTCTTGATACCACCTTCCTGCGTACACTTGACACAGAGAACATTCTCTCTGGATATGCAGAGATGTTGAAGCATGGACTGATTTCTACCGAACAGATGTGGGCTGAACTGCTTAACTTAGAGTTTAGCGTTCAGCGTTCAGAATTTGTTTCTGCCCTTGAGAAAAGTGTAGCCGTCAAACAGCGTATTGTAACGGAAGACCCTACAGAGAAAGGACTCCGTAAAGCACTCAACTTAGGACATACCGCTGGACACGCTTTTGAGTCCTTAGCGCTGGAGCGTAAGCCTATTTTGCATGGATATGCTGTTGCTTATGGACTGGTGGTCGAACTATATCTTTGCTGTGTCAAGATGGGATTCCCGCAGGACAAGATGCGCCAGACCGTCAACTTCATCAAGGAGCACTACGGACGAATGAACATCACCTGCGACGATTATCCCCATTTGTTGGAACTGATGCATCACGACAAGAAGAACATGGGGCAAGACATCAATTTCACTTTGCTGGGCAACATCGGTGATATCCGTATCAATCAGACAGCCACAGAAGAGGAAATCAAAGAAGCATTGGATTTTTACAGGGAATATTAGTACCCTGATACACTACACTACTACCTATTTAGATTGCTAACAACCGAAGGTGGGACAAATCCGTGAGGATTGGGTCCCACTTATATTTTTTCGTGTTTTTTCTTGTATTATCAGTTTTTTATGCTATCTTTGCATAACTATTAATACTACAACTAACAAAAATTATGAAAAGAATATTAGTAACTGGAGGAGCCGGATTCATTGGCTCCCATCTTTGCGAAAGACTAGTCAACGAAGGCCACGATGTTATCTGCATCGACAATTTCTACAGTGGTTCTAAAGAAAATGTATGGCACCTCATCGGAAAGCCCAACTTCGAACTCGTTCGTCACGATGTCATCAATCCCTATTGGGCTGAAGTTGACGAAATCTATAATCTGGCATGCCCTGCTTCACCTATATATTATCAGAACGACCCTATCCAAACTACTAAGACCAGTTTCTTTGGCGCTTATCACATGCTGGGACTGGCTCGCCGTACCAAGGCTAAGATTCTACAGTCATCAACCAGTGAAGTGTATGGCGATCCCAACGTACACCCACAGCCTGAATCGTATTGGGGAAATGTGAATCCCATTGGACTACGCTCATGCTATGATGAAGGCAAGCGCGTAGCTGAGACGCTTTTCTTTGATTATCACCGTTTGCACAAGGTTCGTTCGAAGGTGATTCGTATTTTCAACACCTATGGTCCACGCATGGCGGTGAGCGACGGTCGTGTAGTTTCTAATTTTGTTGTGCAGGCGCTTAAAGGTGAAGATCTCACCATCTATGGTGACGGTCAGCAGACACGTTCGTTCCAGTATGTCAGCGACTTGATAGAGGGTATGATTCGGATGATGGACACACCCGACGATTTCACAGGACCCGTCAATCTGGGTAATCCTGGCGAATTTACCATGTTGGAACTGGCAGAGAAAGTCATCAAGAAGATTGGTGGAAAGAGCAAGATTGTGTTCCGCCCACTGCCCAGTGACGACCCCAAGATGCGCCGTCCTGACATCACTATTGCTAAGCGTGAATTAGGATGGGAACCTAAGGTGCCGCTGGACGAGGGACTTGACCACATCATCGCCTACTTCCGCGAGTACCTGAAGCGTTGAACTTCACTTTCAGTCCTACGACAAGCATACGCCCTGGCGTATAAAGGGCATACTTGCGGTTAGCAGAATCTATCCTACAGTCAACACGGTCGAAGATATTATCAACACCGATGCTGGGCTGTAGGATCATTCGTTTCAGACCATCAAAGGTATGAACGGTGTGGAGGTTCCACACGCCAAACCCTGGAGCATCTTCGTAAGTAGTATAGTAAGTTTTCGACTGCAACTTACCATTCAGATTGACATGCAGCGAATAGTGGCCCCAACGGTGGTGATAGTTGGCTGCAATAGTGGCTGCATGGCGGATGCTGCGCTCCATTGCCACCCATTCGTCATCCGACTTCGTTCGAGCATAGGTATAGACATAATTAGCCGACAGGTTGAAACCCTGGAACAGATTGGCGGAAACATTCATCTGCAATCCCTTGACATCTCCCAAATCACTGTTCTGATAGCGTGAGTAACGTTCCAGTTTTCCTGCTTGATCATCTGTCATCTCAGGAAACTCCTGACGGAGCATTTCCAGCGATGTACCATCAACAGGAATATCCTGACGCACCACCATATCGTTGATGCGATTGAGGAATCCCGTCACACTGACAGCCAACAAATCACTACGGTATTCGGCATTCAGCGACACATAATGACTACGCTCAGCCTTCAAATCAGGATTTCCGAAAATAATCTGTGCCTTACCACGGTTGACGGAAAAATAGCGATAATAGATTTCGTCAAGTCCTGGTGCGCGGAATCCTTGCGAATAGGTTGCACGGAAGCGGAAATTGCCTGGTGCATACATCAGAACTGCTTTGGGCGAAAACTGATTGCCAAAAGTCTCGTGATGCGTATAGCGCAATCCTACCGTTGCCGTCAGGTCGCGAAGGAGCCGATGCTCATGCTGGGCGTATGCCGCCAATGTATAGGCATGCTGATGGATATCGCCTGAGGTAGCTGTCAAATAGTCTTTTCTGTAATTGGCGCCCAGAATGGTCGTACTTCCTTCCACCAGTCCAAGAATGGCTTTGAGTTCGCCCTCCATTGTGCGTTGTTTCTTCGACTGCACATAATCTCCCACAGCATACTTTTTGGTAGCTACGTCATACTCTTTACCATAACGGAAACGATCGACGGTGAAATTGGCCTGCAAGGAATTTTTGGCAGTAAACTTATAGATTCCACCAATATTCCAGCGAAGTCCTTTGTACCGCATTTCGTAGTCTGTACCGCCAGTAATATCCTCACGTGTCTCCGGGCGGTTGGTTATCTTATAGTAATAATCCATGCCCGCATTCAAGGCTAAATGCCGATTGGGGGCATAGGTAAACTTCTGACCGACGATGTTGGAGCGATAGCCAGTAAAGAAAGGAGCTATCGTCTGCTGCGTTTCCGTGTCTGAACCTTTCACATATTCCAGGTTATTATTCTGATAACTGTCCGCACGGTCGTGAGTAAACGAAGTGTAAGAGCCGAAACCATTCTTATAGATATCGAGATTGATGCTTTCTGTCAGAATACCGTGCCCGCTGACCTTTGTCGTGTTGGTAACACTACATACGGAACTGGTGGGCTGATCGGTAATGATGTTGATAACACC
>OCVV011351696.1_pt1 | contig 10572 bp, 7 predicted proteins | sample 1539721 | NCBI WGS metagenome assembly OCVV01 (sample SAMN02144230, study PRJEB22623) | gut metagenome | biome: sheep rumen | host: Ovis aries | place: New Zealand
AGGGCGGGCTGCTGGGCGAAGCGCTGGCCGGGCTTGAACTGGTCTTTCCACTTCTCTCCCACCTTCACGATGATACCGGCAAACTCGTGCCCTGTCAGGACGGGGTTTGTCTCAATGTTCTGCGGGCAGCGCTTGTGGTTTTTGCCCTGTTTGGCAAGCTTATAGGTGGACATGCAGAGGCTGTCGCTGTAGATCTTGGCCAGGATCTCATCATCCTTGATCTCCGGCAGCTCGAATTCCTCCAGCCGCAGGTCCATCTCGCCATACATTCTTACACCTTTGACTTTCATCTGTTTTCCTCCATTTCAAATGTACAAAGAGCCGCCCCGGGTCCGGGACCGGCGCGCCAAGGTCGCTGGCTGCCTTGCGCATGCGCCTTTAGTCCCGGACCTGCTGCCCTGTTTTCCCAAAAAACTATTCCGTCTGTATCCCTTTTACCCTATCACAGATCCCCGGAATTTGCACGGCGAACCTGTCCAATAAAAGACGGCAAGATCCTGTTAACACATCACACTTTAAAGAGCTCGTAGATCTCATCGACGCTCATGTGGAGGATCTTTTCGACCGCCTCCTCGGATTCGCAGGTCATGGCGATCTTGCCCAGGGTCTCGACGTGATCGTCGCCCGCGGAGGCCACCGCGATGACCAGCTTGACGGTCTCCCCGTCGCCCCAGTCGATGCCTTCGGGATAGGTCATGATCGCGAGGCCGGAGTTCTTGATCTCTCCGATGACGCTCTCGATGCCGTGAGGGATGGCCAGGTTGTTGCCGATGGCGGTGTTGAAGACATCCTCCTTGGCCACCATGCCGTCCACATATTTCTCGGTGACATAGCCGCTGTCGACCAGCATCTGTCCAATGGTGCGGATGGCGGTCTCCTTGTCGACGGGAGCGTTGTTGAGGACAATGTTCTTTTTGAGCAGGACGCCGCCGTGGAAGTCGCTGCTGTCAGCATCCGCCGCGTTGCGGTTGGACCTTGCGTCGATGATCTCGGCGACGATCTGGTCATACTGGGGAGCGTTCATGAAGTTGCTGATGGTCACGATCCTGGCGGAAGGTGCGGACTTTCTGGCGCGCTCAACAAGATCCTGGTGGCAGACCACAAACCTGATCCCTGCGGGGACCTCGGAGACGGAGAAGTGCTTGACCTTGATGTTGCCAAGTCCCGCTGCCTCCAGCTTTTTCTGAAGGACTGCCGCGCCCATGGCGGAGGAGCCCATGCCTGCGTCGCAGGCGAATACGATCGTATCCAGTGTCCGGAGGTCTACTTCGCCGCCGTCAGCCGTGGCTGCGTAGGCGCCGCCGGCCTGGCCCTTGGAGGCCGCCTTCATATCGGACATCTGGGCCTGCGCATCCTCAAGGCTGGCATTGCTGTTGGACATTTTCACGATCGGAGTCGCGATCAGGAAGGAGACCGCGGTCGCGATCAGGAAGCTGATGATGACCAGGATCTGGCCGCCTCTGGGGGCCACGGCCAGCATGGCCAGGATGGAACCGGGGGAAGCGGGGCTGACGAGGCCGACATTGAAGAGGGTGTTAAAGAACATGGCCGCCACACTGCCGCCGATCGTAGCCACAAGGAGCAGGGGGTTCATCAGGACATAGGGGAAGTAGATCTCATGGATACCGCCGAGCACATGGACAATCAGGGCGCCGGGTGCGGAATCCTTCGTGGTCTTGTCCTTCGCGAACATCCAGTAGGCCAGCAGGACGCCTGCGCCTGCGCCGGGGTTGGTCTCGATCATGTAGAAGATGGACCTGCCCATGGTCTCCGCCTGCTGGGCGCCAAGAGGGGTGAAGATGCCGTGGTTGATGGCGTTGTTGAGGAAGAGGACCTTGGCGGGCTCGACAAAGATGGAAACCAGGGGGAGAAGGCCCATGTTGACCAGGATGTCAACGCCGCCCTGCAGGATGACCAGGACTGCCGCCATGACGGGTCCGATCAGGTAGAAACCGATGATGGCCAGGATCATGCCCAGGATACCGATGGAGAAGTTGTTGACCAGCATCTCGAAGCCGGCCGGGATCTTTCCCTCGACCATCTGGTCAAACTTTTTGATCACCAGGCCGCCCAGAGGGCCGACCATCATGGCGCCCATCAGCATGGGATAATCGGGCGCGCCGCAGACGACACCGACGCAGGCGATCGCGCCCATGACGGCTCCGCGCTGGCCGCCGACCATCTTACCGCCTGTATAGGCGATCAGGACGGGAAGCACGTAGGAAAGCATGGGACTGACCATGGTGGCCAGCTGCTCATTGGGGAACCACCCCGCCGCGATGAACAGGGCTGTGATCAGGCCCCATGCGATGAAGGCGCCGATGTTGGGCATGACCATACCGCTCAGGAACCGCCCGAAGGACTGGACTTTTTCTTTCATCATTTCCTCTCTTTCCGGAACGCAGCCTGCAGATCGTGAGAAGCTTCGCGCTCTTCCTCATCATGCCGGAGCATGTAAATGCGCAGCCATCGTCATATCTGTTTTTCTCACGGATCTTTGCCGGGACCGGCGGCGCTCCTGCGCCGGCCCCTCCCGCGGCCCGCCCTCTCCGGGCGCTCCCGCAGGACCTCCTCCTTTATGTGTGGATCTCTCAGGCAGAAGGTTTTTATTTCCTTCGACGCATTCATTATAGGGTCCCCGAAAGCCGGTCTGCAACGAATACAAAATGAACTTTGTCACCCCGGAAAGTGACAAACACTTCATCAATTCCGGACATGGCTGAAAAGAAAAAGAAAATATCAATTTTGACCTATTATCATTTATAAAAACAAGAGAAAGCCCTTTTAAATACAGGATTTTTTCAATCTTTGAAGTCGCCGGAACATCAAAACAGACGCATACTGATTTTTCAAAAAACAGATGGAAGGATGCTTTCAGGACATTTTTATCCCGCCAAAGTGACAATGCCGCCCGCTGCCGGAAGGGCCCGGTCTGAAAAGACGTATGCTGCAGCCGGGAAAGAAACAGAAAACAGACATACAGGAAGAAATCTGCTATACTATTGTATAAAAGTAAGTACAATCATCCTCCCCGAAAGGGGTCACTATCGCGCGCCGGACGGATCCGGCTGTCATTCACTGGAAAGGGGTGTTCTCATGTTAAAAGATTTTGTAAAAGCCGCAAAGCCCGAACCGGACCAGCTGTCGGCAGAGATCAGACAACAAAGAGACAGGCTGGCAGTATTCCAGACAAAGATCAAGGAGGCAAAGCTCCCGGTCATGGTGATCTTTGAAGGCTGGGGCGCTGCCGGCAAGGGAAGCATGATCGGACGTGTCATCCGCAGCATCGACCCCCGCTTCTTTGCGGTAAAGACAATGGCAGAGCCGACGCCCGAAGACATGCGTTATCCTTTTTTATACAGGTATATGAAGGAGATCCCGGAAGCGGGAAAATTTGTCTTCTTTGACGCTTTCTGGATGGAGGAGGTCATCTCCCAGAAAATGACAGGGATCATTGATGACAGTACCTATGCCAGACGGGTCAAAAGCATCAACACGACGGAGAGGTCTCTGACGGACAACGGCTACCTGGTCATGAAATTTTTCTTCCACATCAGCAGGAAGGAACAGAAAAAGCGCCTCAAGTCCCTCAAGGGCCATAAAAACACAAGCTGGCGCGTCAATCTCTTCGATGTTCTGGAAAACAAGTACTACAACGATTATCTGGAGGTATATGACCAGTTTCTGGAGGACACCAACCGGTCGGCCGCGCCCTGGTACATCATCGACGCCAAGGACAAGAAATGGGCTGAGCTCCAGGTCCTGCGCTTCCTCAACCAGGGAATCGACACCGCCCTGAAGAACCACGCCCTGGCCGCCCCGATCCGGCAAAACATCTTCCCGCTCAACCGCACGCCGCTCCTGTCAGAGATTTCTCTCGACGACAAGACGATCACGGACGAGGAATACAAGGCCGAGCTGGATGACCTGCAGAAGAAGCTCAGCGACCTCCACAATGTGCTCTACCGCAAAAAGATCCCGGTCATCATCGCCTACGAGGGCTGGGACGCAGCAGGCAAGGGCGGCAACATCAAGCGCATCACGGCCGCACTTGACCCCCGCGGCTACCAGGTCCTCCCGATCGCCAGTCCCGAGCCCCACGAAAAGGCCCGCCACTTCCTCTGGCGCTTCTGGACCCGCCTGCCCAAGGACGGCCACATCGCCATCTTTGACCGGACCTGGTACGGCCGCGTCATGGTCGAGCGGCTGGAGGGCTTCTGCAGCGAAAACGACTGGCAGCGCGCCTACAACGAGATCAATGAATTCGAGAAGGAACTCGCGGAGTGGGGCGCCGTCGTCATCAAGTTCTGGGTCCAGATCGACAACGAGACCCAGCTCGAGCGCTTCACTGACCGCCAGAACACCCCTGAAAAGCAGTGGAAGATCACCGACGAAGACTGGCGCAACCGCGAGAAATGGTCAGACTATGAAGCCGCGGTCAACGAGATGCTCCAGAAGACCAACACGACCTTCGCGCCCTGGTACATCCTGGAGTCCAATGATAAAAAATATGCCAGGATCAAGGCCCTGCGCATTGTCGTGGATACACTGAAAAAGGCCTGCAAGGAGAGGTAAGACCCTGCCCCGGCCAAAAATCGAAATTTCCCATGAGCTAAAAAAGTGTCTGAGGCACTCAGGATGAGCCGGGGGACCTGCTGGCTGACTCACCCCACAGGGGCGGGTCAGCCGGTCAGTCCCCCGGCTCTTTCATTTCACATTTCACATTTTTTCGACATATTCCGAAAAGAAGGTCCGCAGCTCATGGGTGAGTTCGGTGCGCACGGCATCCTCCTCCCCGGCCAGGACAGCGTCCAGAAACTCCCTGTTTTTAATAAAGGCGCCGCTGATCCTGCCCAGGACCTCGGCGTGGATCTGTCTGTGGCTGTCGACGGGCATCAGCATCATGACCGCCGCCCCGATCCCCTTGAAATAGGGGTCCGTGAAGGATCCGCCGCTCCTGGGTGTGCAGGTCACGAAGACGGTCTCCTGGACCGCGTCCGTCCTGCAGTGGAGGAGGCAGAAATTCATCTCGGGAAAGATCTGGGAATTGAGGCGCTCGCGCTCCGTCACCGAGGAGATGACCCTGGAGGCGGAGGAGAGGCTGTCCGTGACCTGCATGGCCAGGACTCTGAGCAGCTCCCGGAAGGTCACCTTTTCCGCGATCCTGTAATGGCGGTATTTGCGGGTCAGGGCGGACAGATCTCCCGCGATCACGCCAATCTCGTCCATCTGCCGGACAAAGTCCGTGTCCTGTCTGCGGCGGCGGACCTGGCCGTAGCCCTTGATCCTGTACTCGATCTGGTTGATGTCGCTGGCTGTGATCAGGGGGCTGATCCTGACGCAGTCGATCCCCAGGAAGTCCAGATTCAGGGTGGAGACAAAGAAATCCGTGTCCGCGATCACGCCGGGACTGATCTCATCCATTCCGTAGGCCCGGAAGGTCGCCCTGTCCCCGAGGCGGTTGCTGAGCTTGGTCAGCATCAGGCGGGCGACGCCGAAGCCGCTGGCGCAGACGACCCCGATCACGACCCTTCTGGCCGTCCTCTGGCGCTCCAGAATCCGCTCCTCCGCCGCGCCGAAATGCATGGCCAGAAACCCCACTTCCTCCTCCCGGACCTTCGCGCCCGTCTCCCGCTCTATGACGACGGCGGCTCTGGCGCAGCGCTCAAAGACATCGGGATATTCCTCCTGAATATCCTTGAGGATGGGGTTGAAAATATTCATGTGGTTGAAGAGGCGGACGATGACTGGCCTCAGATGCACCAGGAGGCCGCGGACAAAATCATCATCACACTTGAGCTCATAGGCGATCGAGGGATTGAAGATCTCGGTCATCTCATCGATCATGTTCAGGAGCTTCTCCTCGTCCATTCCGCGCAGCTGCCGCATGACGGCGTCGTCCGCCGACGGCGTGTCTCCCGCGCTTCCGGAATAGGCGATCTTGGATCCCCGCAGGTGGAGCAGGATATAGGAGAGCTCCACACCCGGGATCGTGATCGCGAACTCCTCTTCCATCTCCCGCAGGATCCTCGAGGCCAGATCGTAGCCCTCCCACGAGGCCAGGTCCTCCAGCCCCTTTTCATCAGCCTCCACCACAGCCCCCTTTTCCACGCGGTCGATCGCGATCGCGATATGGACCGCCAGGCCGGCGAGCGCATTGCCGGTCAGCTGCCGCAGCATGGGCTCATCCATCCTGTTCAGAACCCCGTAGACCCGGCTCAGGATATCATTGTTGAGCAGGGAGTAGATCCCGCTGTCCCCGGCGCTCAGCAGAATGTCCGTGATGGCCTCCTCCGCGTTTTTAAAGCCGTGCACGGCTTTTCCGGAAGCACCCTCACTCCCCTGGCCGGGGCTCTTTTCCTTTCTGCGGTCCCTGGTCCTCTGAGAACTGTTCTCGTGGATAAAGCGCCGCATCGCCTCCCGGTAGTCTCCCTCCGAGCCTCCCAGGACGACCCCGTAGCCCGGTCTGCGGATGACCTCCAGATTGTTTTCCGCAAACCAGTCTCCCAGCGCCTCCATATCGCTGGCGACCGTCGCCTCGCTGACATCCAGCATCTGGCTGTAGTAGAAAAGCTTCCTGGGCTCTCTGTCCCGCAGCAGCTCAAAGAGGAGGTGCCTGCGCCTCTCCTCCCGGCCTGCGGCCTCCGTGCCGCTGTTCTTTTCCACTTCCCTGCGCAGCTTTTCTATGTTCTGCAGCTCTCCGGACAGGACGATCCCTTTTCCCTTGCGGTTGACGAGCCGCACTCCGTACTGGCGGATATCACTTTCCAGAAAGCCGAACTCCCTCTGGATCGTCCGCTTGCTGACTCCCAGCAGGTCTGCGATCTCCTGCTTGGAAACAGGCCCCTTCCCTCCCAGCAGGATCTCCAGGATCTGCTGGGTCCTGGGTGTGAATTCCATATGACCTCCATCTTATCAAACGGGGGCGTGAGACAGAGGGAACGTATCAGACTGACTCACCCCCGATGGGATGAGCCGCCCGCGCCGTCCCCCGGCCCGCGCCCCCTGCCCTTTTGCCGGATCAGGACCTGACTGCGATGCACTCGATCTCCACCTTCGCTCCCTTAGGGATGGCTCCGGCCTCAAAGGCCGCGCGGGCCGGATAGGGCTCCTCAAAAAATTCCGCGTAGACCTCATTCATGGCGGCGAAGTCCTTGATATCGTCGAGCAGGACGGTGGTCTTGACCACATCCTTCATGCTGAAGCCTGCTGCCGCCAGGATATTGCTGATATTGGTCAGGCTCTGCCTGGTCTGGGAGGCGATGTCCTCTCCGGCGAACTCCCCGGTCGCGGGCACGATGGGGATCTGTCCGGAGACATAGACGGTATTGCCGGCCAGGACCGCCTGGGAATAGGGGCCGATGGCCGCGGGGGCCTTGTCTGTGTGGATGGCTTTGTTCATATCTGTCCTCCTCTTCATAAATGACCGAAATACAGGAATGATCTAAATACAGGAATGACCGGACTGCCGGACCGCGGTCCGGATGCAGATCCTTCCCTCAATAAGGCTGCCCGGTCACTCCGGGGCCGTTACGAAAATAATAGCCTCCCCGCGCCGCATGCGCAAGGAATGTTTCTACCGTTTTCCCAACTTTTCAGGTGATTTTTTGTCCGGGGAATAGTATAGTATTCTTATAGCTTTTTGTTACCGGAAACCGAATCAGTATGCACCTTCAACATGTTTTCATTTTCAGGAAAAGGAGGAAAAGTAATGGCATTGGTAACAACCACAGAGATGTTCAAGAAGGCCTATGACGGCGGCTATGCGGTCGGCGCTTTCAATGTAAATAACATGGAGATCGTCCAGGGCATCACGGAAGCCGCCGGCGAGCTCAAGAGCCCCGTGATCCTGCAGGTCTCCAAGGGAGCCCGCGCTTATGCAAATCACACCTACCTTGTAAAGCTGGTCGAGGCTGCCATCATCGAGAATCCTGAGATCCCGATCGCGCTTCACCTGGACCACGGCGACACCTTCGAGCTCTGCAAGAACTGCATCGACGGAGGCTTCACTTCTGTCATGATCGACGCTTCCTCCAAATCCTTTGAGGACAATATCGCCCTGACCAGGCAGGTCGTCGATTACGCGCACGCCCACGGCGTCGTCGTAGAGGCTGAGCTGGGAACCCTCGAGGGCGTCGAGGACGAGGTCGTCGTAGAGGCAGGCCAGGCCAGCTACACCAGGCCCGAAGAGGTCGAGGAATTCGTGACCCGCACAGGCTGCGACTCCCTCGCGATCGCGATCGGCACCTCCCACGGCGCTTACAAGTTCAGGCCCGAGCAGTGCACCCGCAATGAGGAAGGCATCCTGGTACCCCCGCCGCTGCGCTTCGATGTCCTGGAGGAGGTCTCCAGAAGGCTTCCCGGATTCCCGATCGTTCTGCACGGCTCCTCCTCCGTACCGCAGGAGTTCGTCAAGATGGTCAACACCTACGGCGGCAACATGCCCGACGCAGTCGGCATCCCGGAGAGCCAGCTCCGCCACGCCGCAGAGCTGTCCGTCTGCAAGATCAATATCGACTCCGATATCCGTCTTGCCATGACCGGCAATATCCGCAAGTATTTCGCCGAGCATCCGGACCACTTCGATCCCAGACAGTATCTGAAGCCCGCCAGACAGGCCGTCAAGGATATGGTCGCCCACAAGATCCTCAACGTGCTCGGAAGCGCCGGCAAGGCATAAGAAGCTGACTATGCTTTCCGGCCGGGAGCCCTGTCCGGAAAACAGGCATTTTTCAAAAAACGGGAGGTACATCTATGATCCGCAAAGGCAGTGACTGTCAGATTGAATACCGCGAACATATGCGGGACGGCGACGGAACCGTCCAGCTGACCAATTTCATCACAGGTCCCGAGGAGCTCTCCGGCAAGGGCAGACTCTTTTCCAGGATCACCCTCAACCCCGGATGCAGCATCGGCTATCACGTGCACGAAGGTGACTCCGAACTCTTCTACATCCTCAAGGGAACCGCTGAGTACAGCGACAACGGAACCGTGAAGCAGGTCACTGCGGGCGATGTCACCATTTGTCCCTCCGGCGAAGGCCACGGCATAGCCAACCGCACCGACGAGGTCGTCGAGCTGATCGCCGTGATCGTATACGCTTAAAGCATAAAAAAGACGCCCCGGAGACGCAGCAAGACCACATAAAGGCATAAAGCGCCTCAGAAACGCGAAAAAGCCGCAGAACAGCACAAGGGCGCCCCGGAGGCTCAGCAAAAGTGTATAAAGGCAAACAGACGTCAGACCCGGCGTCCGGTCTTCGGCCGGACGCCGGGTCCTTCTTTTAATCCCGCGTTACCGTTCACGCCGCAGATGCTGCCAATGCGCGGGATTTTAAGACACAAAAAGGGGGAAGTGAAATTGCTTATTCCGATCTTATTATTTGCACTTGGATTTGTGATGCTGATCAAGGGCGGTGACTGGTTTGTCGACGGATCTGTCGGTATCGCGCACAGATTCAACCTGCCGGAGCTCCTGATCGGGGCGACGGTCGTCTCCGTCGGCACAACTCTGCCGGAGGTCATGGTCTCCTGCCAGGCCGCCATGCAGGGCAATGCGGGAATATCCTATGGCAATGCCATCGGATCCATCATCTGCAACGTCAGTCTGATCGCGGCGATCACCATTGCCGCCAGTCCCGGTCCCGTCAACACGAACAGTCTGAGGATCCCTGCCGGATTTTTCACTGTCGCGGCGGCCCTCTATCTGATCTTTGCCCTGACGACAGGAAGATTCGAGAGATGGCAGGGCTTTCTGTTTCTGTCGATCTTTGTGGCCTACATGGCCGTCAGCACGCTTCATATGAAGAATCATCCTGAGGAGGCGGAGCCTGCGAAGAAAGACGGAAAAAGCGCCTCCGAAGACAGCCCTCTCTACAAGGATATTCTGCTGCTGGTCGTCGGCGCCGTGGTCATCGCGATCGGCGCCAACCTTCTGGTCAACAACGGGACCCTGATCGCCCAATGGCTCGGAGTGCCGGACAGCGTGATCGGACTGACCATGATCGCCCTCGGGACCTCCCTTCCCGAGCTGATCACCGCGATCACATCCCTGATGAAGGGGCACGGCGCGCTCAGCCTCGGCAACATTATCGGAGCAAACCTCTTTAATATCGTCCTGGTATCCGGTGCCGCGATCGCGATCTCTCCCTTCAGCATTCCGTCTGAAAAGACGATCATGGGCATCAATTCCTCCTTTTTGGTGGATCTGCCGGTCATGGTCCTGGTCATGGCAATCCTGTGTGTCCCGGCCTTCATCAACAAAAAGCTGTCCCGCTGGCAGGGGATCCTGCTCCTGTGCATTTACGTATCCTTCACGGCTTATCAGTTCCTGTTTTAAATCTGAAAAGCGGAGAGCCCTGCAGATGATCAAGGCTCTCCGCTCTTTTTCACAACTCACCCGCCACTTCGATCGCCTCTTTGAGGCAATCTCAACGCGGCTGTCGCCGCAGGAAGAAAAAGAAAGCAGACCGCAAGTTCCGTGAGGTGAAACTTGCGGTCTGTCCGGCTCAATTCAGTCATGAGCTGCAGGTTTGCAATTATCGGCTTTGTTTTTTCTTTACTGCAGCCAGGA
>OCVV010491493.1_pt1 | contig 10567 bp, 9 predicted proteins | sample 1539721 | NCBI WGS metagenome assembly OCVV01 (sample SAMN02144230, study PRJEB22623) | gut metagenome | biome: sheep rumen | host: Ovis aries | place: New Zealand
CTTAACTCTTTTCTATAAGGTGTTATTTCAACAATAATATTATCAAAAAATATTTCAAATGTTAGATACTTTATATTATATTTATACTTACTAAAAACACTTTTCAACACATCTATACTAGCATTAGTACAAATATCATAATCATATGATATTTTTTTTAGTAAATAGTCTCTAACATAGCCACCAACTATATAAGCATCATAACCTAAATTATTTAACTCATTTAATATAATAAATACTCTTTTATCCATAATATTAAAAAAAATATGCAGAACATATTTTAATTATTATCTTTTAGAATATTGCCAATATTATGTTTAAGATCAGTATTAAATTTAATAATTAATTTCTTTATAAGTTCCGAATCTTGTACAACATATAAACTTTCATCCTTAAACTCACAAAACTTAAAATTTTTATAATCTTCTAAATTCATTAAATAAACATAATTCTTTCCTTCATATTCTATAGAAGAAACTACAGCATATTCTTCTCTATTTGATAATGTAACTATTTCACCAGGTTCTAACATATTTTCCCCTTTCTATTACCTTATTTTTTTATTTTCTTCATCTTGTGAAGCATTTTCCAACACTTGATTTAATTTATTTATTTCACTTTCAAGCTTCTCTTCTGGGACAAATTGTTTTGCTGTCATATTACCAAAGAATTTTATTCCAACAATACTTAAAATATAATATGCATATTTTATTGGAGAGCCTATTCTATCCTTAAACTCTTCTATACCAACTTTATCAACAAACATTGTACATGCTTCTACTATTTCTGCTGGAGTTTTTGTAGCAAATGTCATTATTATAGATGATAAAGCACATACACCAGCCAATGATGCAAATACAACTTTTTTTCTTTTAATACTTGATATAGCTTTTCTATGATTTTCAATTTCAAGCTTTATTATTTCTTTATGAGATTCAGTTGATGGTGTTACTATTTCAATTTTTGGAGGTTCTGCTACATTTTGTTCAATAGCTGGGAATTCATCAGCATTAGTATCTGACGGATTACTTTCTGGAAAAGTAAAATCTTTTAAATAATCAGTAATAACAGGATTATTTAAAGTAAGATTTAAATTTAATAAATTAATTTTTGAATTATTTGTGGAATAATTTTTCTTTAACCATTCATTAAATTGTTCTATAGTAATTTTACCATCATTACAATATCTAATTGCATCTGTTATATTAGATATACCCAATTTCTCAATTTTTGCACTAGGAAGGTTATACCCTTTTTCCAAAAGAGATTTGTCATATTTTTCTTCCATATAATGTACAATATTTAACAAATCATCTCTTTTTTTATTATCAACAACTCCACTGTTAGCAAGATTTGCTATGTCAGATAAAGTAAAAACAACTGTATGGCCTGATATATCATTTTTATAAAACCAATTTTCTATATCAGCTGCTGTTGGAGTTTCATGTTCTGTTTTTAAAAAATCTAATAAATCATTACTAAACTTTATATCATTTAATGATTGTGAAGTAGAAACAACTTCATTAGATATATCTTCAAAAGGCAAACCTGATTGAGTATTAAATTCAAAATCATCTTCTTCTGTTTGGAAATTATCAGATGGTAAGTTCTTACAATTTTCAAATTTATATTTAAATAACAAATCATAATATTTGAAACTATCCGCACTATTTTGTATACCGGAACTTTTAATACATTTTAAAAGATCAGCAATTGTAAAAATTTCATGTTGTGAATAATTTTCATTATAGTAATCTATTATTTTTTCTTCTTCCATATTCTCTCTTTGAATTTTTTTCTTTATACCTTGGTCAAGAGTCTCATAAAAAGCTCCTATTTTTTCACTTACTTTAGAAGAAGTTAAAAACTTTGTAACTTCATCAATATCATATCTTAACCTATCTGAATCATCTTGTTTTTCTCCTATAAAGTCCATAAAAGAAATAATTCTTTGCATAGCTGTTTTAGAAAAGTATGGTATTGTTCCATATTTTTTATTAAATCGTATTTCTTCATATGTCCACAATTTTTCCATTAGAGAACCACTCCCTTATATAATCTATATTGATTATACCATTATTTATCTATAATATCAAAAAACATTTAAAAAAAATAAAAAAAAAGCATTAAACTAGTTTAATGCATCTTTTAATTTAGATCCAGCTTTGATTGTAACAGCTACTCTTGCAGGAATATTTACAACTTCACCAGTTCTTGGATTACGTCCTTTTTTAGCATCTTTCTTTTTAGCTGTAAAAGTTAAAAATCCAGTTAGAGCAACTTTTTTCTCTTTCTTTAATCCTTTAATAACTCCGCTCATCATAGCATCTAAAGCGCGAGTTGCATCTGCCTTAGTTAAGCCAGTTTCTTCTGCCATATAATTTACTAAATCTGTTTTTGTCATTCTGTTTTACCTCCCTATGTATCTGCAAGCTATCATGCTTACATTTTAAGAATACCATATCTAATTAATAAAAGCAATATTTTTTTTTAGTTTTCTTTATTTTAAAGCCTAGAAATAACAATAAAAATAATAATTATTGCTACTACAATACCTAATAATATTAAAGATACACTAATTATATTTTCTTTAGTAGCTTGTTCTCTATTATTAGCATCTTTATAAATCAGTTCTTTATTACTTAACTGTCCAGGTACAAATGGTTTATCATCGTACTTTGGATCAAATATTACTTTAATCTTCTTTTCAATTTCTTTTAATTTACTTGTATTAATAAAACTAGTTTTTTTTGTTAATGGTTTAACTTCTGAATCTAATATTTCAACAGGTGTAGCACATTTTCTGCAAAAATCTTCACCATCTTTAATAGTTGCTTTACACTTTCTACAATTCATGTTAACCCTCCTATTTTTATAATATCATAATATACATTAAAAAGAAACTATGAGTTTTTACTTACATAGTCTCTTACCTTTTTAAAATCATTTCCACTTTCAAGATTTGTTTCCGCTAAATTCTCAAACCATTTTTTCTGATCTCTTGATAATTTTTTAGGAACAATTATGCGTAATATAACATACATATTACCCTTTGTACCAGTTCTTACATTTTCTATTCCTTTGCCTTTTAATCTATGTTTATCTCCACTTTCACTTCCCTCAGGAATAGTTAATTTAACATTACCATATAGAGTTGGTATTTCTTTTTTACATCCTAATACTGCTTCAGTAATAGTAATAGGTAATTCTAAATATATATCATCATTATCTCTCATGTATAGTTCATGTTCTTTTACATTAAATTCTAAATATAAATCACCATTTGGTCCACCATTACTTCCTGCTCCACCTTTTCCTGGAACACGCAATTGATTTCCTGTATCTACGCCTGCAGGGATTTTAACTTCAATATCTGTATTTTTTGTAGTTTTACCAGTTCCATGACATTTATTACATACTTCTTCAAATGACACACCTGTACCATTACAATTTGGACATGTAGTTCTAGACATAAATGATCCAAACATAGTTCTTTGCTCTGTTGTAACTACTCCACTACCATGGCAAGTACTACATTTTTTTTCTCCATGTCCACCTTTTCCAAAACAACTTGTACAATCACTTGAAACAGTAACATTTATAGTTTTTTTAGTTCCAAATACAGCTTCTTCAAACGATAAATTAACTCTCATTAATTTATCATCACCTTTTCTTTTTCTTGAACTGCTTCCCCTTGATGAACTACCAAAGCCACCAAAGCCACCAAAACTTGAGCCAAAAATTTCACTAAAAATATCACCAAAATCAAATCCAGAAAAATCATAACCTGCGCCACCATTCATACTATCAAATGCAGCATGTCCAAACTGATCATATTGTTTTCTCTTATCTGGATCACTCAATACGGCGTATGCTTCTTGAGCTTCTTTAAACTTTTCTGCAGCATCTGGTGCTTTATTAACATCTGGATGATATTGTTTAGCTAATTTTCTAAATGCACTTTTTATAGTTTTATCATCAGCATCTTTTGAAACACCTAAGACTTCATAATAATCTCTTTTATTACTTGCCATTCTTACACCTCTTTATCTATCTCCTCATATTTATCAAGTAAATTTTCATAATACTTTATAGCAGATTCATATACATCTTTTGAACATATATCAATATCTAATACTTTAAATATATCTTCTGGCCATTTATCTCCACCTGTTTTCAAAAAGCATAAATATTTATCTAACATAACTTTATTTCCTTTTGTTATTTCACTTGCTACATATGATGCTATTGAAATACAAAAAGCATATGCATATAAATAGAAAAACATATAATAATGACTTCTTCTCATCCAAGATATATTTGAATATTCATCTAATTCTACTTCTTCACCATAATATTTTTTTAATGAATCAAGTGTCAATTTATCCATATAATCTTTTGTTATTGTTCCACCAGATTCTACATATTTATAAAAATCTTGTTCCATATGGCCTTCTCTAACAGAACCAAATAAATTAGAATTAATAACATCTATTATATTAGATAACCCAGATAATTTTTCTTCTTTAGTTTTTCCATGTTCAGCTAAATAAGAAGATAATAAACATTCATTAGTAAGAGAAGCTACTTCACATACTAATGATGGTAATTCTCTATATTGGACAGGATTATATTTAGATATTAATTGATGATGTACATTATGTCCTCCCTCATGTACCAATGTTGATACTGAATCCAAATTATAATTAAAACTCATTAATATTCTAGATGGTTTATTTATTGGTGCAAAAGAATAACCTCCAGAACATTTTCCTTTATATTGTGCATAATCTACATATCTATTATCTATTATCTTTCTAAAACATTCAAGATATTCTTCACCTAATGGTTCAACAGCTTTTAAACATAATTCTTGTGCTTCTTCTATAGAATACTCTTTATCTGAACTTGTTAAAGATAAGTTTAAATCGTACTGATATAATTTATCAAATTTTTTTTGCTTTTTTAATAATTTAAAGAACTTTTGAAATGAATCTGTATGACTTTCTACTGTTGATACTAATGCATCATATGCATCTTGTTTCATATTAAGTCCAAATATTTTAGATTCAAAACAAGAACTATATTTTCTAATTTTAGATACAGCTACATTTGACTTAACATATGAGTCCAAAAATTGAGAAGAACTTGCTCCATATTGATTAACAACTTTACTAAATTGTTCTCTGACTTTTTTTCTTAAATCACGATCATTATTTTTTAATAACTTGCTATAATTTGTTGAAGTTAACACTTCCTCTTTACCATCTACTATTACCTTACCATAATCGTGTTCAGTATTTAACATAGTGGATGACATATCATCAAAATGGTCCATAGCATTGTTTAATTCATTTATTATTATTTCTTCGCTTTCTGTTAAAATATGTTCTTTATTACGATATATTCTATCTAATAATACCTTAAACTCATTTAATTTATGATTATCAATAAATAATTTATCATATGTTTGTTTATCTAATTTAAGTAATTCCGGTTCAAAAAAACTAACATTAGTACTATAATTTGTAAATAATTTTTCTGCTTTAGCTTTTCTTTCCATTGACTCTGATTTACCTAATTCTTGATCATTTACTAAATAAGCATATATATATAAATCTTCACATAAAACAGATGCATTTATATCATCAACTAAAAAATTATATAGCTCATTTGCATCATTACAACATCCAACATATTTTTTTAGATCATTTACCAATTTTAAAGTTTCTTTATAAGAATTTTCAAATTCTTCTTCATTTTTGAAAAAATCTGATAAATCCCATTTATATTTTTCTGGTACGTCTGCTCTTGTATTATATTTTCCCATATATTATCCTTTCCATAATTAAAAGTCAAAGTTCTAGTTTCCTAGAACTTAACTTTTATTTTTCTTCAAATTCAGCATCCATTACATCGTCATTTTTTGATTTTTTAGTTTCTTCAGTAGTACTTGTTGTATCAGCTGACTCAGCTTCACGAGCCTTTGCAGCTTCTTCATATACTTTACTTGCTAAAGCCATTGTTGTTTCATTTAAAGCTTCTTGTTTTGCTTTTATATCATCGATGTTATTTCCTTCTAAAGCTTCTTTTAAATCTTTAATTTGTTTTTCAGCTTTTTCTTTATCTTTAGCGTCTACTTTGTCTCCTAAATCTTTAATTGCTTTTTCAGTTGCAAATATCATTTGCTCTGCATCATTTCTTGTATCTGCTTCTTCTTTTCTCTTTTCATCTGCTTCACGATTTTTTTCAGCTTCTTTTACCATCTTATCGATTTCATCATCACTTAAATTAGTTGAAGCAGTAATTGTAATAGATTGTTCTTTATTAGTTCCTAAATCTTTAGCTCTAACATTAACAATACCATTAGCATCTATATCAAATGTAACTTCAATTTGAGGTACTCCTCTTGGTGCTGGTGGAATATTAGATAATTGGAATCTACCTAATGTTTTATTATCAGCAGCCATACTTCTTTCACCTTGTAGTATGTGTATATCTACAGCTGGTTGATTATCTGCAGCTGTTGAGAATACTTGTGATTTACTAGTTGGAATTGTAGTATTTCTTGGTATTAATACTGTACAAACTCCACCTAAAGTTTCAAGACCTAATGATAAAGGTGTAACATCAAGTAATACTATATCTGCAACATCACCTGTTAATACACCACCTTGGATAGCTGCACCCATAGCAACTACTTCATCAGGGTTTACTCCTTTAGAAGGTTCTTTTCCTAATTCACTCTTAACAATTTCTTGTACTTTAGGAATACGAGTTGAACCACCAACTAACAATACTTTATCAATATCACTAGCTTTTAATTTAGCATCTTTTAATGCTTTACGAACTGGTTCTAATGTACTTTCTACTAAATCATCTATTAATTCTTCAAATTTAGCTCTAGTTAAATCTGATTCATAACTTACACCTTGTGCTATAAAAGGTAAACTAATTGTTGTCTTAGTAGCTGTTGATAAACTCTTTTTAGCTTTTTCAGCTTCCTCTTTAATTCTTTGCATTGCCATTTTATCATCAGATAAATCAATATTATGTTCTTTCTTAATATCAGCAACAATGTATTCAATTATACGTTCGTCAAAATCATCTCCACCAAGTTTGTTATTACCACTTGTAGATTTAACTTCAAATACACCATCACCTAATTCAAGTATAGATACATCAAATGTACCTCCACCTAAATCATATACTAATACAGTTTGAGTTTCATCTTGTTTATCAAGTCCATAAGCAAGTGCTGCTGCTGTTGGTTCATTAATAATTCTTTCTACTTCTAATCCTGCTATTTTACCAGCATTCTTTGTTGCTTGACGCTGTGAATCATTAAAGTATGCTGGAACTGTTATAACAGCTTTAGTAACAGTTTCTCCCAAATATGCTTCAGCAGTTTTCTTTAAATCTCCTAATATCATAGCACTAACTTCTTCTGGAGTATATTCTTTTCCATTAGCTTTTACTTTCTTGTTAGTACCCATTAATCTTTTAATTGAACTTATTGTATCTGGATTAACTACAGATTGTCTTTTAGCAATTCCTCCTACGTTAATTTCTCCATCTTTAAAGGCTACTACTGATGGAGTAGTTCTTTCTCCATCTGCATTTACTATAACTTTAGCTTCTCCACCTTCATATACGGCCACACAACTATTAGTTGTTCCTAAATCTATTCCTATTGTTTTACTCATTTTTATCATCCTTTCTTAACTATTCGCTTACCTTTACCATGGCAGCTCTAATAACTTTATCCTTAAGTAAATATCCTTTTTGCAATACTTCAATTACCATTCCTGATTTAACACCATCTTTTTTCTCCATCATTATAGCATTATGATATACAGGATCAAATGGTTTATCACATCCATCAATTGGTTTAACATCAAACTTTTCTAAAACATTGACTAAATGTGTATATATCATTTTAAATCCAACAAGATAATTTTTTTCTTCTTTACTCAATTTAGAATCATCTGTTTGAATTGCTCGTTCAAAATTATCTATAATTGGTAATATTTCCTTTATCATATCTTCATGGCAAAATTTAAGCATTCGATTTACTTCGTCTTCTTTTCTTTTACGATAATTTACCATTTCAGCATCTTTTCTAATAAGTTTATCCTCCAATTCACTTATTTTATTTAATGCTTCATTCATCTTATCTTTATTTCTATTCTCTATTTCTTCTTCAACACTTCTTTGTTGTCCATCATCAACAATATCATCTATTTTCATTTCTTCCGATTTTTCATCAGATACTTCTGAGTCATTAATGGGAGTTTCTAATTCTTTTTCTTCTTCGTTATTAACTTTATTTTCTTCCATAATTCCTCCTATTTATTTATATTATCATTTATATAATTTAATAACGTAATTACTCTATTATAATCCATTCTTTTAGGGCCTATAAGTGCTATTGTACCCTCTTCACCATCTATTACATATTTAGTTTTAATAACTGTAACATCCTCATCAAAATTATTTTCACTTCCTATGTATATATTTATACCACTTTCCTCTTCTTTAATAGAATCAACTAATGTTTTATCATCAAACTTACTAATAATTTCACGAATTTTATCAACATCAGAAAATTCTGGTTGTTTTAGCATATTAACTCTACCAGTCATATTAACATGATTAATGTTATTAGCAAAGTCATTAAATGCATTATAAAAAGCGTTATATAATATTTCATGTTGTTGTACATAATTAGATATTATAGGTTTTACATTAAACTCTAAGAATGAACTAACTTCATCTATAGGTGTTCCTACAATAAGTTTATTTATTAACTCAATAGTTTTGCTTATATCATTACTAGATACTTGTCCATCTAAATATATATTTTTATGTTCTACATGTCCCTTATCAGTAACAACAATCGCTACCAAATTTTTATCATCTATTGGTATGACTTCTACTTTACTAACTAAATTATCTTTGGAAGATTTTCCGAGTACTATTGTTGTATAATTAGTCATCTCTGCAACAATTTCCATACTTCGTGATATAGCATCACTAACTGTTAACGACTTATTATCCATAATACATTGTAATTTTAACATATCTTCACCAGAAAGTTTTTTAGGTTCCATTATATTATCAACATAATACCTATACCCTTTTTCACTTGGTACACGTCCTGAAGATATGTGCGTCTTCTCAAGTAGCCCTAGTTCTTCTAATTCGCTCATTTCTGCTCTTATAGTAGCACTTGAACAATCCATTCTTTCACATATAGATTTAGATCCTACTGGCTTAGCTGTCTGTATGTACTCTTCAATAATTAATTTAAGTAAATCTGTTTGCCTACTTGTTAACAAAATATCACCTCTTTGGCACTCCTTTTTAATCGGTGCTAAAAACAATATATCACTTTTTTTTAGCACTGTCAATAGAAGATTGCTAAAAAATATATATTCATTATTTTACTATATTATGATAATAATATTTATATTTTAAACAAAAAAGTTAGTACAACGTACTAACTAATTTACTTTTAATATAATATTTAACTCATTAACATCATCTTCATATTCTGAACCAATATAATATGGTCTATTAAATATTACATTCTTATCTACATTTTCAATTACTATTTTATCTGCATACTTATTATATGTACCATTATATAGTTTTAAAGATTTAAATGAAAATTTATTATTTCTAACAAGTTCTGAAAACATTTTATTATCTTTTAAATTTATAACACCATTATTTGCACTATAGTTAATTATAAATGTTCCTGAAACTCTATAATGAATATCATCTATTTCTGGTAATACAGAGAAATCTATCCCTTCATTATCAAATATTAAAGATATATTATTATCATCTGTAAATAATTCTTTATACTTATTAAACATTTTATTTTTTCCTATATTTAATACATTTAATTTTGATAAATCATCTATATTGAACGTATTATTATCCACATTACAATTACTAATATTTAAACCACTCAATGATTCTATTTTAGATAAATCTCCTTTTATATCAGTATTATTTGCTAAAGATAAATTATATATTGTTTTATTATATAAAGGAGATAAATCTTTTATTTGATTATTAGATACATCTAATATCGATAAATCAACATCAATATTTTTTAATGGATTTAAATCCTTTAATCCACAATTACTTAGTAATAATGCGTTTAAATCACTATTTATTAAGTCTTTGTATGAATCATCTTCTAATGGATTATTTGATAAATCTATAATTGATGCATTTACTGATAAACCATTTACTGATTTTATACTATTATTTGATAAATCTAATTTAGATGTTATATATAAATCTTTTAAAAACGATATATCACTAATATCACAATCACTCATTATAAGTGAAAGATTATATTTCATATATTCAGAATTATCATATTCATCAGTTTCTTCATAATCATCATCCAATTTTTTTAAAGAGGTTAACACAATACCAAGAATTCTATCAGAATATGATATATCGTTTTTATTATCAAACCTATTCTCTTTATATATATCTTTTAATATATTTAAATTTGATATATTTTTATTTCCTGATAAATCGA
>OCVV011339435.1_pt1 | contig 10567 bp, 7 predicted proteins | sample 1539721 | NCBI WGS metagenome assembly OCVV01 (sample SAMN02144230, study PRJEB22623) | gut metagenome | biome: sheep rumen | host: Ovis aries | place: New Zealand
TACCCCGTGAAGCTCATTGAATTCTTTACTGGTAACTTCCATATGCTTTATAAATTCTCTTGAAGAGATTAGTTTGCAGCCTTGACCTCTAATTATAACCTGCTCAAGGCCATCAGAAGTTACAACTGTGATATCATATTTGCCTGCATGCTTATTAGCATATCGTTCTATATACTGGTCAGCTGTCTGAGCCTCTTTGGTATATACAACAGTAATATTATGATAAGGATTTTCCTCTGTTTTATGTCCCTTAAGCTTATATGCATCATAGACTACAATCAGATTTATTCCTGTAATAGCCTGATAGTTACATAGTAAATCGTTAAGTTTGCCTGATGCAGCATTAAGTGACTCTTTTGCTAAACTTCCAAGTTCATCCCAGGCAAATATAAGATTATAACCATCTACTAGCATATACTTTTCTTTGTATACAGTTCCCTTGTATACCACGTCAGCTACTGGTTTTGGTTTAGAAGGTCTGTAGCCCCAGTTCTTTCTTTGTACACTGGCATTGGCCAAGGAATTCTGAGTAAGAATCTTATCTATCTCTTCGGTTGATACAAATAAGTCATCATTAGTAGTTTTCTCAAACTGCTTCCTTTTTTCATTGGCAGCCTTAGACAGGTTAAGAGATTCCTTATCCGGTATTAGAGAAGCTGTCCCAAGCGATTCATCGTATGCTACATGTTTATACTCATCCACCTGATTCCATGGGATAACTGTACCTGCTCCATGCATACAAAATACTGAGTCAGGAGTATTTCTTATATCACTTTCCGGATTATATGGATGGGAAGCAATAACTTCCTCTTCGTTATGGCACAGCTCATAACCTGCAAGAGACAGTGATAATTCTCCAAGTCCCTTAGAATAAGCAGTAACTTCTTTAAGATATCCATTCATGGTAGATACCGGAGCCTTGCCTGTAAGGGTAGTAAGGTTGTTTTCATAATCATTATCTGTAATGGAAGATGTTCCATTCATAGAAGCTATATCAGTCATAGCTCTTCCCACAAGATTATCAGGAATCTTAAGTGTATATTCATAGTATGGCTCTAGTATTCTGCAGGCACCCATTTCTCTTAGTTTCATAAGTCCCTGTCTTATACTTCTATAAGTCGCCTGTCTAAAGTCTCCGCCCTCGGTATGTTTAACATGTGCCTTGCCTGCCACCAATGTAAGTTTGACATCGGTAAGTGGCGCACCAATAAGAACACCTCTGTGCCACCGTTCCTGCATATGGGTAAGGATAAGTCTCTGCCAGTTCTTATCGAGCAGGTCAGTAGACAGGTCAGCGTCATACTCCATACCTGCACCTCTTTCAAGAGGCTCAAGTTTAATCTGTGCTTCCGCATAGTGACGAAGTGGTTCAAAATGCCCTACGCCAATAGCTGAGCCGTCTATAGTTTCCTTGTAGCATATCTTTCCATCGCTAAAGGTTACATCAACTCCATATCTTGTAATAAGAGTATTCTTAAGAACCTCTGTCTGTATATCACCCATAAGAGAAACATTAATCTCTCTTGTTTCTGAGTTGTAGGCTACATTTAGTGAAGGGTCCTCATCCTGAAGCTCAGTTAAAATCTGTAGCATACGGGTATTATCCATATCCTTCGGATAATGAACTGCATAGGAAAGGGCCGGTGCCAACACCGAAGAAAACCTGTTTTTGGCACAGCCAAATGTATCACCTGCATGGGTATTATTAAGACCTGGAATAGCTACTACGTCACCTTTTGTAGCTTCAGATAAAGAAGTATATTTGATACCCGAATAAGCTCTAAGCTCATTAACCTTTTCTTTTCCAAGCATAGACTTTACCTTAAGAGATCCTGCGGTAACTTTTAAGTATGTCAGCCTTTTTCCCTGATCATCATGACTTATCTTGTAAACCATGGCACCAAACTCATCCTGGTTTTGGTTAGCCTCATTTATAGGATTTATCTTTCTTAAAAAGTCTATAAATATGTCTACTCCCTGATTCTTAAGAGCTGAGCCAAAGAAAAGAGGGAATATCTTTCTTTCATAAAAAAGCTTATTAATGTCATCATTATTAAGACTTCCATCTGATAAGAATTTATCCATAATAGTCTCATCACATGAAGCCACATCTTCGTATACTCTTTCTTCTGCTCTAGTTATATATTCTTCGTTTGAAAAGTCTGAGAATGCTACCACGCTGTCGGATAACTTAGACTTAATTTCTGATAAAAGTTTATCCGAATCTGTACCTGGCATATCCATCTTATTTACGAATATAAGAGTTGGAATATTATATATCTTTAGCAGGTTCCACAGAGTTTTGGTATGAGGTTGTACTCCTGAAGAACCGCTTATTAGCAGTATGGCAAAGTCAAGAACAGACAGTGCTCTTTCTGTTTCTGTACTAAAATCAACATGTCCCGGTGTATCTATAAGAATTAAGTCTGACAAGTCTGAAATAGGAAGCCTGGCATTCTTAGAATAGATGGTTATGCCTCGGCTTCTTTCTACCTGATCAGTATCAAGATATGTATTTTTCGAATCTACTCTACCTGCAGATTTTATAACCCCTGTATTAAATAAGAGGCTTTCTGATAAGGTTGTCTTACCAGCATCTACATGGGCAAGTATGCCTGCTACAAGATTATTTTTCATAGGACAATTATAACATAAAAAAACTGCAGGACCCTTAGGTCCTGCAGCATATTAATTATTGTCTTTCTTTATTAAAGATTACTTCTTGATAAGAAGGCTTTCACCTGTCATCTCTGCTGGCTGTGGAAGATCCATAACCTGAAGAAGTGTTGGAGCGATATCGCAAAGTCTACCGCCTTCTTTAATTGTGTATGAATCATCATAATTGCAAAGGATGAATGGAACTGGGTTTGTTGTATGAGCTGTGTGAGGAGCATTGGTCTCCTTGTTCCACATCTGCTCTGCATTACCGTGGTCAGCGCAGATGAAGAGAACACCGTTCATCTTCATAACTGCATCATATGCAGCACCTACACAAGCATCAACTCTTTCAACTGCCTTGATTGCTGCATCAAGAACTCCTGTATGTCCAACCATATCAGGGTTAGCGAAGTTGATGATAATAACATCATATTCGCCTGATGTAATAGCTGCATCAAGCTTCTCGCTTACTTCAGGAGCACTCATCTCTGGCTTAAGATCATATGTAGCAACCTTTGGTGAGTTAACAAGTGTACGATCCTCACCCTTATTAGGCTCTTCAATACCACCGTTAAAGAAGAATGTTACGTGAGCATACTTCTCTGTCTCAGCGATACGAAGCTGGTGAAGACCATTGTTTGCAAGATATTCACCAAATGTATTCTTAATTTCTGGCTTCTTGAATGCAACATACTTGTTACCGATTGTCTCATCATAATCCTTGAAGCATACATATGTAATAGGCATAAATCCGTTAGCTCTCTTAAGGAACTTAACGCACTTTGTATCACTAGCATCACCATCAGCTGCTGCAATATCAGCATCACTAAAGCAGAATGCCTTTGTGATTTCTCTTGCACGGTCAGGACGGAAGTTAAAGAAGATAACTGAGTCATTAGCCTTAACTGTGCTAAGTGGCTTACCTGCTTCATCAGTAATAACTGTTGGAATTACAAACTCGTCTGTTACTCCAGCATCATAAGAAGCCTGCATAGCTGCTACCGGATCAGTAGCCTTGTTTCCTTCACCGAGAACAAGTGCATCATAAGACTTCTGGATACGATCCCAGTTGTTATCTCTGTCCATTGCATAATAACGACCATGAAGTGATGCAACCTTACCAACACCGATTTCTTTAATCTTGGCAATAAGCTCTTCAAGATATCCCTTACCTGATGCAGGTGGTGTATCTCTTCCGTCGAAGAATGGATGTACATAAACATTTTCAAAGTTCTGCTTCTTGCAAAGCTCAAGAATAGCATAAAGATGTGTATTGTGGCTGTGTACACCACCGTCTGAAAGAAGGCCCCAAACATGAAGATCTGAGTTATTCTTCTTACAGTTATCAATTGCACGAAGAAGTTCTTCGTTCTCAAAGAATACACCATCTTCAATATACTTAGTAATAAGTGTAAGATCCTGGTAAATGATACGGCCTGAACCGATATTCATATGACCTACCTCTGAGTTACCCATCTGTCCGTCTGGAAGACCTACTGAAAGTCCTGATGCATAACCCTTAGCAAATGGATACTGTGCCATAAGCTTATCCATAACTGGTGTTTTTGCCATATAGATGGCATTATTCTCATGCTCGTCTGAAAGTCCATATCCATCGAGCACCATTAATACTACTGGTTTCTGACTCATATATTTTCTCCTTATAGAATAATGTGTATATTAGGCTGTCACTATTGACATATGCCCTACGTGGCTATGATTCATAGCAATTTATGATTCACAGCTACGAAATAAACCGTAACAATTATATAAGATATATTAAAAACTGTCCACAGAACTTTCAATTCTTGGACAGCTTTTTTGTGGAATTTTAGCTTGTTTTTCACAGTTTGTGTTAGTCGTAACTTACACGAACTTATTTAACTCAGCATTATATTCATAGTTAATAGAATTTAACTTTGCTTCAATCTCAGCTCTGTCAGCACCTTCAGAAGCACAGAGTTCATCAAGGCTGGCATAATTATCACGAAGCTGGGTATTAACATAGCTAAGAAGCATAACCGGATCCTTTGGCATAACTTATCTCCTATCGTTTTTTTATATTATATATTTTTGTTGATTTATATGTATATACTTATCTGACAGTTTATCTTCCCTTTTCTGGAAAGACCTCCTTCTGCCTCAAATCTAAACTTTCCCTTACCTCTAACAGATATCTGGTCGCCTGCATTTAAGCCTTTAGCATTTTCCGTGGTAAGCCTTCCGTTGATATAAACAAGTCCTTCTGGGAATAATGCGTAAGCTTCCTGTCTGGACAGGTTGTATACTCTTGCTATAACAGCATCAGCTCTAACAGATGATACCTGAATAAGCTTGTCTTCAGTTTTTGGTGCAGATATGGCTGTAACATCCTGGCAAATCAGCACCTTTACTGTGGTATGTTTTACCCTTGTAAGATTACTGATAATATATTCAGCTATACTGTCAAGGCAAAATACGTGGGCTTCATTGTCACGGACAAATATATCTCCAAGGAGTTCTCTCTTTATCCCAAGGTTCATAAGGGCTCCTAGAAAGTCCCTATGGCTTAAGTCATCGGAAAACTTCTTGTTTACCGGAAGTATGGAAAGGGCTGTGACAGGGTAATCCTGACTATACCCTAAACTTTCCTCATTACCAAATCTGATAACCTTACGCTCAGCAAGTTCGTAACCGCCAAATGCCTCAGGATGAGCATAAGATAACTCTTTTTCATGTTCATAATATTCTGACAGCTGAGCCATATCCAAAAAGTCAGTAAAGGTATACATACCAGAGTTATAGCTTCTGTCAGCCAGTTCTTTTAATCGATTAATGTCCATAGAAGTTAATTCATCCCCTATATTAGCCCTGATTGGAATCTTCTATATCCTTAATAAGTTTACCTACTTCGCTTACATACATTTTAGGATAATTTATAGAAAACTCTCCGTGATATAGCCCTGGAAGTATGGTAAGTTTTGCCTCCTGTAGTGACTTTTTAATCAATGCTGCTGATTTTTTAATTCCACTTGTTTCTTTCTCTCCAATATAGATATATACCTTGGCCTGACAGTCCTTTATAGACTCCTTAAGCTTGTATGCCGTATTAGCCTGAAGAAAGGCAATCATATCTTCTTTCTTTATGCCACAGGTATCCTGATAATAATAATCAAATAAATCTTCTTTCATATGAAGGGATTTAAACTGAAGCTTGGAGAACCATCTGTGTTTTATCAAACCAAAACTTGAACTAAAAGCAGGTTTTATCATAGCGTGAGTAAACTTAGATGGAATTGCCATAGTGCTTTCTACTATGGCATAACGGCAGATATCTTTCCTCTGTGATAGAATCTCCAGGAGAACCTGGCCGCCAAGAGAAAGGCCTCCTATCATTAATACTGAGCCGCCACATTTTTCATCTATATATTTAATAATCTCTTTAGCATTGTCTTCGATGGAACTGAAGGATCTATCACTTCCTGTATGACCATCTAGAATCGGAAGTATGATGTGAAATTCTTCCTGAAGAAGCTCAGCTACCTCCCTATAATTCCACCATGATAGTCCACCCCCATGAAGTAATATTATCGTATCTTTTTTATCAGTACCGTATTCTTTGATTATCATTTTCTAGTACCAGTTCCCCCCTTAGGTTGCGATTTTATCCTGCTAATTTCATTTTAGTATTTAATCTGTTAATAAACACTCTCGCAAACGCTAAACACATAATAGCAGTGATTACAAATGCCAGTGGCTGGGCTTCCTGAATCCCCTTAAGCCCTCTTGTTTTAGAAAGGATAAGCAGTACTGGAATCAGAATAAATCCGCTTCGTAGGCTTGATGCCATAGTTGCATATAGCTTAGCTCCTGTACTTTGAAATCCCATCTCAACAACCATGGTAAATGGTGTAACCACAAGTCCTATACACATCAGCCTTAAGGCTCTTACTGCAATAACGATAACATCCGTGTCATCTCGCATCATGCGAACAAGAGTTGGTGCATATATGAATATAGGAATCAACGTAATTGTTATAACCACCTCAGAAGAAATTAAGGTCTTTTTAAAAGCTTCCTTAACTCTGTCATACTTCTTGGCACCATAGTTAAATGAACTAATAGGCTGGAAGCCTTGACCGATACCAAGAGCAACGGCTACAGCGATGAAGCTTATTCTTGTAGCGATACTCATAGCTGATACAGCCGCATCACCATATACTTTTGCCTGATTATTAAGAAGCATAGTAGCTATAGAATTAAGTCCCTGCCTAAGAAGACTTGGGAACCCTGTTCCAATTATCTCCTTAAGCACAAAGGATGAAAGTACCACCTCTTTTATCCTAATCTGAGTTTCTGTTTTTCCTTTTAAGAACATATAAAGAAGAATACAGAAACTAATTATCTGTGATACCGCAGTTGATAGTCCTGCACCTGCTATTCCCATATTTAATTCAAATATACAAAAGGCATCTCCTGATATATTAAGAACTGCACCAACCATAAGACCTACAGTTCCAAGTTTGGCTTTACCCTCATATCTAAGAAGGTTGTTCATGGTTAGACTGGCTGTGTTAAATGGTGCCGCAATAAGAATATAAATCATATAGCTTCTTGCATAAGGTGCAATAGTTTTAGTACTTCCCAAAATATCAAGAAGCGGCTCCATAAAGATAAAGCTAAGTATTGCAATGGCTAGTCCCATGAAAAATGAAAGGAAGAAGCCTGTAGATGTATACATAGTTGCCTCTTTCTTGTTCTTAGCCCCAAGTTTTCTGGACATAAGACTTCCGGCACCCTGACCGCACATAAATGCTACAGCCTGAAGTATACACATAAAGCTAAAGACAACACCTACAGCACCACTTTGGCTTGTACCTAAGGTTCCGATAAATGCTGTATCAACTATATTGTAAATATTGGTAACCATCATAGTGATAATGGTTGGTATAGAAAGAGACAACAACAGTTTCCCAATAGGTGCTGTTGTCATCCTGATGTATTGTTCATTAGTACTATTCATAATATCTTCTAATTACCTATTTTTCTTTTCTAATGATTATATAATAACAGCCATGTCAAACCAGAGCATTTGCACTGATTCATGCTAGAATTCCACCAATTTTGTTCCTATTTTCTCTCGAAATCTTTCATCATGTTCAACCAGTATCATGGTTGGCTTATAGGTTTCTATTAGTTTCTCAAGCTGCATTCTTGAAAACACATCTATGTAGTTTAGGGGTTCATCCCATATATAGATGTGGGCTGGTTTTATAAGACTTGCAGCTATAAGGACCTTCTTTTTCTGTCCCATAGAAAAGTCAGATATATCCTTGCCAAACTGATTTCTATCAAAGTCTAACTGACGCAGAAGAGACAGTAACAGGGTATAATCGGCTCCATTATTTTCAGCGTATTCCTGAAGGCTGCCCTTTAAGTGGCTGGTATCCTGGTTAATATAGGATATAGTAAGTCCTGATGCTACAGCAAGTTCGCCTTCTAGATTAATATCGCCTTCCTTTGCATGCTCAGTATACCCTGCTTTTTCCAAAATAGCCTTGATTAATGAAGACTTGCCGCAGCCATTGTGACCTTTTAGAAAGAGCCTGTCACCATTACAAAGCTTAAGGCTTAGATGCTGAAATACCATCTTATCACCATAGCTTAATGATAAATCCCTGCACTCTATAAGAGTATCCTTATGATGAGTTAGTGGCATAAGCTTTAGGTCTGTTACGCTTTCAATATCATTAAGAAGCCCTTCTTTCTCGGCAATCTCTCTTTGTATGCGTTCCTGAGTGTTCTTTACTCTGGACTGCATCTTTTTTGTCTTGGCTCCAATATATGATCTGGTTGAAATACAGCGGTCATTTTCCTTTATTGGATCAAATCCAATCTTGGAATTCTCACTTTTTTCTGCCCATCTGGCTGTACGGTCAGCTGACGCTTTAAGTTTTCCAATTTCTCTTTTATGCTTCTCGTTTTCTGAGATTGCGTATGCATCGGCCTTTTCCTTATTTTGCCACCAGGAAGTAAAATTGCCAGTTTGAACCTCTATTGATGACCTGTTAAGAACAAGTACATGATCTGTGCAGGCATCTAACAGGTCTCTATCATGGGATACAAGGATAAATCCTTTCTTAGATGCCAGATAGTTTTTTATTATTTCGCGCCCATTAGAATCCAGGTGATTAGTTGGTTCATCTATTAGGAGAAAGTCATTTTCTCCTGAAAAGAGAACGGCAAGCATAACCTTAGTTCTTTCGCCAAAGCTAAGTGTTTTAACTGGTCTATATAAGACCTCTGCATCTAGCCCAAGCAAGGTAAGTTCGCAGATTACTCTCCATTCTTCTGCTCCCGGCTTCCACTTTTCTATAAGCTCAGAGGCTGTAACTTCCTCTTCTTCCACTGATACTTTATATGGAAAATAGTCAAAGTAAGCATCAGATATTATAGAGCCCGTATACTCATATTTTCCAAGAAGCAGGTTAAGCAGTGTTGTCTTTCCTTTTCCATTTCTACCGATAAAACCAAGCTTCCAGTCAGTATCTATAGAGAATGAAACGCTATCAAATATGTTGTCAAAACTGCCTTCATAGGCATATGTTAAATTCGTAATTTTAATTAATGACATATCTTGGTCTCCCTTCTTAATTATATATCCTGGGCGGATAGCAAGGGAGTATCCGTAGGTAAAAAAAATACCACAGAATAATCCTGTGGTATTAAAAAATCACTATATTACAAAGAATCCACTATGAACTATTTCCTGCTAAACCGTCCCAGAGACGAGATTATTAACTTAATTATTAGCAAGAAACAATTTTCAATGGACTTCCTCCTTATGTATGTTTGTTAATTATTACAAGTTTCATTATGGACAATACAATACTAATTGTCAAATAATGGTGTAGAAAAATATCTTTCTGCTGTATCAGGTAGTATAGTTACTACTGTCTTTCCAGGTCCTAACTCTTTTGCCATTCTTAAAGCAGCATATACATTAGTACCACTGGAAATGCCACACATAAGTCCTTCTTTTATTGCAAGATCCTTAGCTGTCTGAATTGCATCTTCATCAGATACTATGCATATGTCAGAATAAATATCCTGATTAAGGTTATCCGGAACGATACCATCACCTATTCCCATCTGAAGATGTGTTCCTATATTTCCACCAGCTAGTATAGCGGCATTATCAGGTTCAACAGCCCATATAGTGATATTAGGGTTCTGTGCCTTAAGTGTTTCACCTATACCTGAGATAGTTCCGCCAGTTCCTACGCCGCTGCAAAATCCATCAATTGGACCTCCCACCTGCTCTAATATCTCAAGAGCTGTATGGTGCTTATGAGCCCAGTTGTTTGCTGGATTAGAAAACTGCTGTGGAACAAATACCTTAGGATTTTCTTTTTCCATTTTTAGTGCTGTCTGAAGGCACTCATCGATGCATTTTCCTATATCTCCATCATCATGTATCAATATAACTTCAGCTCCGTAGTGCTTAACAAGTTTTCTTCTTTCTTCACTAACAGAGTCCGGCATAATGATTATAGTTTTATATCCTCTTACTGCACCAACTAGGGCAAGTCCTATACCCTGGTTTCCACTTGTTGGTTCAACAATTATTGAATCAGGACCAATAAGCCCCTTCTTCTCAGCATCAAGAATCATATTGTAGGCTGTTCTTGTTTTTATTGAACCACCCACGTTGAGGCCTTCATACTTTACAAGTACTTCTGCACTTCCTTCCTCTACCATATTATTTAATCTTATAATAGGCGTATGACCCATAGCCTCTAATACATTGTTATAAATCATTTTTATACCTCCACGAAGGATATCTTAGGTATTATATCACATATCTATGTCTATTTGGTTACGACAGATAATAAAATAGGCAAGTCAGTTGTGTTTTACACTTTACCCG
>OCVV011220150.1_pt1 | contig 10566 bp, 9 predicted proteins | sample 1539721 | NCBI WGS metagenome assembly OCVV01 (sample SAMN02144230, study PRJEB22623) | gut metagenome | biome: sheep rumen | host: Ovis aries | place: New Zealand
CATATGAAATTGATCAAGATACTAAAGATTATTTATTACCTTTAGAAGATGATAAAACTAAAATAATATATGATGATTTCTTAAAAAGAGATATAAAGAATGATATTAAAGATATTAAATATGATACTTTATATATTATTGGAAATTTACCATATTATATTACTACTCCAATTATTACTAATATTATTAATAGTGGTTTAGATGTTAAAAAAATAGTAATTATGATTCAAAAAGAAGTTGCAGATAGATTTAGTGCTAGACCTAATTCTAAAGAATATGGAAGTATAACTGTATTTTTAAATTATTTCTTTAATATTAGAAAAGAATTAATTGTTTCTAAAAAGAAATTTAATCCTATGCCTAATGTAGATTCTGCTGTTATTAGTTTAAATAGAAGAGATAATTTAGAGCCTACTGATTTTGATAAATTTAATAAATTAGTTAGAGATTCATTCCAATTTAAACGTAAGAATTTACGTAATAATTTAAGAAGTTATGATTTAGATAAAATTGAAAATATATTACAATCTATAGGCTTTACTTTAAATGATAGAGCTGAAACTTTAACATATGAAGATTTTGTATTTATTACTAATGAATACTTTGATATCAACAATTAGAAAAAAATTATTGTAATTGAATAAAGTCTGTATTATAATTTATTTAGAATAGGATTATAGTAGAGAGGTGTACACGATGGAAATTACTAATGTAAGAGTTCGCGTAGTTGAGAAAGAAAATTCAAAAATGAGAGGATTTGCTTCAGTTACAATTGATGATCAATTTGTAGTTCATGATATTAGAATCCTTGAAGGCGATAATGGTTTATTTTTAGCAATGCCTTCTAAGCAAATTGCTCCAGGAGAATATAGAGATATCGCTCATCCAATCAACGCAGAAGCTCGTAAGATATTTTCTGATGCTATCTTAGCTGAATATGAGAATGAGTTAAAGAAAGATAATGCTGATACTGAAGAAGAATAATTAGACCAACGTAAAGTTGGTTTTTTTATTTGTATAATATGCGTAAATTTATTTTATTTTTACATTTATATAAATTTTGTATAGATTTTCTATGTTAAAATTTATGTAGGTGAATATGCATATGAAGAAGAAGAGGTTAAGATTTTTAGTATATTGCGCTGTTATAATTACAATCTTTTTTGTAACCTTTTTATCATGTGCGCCTGATTTAATAAAAATACATAATACTAAAAAAGAGATTAGTGAATTAAAAGAAAAATATAATAAGTTATTAACTGAAGAAGATAAGTTAAGTGAAGATGTTATAAAATTACAAGATTCTGAGTATGCTGCAAAGTATGCTAGAGAAAAATACTTATATACAAAAGATGGAGAATTAATTATTGATTTAAGTAAAAATGAAGAGGATTAATAATCCTTTTTATTTGCTAAAAAGAGAGTATTGTTGTATATTTTATGTACGGGGTCGTTTTCTGGTTTCGACAGATTACAGTCCGGATTTAGTTGCAAGCGGAAGGTGATTGCCTTAAATCACACAGTTTAAATTAACTGACAATAATTTTAATTTTGCTCCAGTATACGCTTAATATCTAGCGTGGAGTGCTGATAGTTTAATCTTCTACAGTTAATCTATTGGTTCATATATGTAGAATATATCAAATGATTGTTTACTCAAGATCAAATGATGAATATTTATTGAGTAACGCTAGTATTAGTTTGTTAGACGCTTTTTTACTAGTGTATTTGAGTTCTAACTAAGCTTGTAGATGCTACTTCTTGAGTAATTTGGACGCGAGTTCGAATCTCGCCGACTCCACCATGGAAAATTCATTTGAACTGTAGTTCAATTTAATATAAAAAAGACGAAAATTAATTCGTCTTTTTTTTATAAATTCTTTGCAAAATTTGCTAATGAAACTCCATTATTAACTCTTATTCTTGGTAATTCTAGTTTATCCATTCCAGGTCTTACTTTACCAAATTGAGTTGTGAATCCTAAAACGAAACCTGCATCTTTAGTTATTGTTTTAACATTTTGATTAACATCTCCAAATGGATAAGCAACTGTATATACTTTATTTACTTGTTCTAGATCTGTTTTAGATTTGGTCATATCTTGTACACCTGCATCATGTGATATGCAATTAAATAATCCACCATGGTTTTCAGGACATCCACCTTTATGCATGTCATATGTGTGTGATTGGAAATCAATTCCTTTGTCTTTATATGTTGATGCTATCCAATCTCCATGTGTCCATGAACTTACAATAAATGATGTACATCTAATATTGTATTTTTGACATATAGGAATTGCTAATTCAAAGAATGATGGATTACCATCATCAGCTGTTACTATAACTGATTTTTCTGGTAATGTTGTTTTACCATCGACATATTCTATAAGTTCTTCCCATGTTGGTTGATAATAATTATTATCTTGTAAGTATTTCATTTGTTCTTCAAATAAATGAATTTCCATCCAGTTTCCATCATTTTTATTTTCTTTATTTTTATCATAGAAGAAATGATACATTAAAACAGGTATTCCTGATGTATTATTTGTTTTAGGTTTTTCTAATACTTCAATAGTTCTAGTAGTGGATACCTTATTACCTGATGAATCTTCTACTTCATATATAATTGTATACGTACCAGCTTTGTTAATATCTAATGAATTATTAACATTAACTTTATCTGTTAAATCACCATCATATTCATCATATGCTTTATAACCTGGTTCTTTATATTGATTTCCTGTATATAGTTTTATATTTGTATTTCCAGTTAATTCAATAGTAGGTTCTATTTTATCTACTATTTCAATTGTTCTTGTTATTGATGAAGATACAAAAGAATATTTGGCTTCATATTTTATTTCATATTTTCCTACTTTTGTTGTATCTACTTCTCCAGATATATTTATATCTTTTATATCTTTAAATAAATATTTAGCTTTAGCACCTTGTTCTTCATATGGATCATTGTAATTTAAAGTAATATAGGATTCTCCATTTAATGTTATATTAACTCTACCTAATGTTAAGAATAAAACTATTCCAATTGTTAATAAAATTATAATTATTAACAAAATAATTATAGGTAATTTTAACTTTCTTTTTTTCTTTTCCATATAACTCATATCCTTTTCTTTAACATTGTATAAAAAATATAATAAAAAGTAAATAATAGTACTAATTTCTATTATTGTTAAAAATATATAATATGTAATTTTAACAATGCTTTTTTTATTAAATAAATATGATATAATTATTATAGGTGAATAATATGAAACATAAGGTAGCTAAAATTATTTTTATTATTTCTTTTTTACCAATTATGTTTTGTTTTGTTGCTGGTATAGTATGTGCTTTTAGAGGATATTCTTATACTGCTATTTTAGGTGATATTCCAACAACAGTATATGGTTTAAAAGCATTTTGGGAAGTATTTATTACAGATTTAGTTGCAATGATATTTTTAGGTATTATACCTGTTTGTATGGTATACCAATTAGTATATTTAATTATTGATTTCAAAAATAGAAATGATGAAGTAGATTTATAGGAGGAATTATGAATAAGATAGATGAATGGACTAATACTTTTGAAGCTAATTTAAGAGCAATTAGATCAAAGATAAATATATATTATAATGAATTAAATGAATATGAATTAATGATTCCTTCAGATAGATTTCGTCATAAAGATAGAATTATTGAATTAAGAAGTATGATAGATTATTATGAAGATATTATATCTAAATATGAAGATGAATCTATTAAATTACAAGATGAAATATTAGGTGATGTTTATATCAGTGGTGAAGTTAAATCAAATGAAGTCGTTGAAACTGAATTTGGTGATTTCCCAGTTGTATACAATAAGAGCAAAGAAGAATTGATTGATGAATACTATGAAATAATTCAAAATTTAAATCAATTAAAAAGAACTGATAAATCTAATATAAATACATATAAAGCATTAGCAGAACAATATTATTTTAAATATGCTTTATTAATTGAAAGAGCACCATTTGTTAGAGAAGGTATTATTCAAAATGATTCTTTATCTGTAGAAAAAGAAGATTATCAATTATATGTTAACCAATATAATTTATTAAAAAGATTAGTAATTAACTTAGATGAGAAGATAGAAGAATTAAATAGTAGAGTTCATTTATTAGAAAATCAATATATGAATTTTTCTAATAGAAATAGTATAGAAAAGAATAAAATTAAAGTTGAGATAGCTGATATAAAATGTGATATAGCTGCTATGAAAGCTGAAAAGAATAAATATGAAATGTTATCTGAACAAGCATTAATTAAACTACAAACAGCTAAAGGTGTTATTAAAAAAGATTATTGTGCTTATTTAATAGCTAAATTAGATGCTGATGATAGAGTTAATCGCGAATTATCTAATATAGAAGTATTTAAATATGAAATAGAGAAAAATGATGCAGAATTAAGATTAGATGCTTTAAGTGAAAGTACTGATGAAGCTAAAAGACAACAATTATTAAAAACTGGTGCTTCTCTTGAAAAGATGAGAGATGAAGCATTTGCTGATTTATCTAAAGCAAGAAAGAAAAGATTAAAGCAAGAAATATTACATGCATATAATGTTGGTTCTATTGCACAAGAAGAAAAAGAAAATAGATTACGTCAATTAGAATCATATATAGTTATTAATGAAGCTGTTGAAAAAGAAGTAAGTTTATATTTAACAGAAGATAATTCAACTCCAAATGTTGAATCTAGTGTTAAAAGATAAGTATTTATACTTATCTTTTTTTATGCTAAAATATAGTTAGAATAGAGGGATATTCATGGAAATAGTATTAAGTAGAAAAAATATGAATAAATGTGAAAACTTAGCATTACAAAATGGTGTTAGTTTAGAGAAAACTATAAGAGATAGTGCTAAAGGTGTTTTTGATGCTTATGCATTTAAATCTAGAGTTGCTATTGTATGTGGAAATTCTAATAATGCTGCTATTGGATATGCTCTTGCTAGTTTATTAAAAGATAATAAGATTGGTGTTACTATCTTTTTAGTAGAAGAAAAATTTAGTAAGATTGGTAAAACTCTATTTGATGAATGTATAAATAAAAAAATACCTTATCATCTAATTGAAAAGGGTACTAACTTTGGCAGTTATTCATGTATAGTTGATGCTATATATGGTATTAATTTTAATGGAGATTTAAAAGATTTAGAATTAAAAATAGTTAATAAAATAAATGCATCTAAAAAGAAAGTTATTTCTATTGATATACCATCTGGTTTAAATGCTGATAATGGTATATGTTCTAATGCTGTCCATTCATATTTAACTGTAGCATTAAGTTCATATAAAATAGGACATTTCTTACACGACGCTAAAGATTATATTGAACATTTAACATGTGCTCCATTAGGATATCCTATTTTAGATGATAGTATTAAATTATATGAAGAAAAAGATGTTAAAAAATTATTAGGTAAAAGATCTAATAATTCTGATAAAGGTGATTTTGGATATGTTTCTATCATGGGTGGAAGTGTAGAATATTCAGGATCTGTTAAATTAGCTTCTATGGGATTAAGTGCTTTATTATCAGGATGTGGAGTATCTAGAATATGTGTTCCTGAACCTATAGCTATTGGTTTAATTCCTTATGTATTAGAAAGCACAATATTTCCTATGCCATCTAAAGATGGAAAAATTAGATTTGATAAAGAATATATGTTAAGTGCTTTAGATAAAACTAAAGCATTACTAGTTGGAATAGGATGGGGTAAATCTCCTGAATATAATAAGATTGTTAAATGGTTATTAAGAAATTATAATAAACCAATTATATTTGATGCTGATGGTATTAATACATTAGCTAATATGGATCTAAATGAATTAAAAGGAGCTCAAGGAAAGATTATTATTACTCCTCATGTTAAAGAATTCTCTAGAATTAGTAAAATTAGAGAAAAAGATATTATGAATGATCCAATTAAAAAAGTAAAAGACTTTGCTAAAAAATATAATATTATAGTTTTATTAAAAGGGCCTACTACTGTTATAAGTGATGGTGAAAAAGTATTACTTGTTAACAAAGGTGTTCCAGGAATGGCAACAGCTGGATCTGGAGATATATTAGCTGGTATATTAGTTGGATTACTTGGATATAATAAACCTGATATTAATACTGTTGCTGCTGGTGCATATATTAATGGATATGCTGGTGAAATAGCTCAAGGTAAATCTAATTCATTTAGTATGATAGCTAGAAATACAGTAAAGTGTATTCCTGATGCAATTACTAAAATAACAAAATAAAAGAAGGATTTAATCCTTCTTTTTTGTTACATTTTATTAACTTCATCAATTGCTAATATATTAAGTAAATTACTTAATGTATTATAAACTAATTTAGATAATGCTATATATGTATTTTTATCTTCTTCATTAGTTTCATTTGAGATATTATGATCTCCATAGAACTTATTAAATAATGAAGATAATTCATATATGAAATCACATATATAATTTAATGAAGCATCTTGATAACTTGCAGTTAAAGATTTTGGTAATTCAGTTAATTTAACTAATATATCTCTTACTTCTTGATTTGGGATGTTAGTAAGTGATGTGTTTTCAACATTAACTTTATTTAATAATGATTTAATTCTTGTTGTTGTATATACTGCATATATTCCTGTTTTACCAACAAATTCAGTAAATTTTTCTACATCAAATATATAATCTGTTCTTCTTTGTGGAGTAAGATCTGAATATTTTAATGTTGCTAATGTTAATTTGTTAGCTATATCTCTTCTTTCTTCTCCAGTAATCTCTTCTTTAATCTTAGGTTCTATTTCATCATGTACTAATTTAATTAAACCTTTTAGTGACATTACACCACCATCACGAGTTTTAAATGGTTTTCCATCTTTTCCGTTTATTGTACCGAATCCACAGAATCTTAATACTGTATTATCGTTAACAATTCCAGCTTTTTTAACACCTCTGAATGCTTGTTCAAAGTGTAATGATTGTCTTTCATCAGTGAAATACCATATTTCATCTGGATTCCAATCTTTCATTCTTTGATATATAGTAGCTAATTCAGTTGTATCATATAGAATAGCTCCATCAGATTTAACTAACATTAGTGGTGGCATTTCTTTGTTATCTGTTTCTTCTTTAACATGCATGATTAATGCACCATCAGATTCTTCAGCTAATCCTTTTTCTTTTAATATATTTAATACATCATTAACATAAGGAGCAGCGTTTGATTCACCATATGAATAATCAAATTTACAATTTAAATAATCATATATTTTTTCAGCATCTTTTTCAGATGTATTAACAATATGTTTCCATAAAGCTAAAAGTCCTTTATCACCATTTTGTAATCTTTCAGTTATTGCTTTAGCTTCTTCAGCGTATTGTTCATCTTCTTTTTTCTTTAAAGATGCTCTTGGATATATAACTCCTAATTCTTCATTTGTTACTGGTGATTCAGTTGGATATTCTCCATCAAAGTTGGGATCAAAATAAGGTAATTCAGGATACATTTCTTGAATTTCTCTTATAACTAATCCCATTGGTGTTCCCCAGTCACCCCAGTGTACATCTGATATTGTTTCATCACCAAATACATTTAATAATCTTCTTACAGCTTCACCAATATTACATCTAAAATGACCAACATGCATTTCTTTAGCAATATTAGCACCACCATAATCTAATACTATTTTTCTTTTCTTTTCATTTTTATCTACATAGTTATCGAAGTTATTCATTGATTCATTTGCATCTTTTAATAATGTTTCATCACTTATACTAATATTAATAAATCCAGGTCCTTGAATATTAACATTAGTAAATCTATTATCAAATTTATCTACTATTTCTTGTGCAATTTCTCTTGGATTCTTTCCTGCTTGTTTTGCAAGAGACATAGCTGCATTAATTTGATAATCTCCAAATTCTTTCATTTTAGATTTCTCGATTTTTACATCTGTTTCATATCCTAAATCTTTAATAACTTCATTAACATATTGTTCTAATTCTTTAATTAAGCTCATTATTATCACCCTTTTTTAATTAAAAAAATCCTATAATATAAGGACGACTATATCGTGGTACCACCTTATTTCATAGGATTATCTATCTCTTATCTTTATAGCAGATCTGCTTTTAAACTCCAAGGTGCGTTCATAAAACATAATATGGATCTCTCACCAACCGATACCTCACTGTATATTATTGGTTTTACTAATATTCCTCTTCTTCGTTTAAGTTGTTTAGATTATAATATTTTAAATATGTTTTGTCAATTAGTTATATAGGTGTTTTTATTGATATTTACTGGTCTTTGTAATAAAATAATTGTATAGGGAGGACTAATAATGAAGAAGAATATTTTTATAGTCGGATTTTTTATTCTTGTAATAATATTATTAGTTGTTTTGGTTAAAATAGAAAAAGCTGGCTCAAGAGTTATTGAAGTTAACTATTCTGATTTATCAACTAAGATGGCTGAATATAAAGAAGGCTTAATATATGTTCCTTCAAATAATGAAGATAGTACATTTGTTGATTTCTTTAAAAAAGAATATAAAATTAAAGTATTAAAAACTAAAATGACACTTAATGAATTAAGTGATTTAATTAAATCATCTAATTTAGATATTGATGCTAAATTACCAATGTTTATAATATTTGATGAAGGAAAAGTAATAGGCGGATTTGAAGCCGAAATTACTGAAAAAGAAGCAAATGAAATGTTTAGATACTATTATTTTAATGAAATACCTTCTAAGATGATTTATTATAAAACACTTAGTACTGCTGAAGAATATATAAAAAAGGTAAATAGTAATGATTTAACTGTAGCTGTATTTGGATATGATGCTTGTTCATATTGTAATTTATATAAACCAGTATTTAATAAAGTAGCAAAAGATTATAATTTAAATATATATTATTTTGATTCAGATAAGTATAATGAAGAAGAATATCTTAAGATATTAGATTTAGATTTAACTATACCTGCATCTTGTACTGTAGATGGTAATGAAACTAGTCTAAAGAAAGGTTTCCCAAAACCAATGACATTAGTTACTAAAAAAGGTAAGTTAGTTGGATGTATTAAAGGTTATGTTAATGAAGATAGTTTAGTTAAAAAACTAAAAGAGTTTAAAGTATTGGAGAGTGGTAAGTAATGGCTAAAGGTTGTTTAACATTAGTAAAAGATTTTGTGGATAAATATCCATATGGTATTTGTTGGAGAATAAAAAAACATTGTAAGATTATTGATATGCATTTAAATCCTAATGAAGAAATTCAATTTGTTTGTTGTGGACAATTAAACAATGAACCTTGGGGATTAATTGATAGTGCAGTTCTTGCAATTACAAATGAAAGAATTATGATTGGTCATAAGAAAATTTTGCCTGGTTATAAGTTTATTTCTATTACTCCAGATTTATATAATGATATGTCTGTTATCTCATCTATTTTCTGGGGTACTGTTGTAATTGATACAGTAAAAGAAGTAATATATTTATCTAACTTAGATAAAAAATGTTTACCTGAAGTTGAAACAAAGATTACTACTTTCATGATGGATATGAAGAAGAAATACGGTAAAGATGAAAAAGAAGAAGATTCTAAAGAATAGAATCTTTTTATATAGGAGAATTTATGAAAAAAATAGTAGTATTAGCGATATCTTTTATATTACTTATCATATGTGTAATAGTATTTACTAATAAAGAAAGAACTTATGTCTTAGATTACGATAAAGATGGCTATAAAGTAGTAGAAAGATATGATGGTAATTATTTCACTTTTAATATTTCTAAAGATAATATTAATGTAGATTTTGCTTATGAACATAAATACACAATTAAAAGAAAATTAGTTGAAGAAATTAATTGTTATGAAGAAGAATCTGGTTATACTCTTTGTAAGTTAAAAGTTTTTAATGAAACAAAAATGGTTCAAATAAAAGATGATAAATTATATTCAATTTTATATGAAAACGATGAAGTAAAAAATGATGCTAATATTAAAAAGGTTGATAATATAACTCTTAATGATGATTCATCAACAATATTAATCTGGACATCATATGGATTTAAAGATATTATTCATAATAAAGAATATAATTTTATTGATAAAGAACAATATGATAATCCTTTGACATATCAATTAGGTAATTATTTATTAATACCTGATTATAATCAAAGTAAATCTTTTAATGTTTTTTATATAATTGATGTTAAAAATCAAAAGATTAATAAATGGAAATTAAAATATAATATTTCTTTTGATTCATACTTTTTAGGTGATAAAGATAACTTGATATATTTATTTGATAAAGAAAATGAAAAAGAATATACATTGAATATAGATAAGAAACAAATGAAAAAAATATCTAATTCAAATGGTGGTATTGCATTTGAAGGAAGAGAAATTAATTATTCATTGTCAGATTTAAAATATAAGAATATAACATTTAAGAATAATAATATATTTAATTACTATATTAGAGATAATAAATTATATTATAATTATTATGGA
>OCVV011256690.1_pt1 | contig 10565 bp, 22 predicted proteins | sample 1539721 | NCBI WGS metagenome assembly OCVV01 (sample SAMN02144230, study PRJEB22623) | gut metagenome | biome: sheep rumen | host: Ovis aries | place: New Zealand
CCCCAATTCACGATATGCCGGTTTCTTTTGTTTTGATCCCCTACTTATGATGTATTGTTTTTCTATAGTACGTCTCTTCGCACGAGCGCTGTGGGGTGTGTTGGGCTATGGCTTCGCCAATTTTATAACATCCTACCTTTGGAAAATATTCATAGGAAATGCATAAACATTCATTCGATGCATAAATTCCCATGAATATTCATTTCATGCGTGCGAGGGTGCATAGGCACAAATTTGTGTAAAATGCACAAAAAATTTTTTTCATTTTGTGCAATTTTTTTTTGAAAAACCCTTGACAAGCTCCTTTTGATCTGCTATCATGGCATCAGTCGGGTAAGACAGCCACCCACCGCAAGGGGGTTAAGGCTTCCGACAGATAGGAGACAGACAATGAAGAAGCTTACCACCAACATCTACGATCTCATGGAAGACAAGAAAGCCTTTGAAAGCGAGCTTGAAGAGCTTCGCGAGTACAAATGCGAGGGCGATGCAGAGATCAAGTGGATCAAGGCCACAATCGAGCATATAGACAAGCTCATTGATACCTACGAGTACTTCAAGTACAATGATTGATTCACAAGCCCAAGGGGGCGGGCCAAAGCCCCCAACAAATACAACAGAGATAGGAGAACAAGATAATGAAAAACTTTTGCGTAATTCTTAGACAGCCTTATGGCTACAACAGATATGAACAGTGGTTTGAGACTTACGAGGAAGCGGCAGGGGCTTGCTTCCAAGTAATGACAGCTAAAGCAAGATACATGCTTCCCGGTGAAGCAAAAGAATTCCGCGGATGGGTGTATGATGACAAGGGCCGGCCGGTTGAACGGATGTGGTTCCAAGGTGAACAGAGAAAAGCAGTTGTGAAAAGTGAACAATACAAGTGGTGAGCAATCACCACTTGTTTCTTTATTCATTCAATATGCATACGCATGTATATTATGATGCATAAATATACATGCAAAATGCATAATCGGCCGAGCGCTGTGGGGTGTGTTGGGTGGCTTCTGCCGAATTTTAGTTAGTAAAGCCTAACGAAAGTTAATTGAAACAAACAACAAAAATTAACAAATAGTTCATATTTCCCGATATGAAATTTTTTAATGAATACGTCTATATATGAAAAAATTTCATAGATAATTCAATTCATAAAAAAATTTCATAAATTACATTTTGTCATTTTTTCCACCAGCGAAGATTAATTAACACTGTTAAGTAATTGCCAGATCCGAAATTTTTTAGACATTTTTGAAAAAGTGTCTAAACATTTTTGATTTTTTTCTTTTTATACAATTATATATAAAAAATAAGAAAATTTGATTTCATAACTTTTTCTATTCATTTCCATTAATTTTCCTATGTTTTTTTGAATTTTATAAACTTTGAACAAGTCTTTTGTGAAACATGCATAGAAAAGACGATTTTTACAAGCGATATTTTGTACAATTTGCCATCTTGCAAAACCCTTGGAAATCGGCTATACTGTCCTCAGACAGCGCGAGAGACACCGAAAAACCCAGCCGGTTCAAGAGCTTCCGCTGATCTGATGTAGCAAGTCGAATAGCCGTGCCTTAACAGTTACGCATAAACGCAGCATTGCGGTGGCTAAACTGCAAGGGCGACACGGTAAAGCAAGCCAACAAGAACAAAATTTGTATAGGGGCTAAAGCCTCAGAAAGGAAACAAAAATGTACGAATTCTACAATCTCAACACCGCCCCCGCAATCACCGATCTTGACCACACCATCGACCACCTGACCGAAACCCTGCGCCTCACCAAGGCGTGCTATGATAGCACGGTAGCGAAGTGGGAAGCGTTCGAAAGCGCTAACGCCCCTTGCTCCCGCTGGGATGACCACCAGCGCTTTGACGAGTGGCTGGATTCCGATGAGGTCGCCAGCATCTACGACGCCTACGCCGCTGAAGAGTCCCGCCTTTCCGAGAATGTGGAGTGGCTTGAAGACACTCTCAAGACTCTCCGAAAAGTGCTGGAAACGCTGACCTACATGGACAGCGACGGGCTCTTGCCTAAGTGCTAACCCGCAAAGGTAGACGGAACGCCTTAAAGACTCCGGCTTAATTAAAAAAATCAAAACAAAAAGGAGAATTTACCATGATCACCACAAATCGTCCTGCCCCTTACGCCGTTGCCGTTGAAAGCGCCATTGAAACTGAAATATGGCACTTCCGGGACTACTTTGATGCACTGATGGAATTTGCAACCCAGTGCATTGACGCCAAAAATGCAGTCCTCAACTCTAAGCCTTGGGCACCTGACCACGTGACCTTTACTTGGATCCCGCAGGACATTGAATATGCCTTTAGCCCTTGGGATGAAGACACGGTTGAAGAAGCCTTTGAGCTTCTGGATGAAGATTTCAGAAGTGCCCTCTGGTATGCCAAAAAGGACATTGAAGAGTAAAAATCTTCAAGGTAGACGGAACGCCTTAAAGACTCCGATTCTTAACAAAACAAAATTAAAACAAAAAGGAGATTAATATCATGTATAAAGTCCGCATTCTTAATACCACCACACAGGAGATCATGGAAACTCAGTATTATGAGCTTGAAATTGCTCTTGCTGTAGCCGATGTTGCCTACTTCTCAGCACAGTATGAAGAAGATGTGATTCACATTACTGTGCATGACATTAACGGCACAGAGATTCCCAACTGGTGGGAATTATCCTGCGAAAGATAGACGGAACGCCTTAAAGACTCCGGTTTAATTAAAAATCCAAAAGAAAGAAAAGCATTTGCGCTTATATGATAGAGGTTGGATAAATGATCATTATAGTCTTGTACTTTTTAATGAGTTTAATGAATTCTTAAAGGACAGGCGGGGACAAAACCCCGCCTTTTTTATTGCCCGCGCGCTGTGGGGTGTGCTGGGCTGCTGCGAATTTCAATATATAGTAGTTCAGCACAATTTCACAGCAAAAACACCGCAATATTATGGGGCTTCTCAAATCCTAAAAACTATGGTATATTATCTGTAGTGGGGGCAAGTGGCAACGCCTAGGGCCACACCCGCTAATGTTCAAACGGTATACAAAACATTTGAAAGGAATTGATACAATGGATGAATTCTTGACTATCAAAGCAGTTCTCAATATCTGGAATCAACTTCAGATGACGCACTATCCCAGCTCCAGCAAGTACAAAATCATCAGCGCATCCCGCTTTGCTCCTTATGGTTGCGCTTATGTCTTCTTTAGCTATGATCCACTTGGTGCCCCATTCCATGTTTCCCTGACTTATTACAAGGAAGGAAACCGGATCGAAAAGAGCTACTCAACAGACAATCTTCACAAGGCTGTAAAGATGGCTTACCGCTATAGCGAAGAACTTAATGCTTTATAAAAAGTAAATCCGCGCGCTGTGGGGTGTGCTGGGCTGCTGCGAATTTCAATATATAGTAGTTCAGCACAATTTCACAGCGAAAATGCTACTACATCATGGGGCTTCTCAAATCCTGAAATATGTAGTATTATAGTCCATGGGGAGAGATCCCCACAATCAAGCGGCCGCCGGCATCGTGGCGGAGAAAGGAATTGATACCATGAAAGAATTCTTTACCGTAAAGGCCTTGCTTAACGCATGGCGCCAGCTGGGTATGAAGATGTACCCGTCCGACAGCAAAACTCCCATCCTTAGCGTTTCTCGTTTCGTCCCTGTCGGTTGTGCCTATGTCTACTTTAGCTATCAGCCGATATCCGATCTTTTCTATACGTCCATCACTTACTACAAGGAAGGGGACCGAATCGAAAAGGAATATTCCACGAACGATCTTCACAAGGCTATCAAAATGGCCTATCGCTATAGCGAGGAACTTGATACCCTGTAAAGAGATCGTCCGCGCGCTGTGGGGTGTGCTAGCTCGCTGAAGAGCGAGTTTATATAACAAAATGAAATGGAAAAAATAGTAGCGGAATACATCTACCAAGAGAGAAAAAATCAGAATCCCAATTTGCGCGCTTCGTTGCCGATCCAACGCTATGGCAACGAAGCGTGTTTCTTGTTTATCTAAAGTACATAAAATTTGCGGACAAAAGTTGTGCAATATGACGAAAATGCAAAAATCCGGAAATTGGGGCTTGCATTTTTCAATAAGATATGTTAATATATACTTGCCCGAAGGGAAGGGCAGAAAGGTGGTACTAAAATGTACGATATCAATTATCAGATGGAGCAGATGGAAATCATGGGCGACTATATGGAAGAGGTTGCCGAATGGGAAGCTTTTGAGCTTGACAATCCCTTCGGAGAGATCGCCTATCCGACAGAGGAAGACCTTGAGATCCAATATCATTGGTACGAATACTGCTGAAAAGGAGATCGAAGACATGGTTATTATTGCTCTATACTTCTTAGTTGCTATGATTAATGGATAATATATATCCCTCTTGTATAAATATACAAGAGGGATTCTTTAGCGCCTCCTGCACCAGTGTGCGCCCTGGTGCAGGAGGCGTCTTTCTGATGTAGTAAAAGTGCATAAAATTTGCAGACAAAAGTAGTGATCTTTTGTGCAAAAAGTAGAATCCCGAATTGAGCACTTGACATTTTCAATCCTATCATGTATAATAAAGCTACAATCAATCAAGGAGGTAATTCAAAATGACAAAACGCTTTTATCATTCTCAGTGGGGTTGGGGAACTGTAGTTCACGAAGATGAAAAATTTTATCTCATGGACTTTGACTGCGGTGCTTATTATTGGGTCTACAAGACGGAGGTAAAGTAATATGGTTATTATTGCTTTATATTTCCTCATGGCTCTTATCAATGAATAATATATAAACCAGTGAATAAATATTCACTGGTTTTTTATTGGCGCGCCGCCCACCCGCGACTTTTAAAAGGGCGGCGCGTCTTTTCGATGTAGTAAAAGTGCATAAAATTTGCGGACAAAAGTAGAGGTTTTTTGTGCAAAACATAGAATCCCATATTTCGATTCATTTTATCTTGACTTTTGGTAAAAGATACTGTATAATTCTAAATGTAAGGTAAAGGAAAACCTAATTTAAAAAAAGGAGATCATAGAATATGTATTGGAATTTTGAATCGGACGGAGCCGCCTTTTATAGCGAAAGCAAAACGGAAGATAATTTCGCTATGTATGGAGATGTAATTGAAGAAGCTAATAATGCTGTGTATCGTTTGATTATGGATATTGATAGTTGTGATTGCTCTGATGAAACCTGCACCGAATTGACTTTGATGGTAGAAGATGAAACCGATGATCTTCAGTCTGTAGAACTGATCAATTGGGAAGATGAAGAAGAAGTAAGAGATCAGGCGTATATCGCAGAAGATATAATTGATTTTTGTAACCATTTTTTTGATATTTATGCACCAATGATTGCAGAAATCATTTAAAAAAATAACTAAAGGTAACAGATTAGTAACAATAATCTGTTACCTTTTTGACGTTCCGGCTACCAGTGTGCGCCCTGGTGGCCGGAACGTCTTTTTATTATAGTAAAAGTGCATAAAATTTGCAGACAAAAGTTGTGCAATTTGCCATATTGTATTTTTTCCTAATATGTGATATACTTGTGCCAACAAAGAGATAAAGGAGATAAAAAACATGATTAATATTCGCTCTATCGTAAAACTTCAGAATAATGACGGCTTAACTCTTAAAGCTGGTAAAATTATTACTTACAAGTCAGGTTGGCAAGTAGCTACTGAAGGAATCGAGACTTCAAATCCAAGAGAAGCAATAAATGCGGTTAAAGCCTACAATGGCAATTGCGGTGTTTGGTTTTCTAATGGTGTTTACTACATTGATAAAAGTAAAAGAGTAGATACTAAAAAAGAAGCTCTGGAAATTGGTAGAGCTTGCAATCAAATTTCAATTCTCGGATGGAAAAAGATGAATTTAGCTTATTGCTAATTCTAATATACAAATTATATGTCTCCTTTGTATAAATATACAAAGGAGATTCTTTAGCGCTGCCTTCACCAGTGTGCGCCCTGGTGAAGGCAGCGTGTTTTTCATTTTATCAAAAGTACATAAAATTTGCAAACAAAAGTTGTGCAACATGACGAAAATGGAAATTCCTAAAAGAAAATATTGCAATTCTCTGCATTATGTGGTATTATATACTTGCCCGAAGGGAAGGGCAGAAAGGTGGTACTAAAATGTACGATATCGATTATCAGATGGAGCAGATGGAAATCATGGGCGACTATATGGAAGAGGTTGCAGAGTGGGAAGATTTTGAAAGAGATCATCCCTTTGACGAGATCGAATATCCTACTGAAGAAGATCTTGAAATTCTGTACCACTGGTATGAATATTGTTAAAAAGGAGATTTAATATGACAATTATCATCATCTATTTTATTATGGCTCTAATTAATTCATAAAAAAATGAAAAAGAGATTATAATTGAGAATCTCCAAAAAGTAATTGAATACCTATGGCATCATAGATATGAAATTTCAGATTTCGTTATGAAATTCAATTTCCATTATCATAATATTATTACATGATGGCAAACTTATAAATATTATACAATCCCCTTGTATAAAAATACAAGGGGATCTTATTGACGCGCCGCCCACCCGCGATTTTTAAAAGGGCGGCGCGTCTTTTACATTTAACAAAAGTGCCTAAAATTTGCGGACAAAAGTTGTGCAATATGACGAAAATGCAAAAATCCGGAAATTAGGTCTTGCAATTTGACTATTTATGTAGTATACTTATACCAGAGTTAAGGGAACGGACCGGACAGCCGCTAATGTACCTGAACTTAGCAAGGGGAGACAAAAAAATCTCACAAACTACTAAGAACTCAAAACTTAAAAATAAAAAGGAGATTCCAAAATGAAATATGCATTTGACTATATCCACTCTGTTTTTGGACATAACCATGAAGTTGGCGGCGCAACTCTTTGGACAAGCATTTGGAATGCTCATGAGGATGGCGAACTTACTATCACTCATATTGATGCCACAACTGACGATTGGGAAACCATGTTTCCGATCTATGATATCAATGATACAGAATGCAATGAAATGATGTATAAATATGCGCCAAGATATGAATAATATTCATACCTCCTTTTAGCGCTGCCTTCACCAGTGTGCGCCCTGGTGAAGGCAGCGTGTTTTTGATGTAGTAAAAGTACCTAAAATTTACAGACAAAAGTTGTGCAATATGACGAAAATATAAAAATCCGAAAATTGGAGCTTGCAATTTGATAATATGTGTGATATACTTGTATCAACAAAGGGAGATAAAGGAGATATAAAAATGTATGAACTGTTTTACAAGAACTTCAATGCCACTGTCAAATCTTATGAAGAAGCAGAAGAGATTTTGACTTCCATTTTCGGTAATTGGGATGCCGATGAAGTCTTTCTTGAAAAAAATAACTAATAAAAAGGAGATTGAAAAAATGAAAACAAACATGACCGGGCACGCAAGATATGACAGAACTAACAGAATCAATTACATTATTGATACTATTGGAATCGGAAATGTAATTGCCGAAATCGCAACAATTGACGATCTTGGCAGAGCTGGCTTTCAGAAACTTACAGATACCGGAGTAATTATTGCTCTTTCAGCTGATAATAAGACTATTGTTACAGCATTTATTGGAACATTAGCTCAAGTATGTCATGTTTATAAAACAGCAAGAAAATGCCAGAGACTCCCTGATGGCCTTTATCATAAAGTGCTGAATAATGGAAAATATCTCCAGAAACAGCCCAAATATTAAAGTATAAATATACAAGAGGTATGAATAATATTCATACCTCTTTTTAGCGCTGCCTTCACCAGTGTGCGCCCTGGTGAAGGCAGCGTGTTCTACTTTTGTTCAAAGTACATAAATTTTGCGGACAAAAGTTGTGCAATTTGCTATATTGCATTTTTTCCTAATATGTGATATACTTGCGTCAATGAAGAGAGATAAAGGAGATAAAAATAATGGAAATCAGATACGCAACAAAAGCAGATCAGCTTTCTATTATCAGAGCAATTCAGAATAAAGGTATGGACTATAATACTACTGCTGATGTGAAAAATGATATTGCGCTTGGCCGTCTCCTTATCGCTGTAGAAAATGATAAAATTCTTGGTTCTGTGGCTATAGTTTACAAAGCACATCGTGGCTATTATGCAATTATGAGGATGTGCATTTACTCTAAAACAAGCAGAGGCAAGGGAGTTGCAAGTGCTTTGGTAGATTTTATTTTGGCTTTGAATTTGGGAGAGTATGGCGCAACTCCTTGGGGAGAAAATGAAGCAATGGTTCATATCTTGGTTAAACGTGGTTTTGTGTTTCAATACACTTTCAATGAAAATTACAATTTTTATAAAAAAAGTTCTTGACAAACCGAAAGAAACGTGCTATACTATAATCACAAAAGGAAAAGAAAAGGAAATAAAAAAATGTTTAATGTTTATTATGTCCGCGATAAATACGCTTTGAATGCTCATTTTGATGAAATTGAAGAAGCGCTGTTGTTTGCTCAAAATTTTGTAAATAGATTGAATGGGAAGTATGCTCAAATCACTAATACTAAAACAAATCAAATTATAAAGATTTATACTAAATAATAGAAAGAGCTGAAAAGCTCTTTTTTTATTATACTAAAATATTTTAAAAAAACTCTTGACAAACAGGAAAGAATCTGCTATATTATAATCACGAAAGGGAAAGAAAAGGAGATTTGAAAATGCTTAATAAGAATCTTTGGTATTACGAAAACGCCCGCACTGGTGAAATCACAGATATTGGCGCAACAGCGGATTGGTGGGTTGATGGTGGTGATCCTGTGAATCTCTGGCATTGGTCAGAGTTCTCGCAGGAATGGGTTGTGCTCATGACACGCGAGCCCTAAAATTCCAAAAGAAGAAAATAAATGCGGGTCTCGCGTGCGCAGGCTCGCGTTTTTTTTATTAGCGCATAAAAATAAAAACTGACAAACAAATAATTGACGCCCCATTTGCGCGCGTTTCTTGCGCAAATGGGGCGAGTTTTAAATATATAAATCAATGAAAAAATTATGAACAAAATATGAATATTAAAATTTATACTTGATTTTTCCTATAAAATATAATATAATATAATTACCAAGAGGAAAGGAGAAATTATATGAGATTTATTCTTACTTATCTTGATGCTAATAAACAGAAAAAAATTCGATTTTTTAAAACTTTTTACGAGACACAAGAATTTATTACATATCTGCGTCATTGCGGTTCAGGTATCTATTCTAATTTTGAAATTAAAGTTTTAAAACCATAAAAAGAATGGCAAAAAATATAAAAAATGTTCAAGTTGAAATTGACGCCTTGCATTTTTTTAAAATCTGTTATAATAAGCTTACAAAAACAAAAAACAAAGGAGTTTGTAAAATGATTATTTCTTTAATTTTAATCGCACTGTTTATTATTCTTCTTCCTTTTTGCCCTTTATGGGCTGGATGCCATAATGAAAAAGGAAATGTAGATATTCTCCATATTCATTTATGGGCTCTTATCCTTCATCGGTTATTTGCAAAAAATTCTCGTGAAAAACTGCAAGTTCTTAGTTATAGACAAGTAGTAGAAATGTATAATAATAGAATAAAAGATTAATTGAAAAAAATCTTGACAACCTTATCTCTATGTGATATACTATAATTACAAAAGAAAGATAAAGGAGATAAAAAAATGTTTCTGGTAATTTATATCGCTTATATCCTAATGATCTTCAGTTCTATGATTATGGCTTCAGTCCTTATTCATAGAGTACGGCGAGCTTCTGCTTCAAAGAAGCAGTACAGAGAACTAATTGCAAATGAGTTTTGCAAAGCTTATCAAACAGAACAAGCAAACGATAATTTTATCTATAATAAAAGCTATGAGTTTTTTTAACTCATAGCTTTTTAGCGCTCCATCTGCGCGCGTTTCCTTGCGCAGATGGAGCGAGTTTAGAATATATTATTTTATAAGAAAATTATGAACAAAATATGAATATTAAAATTTATACTTGATTTTTCCTATAAAATATGATATATTATAATTACCAAGAGAAAAGGAGAAAAAAGTCATGGATAAAAGAATGAATAAAATGGATGCCGAAACTCTTCAGCAGTTTCTTGCTTTCCGCAAGCGTGCGGGACGTATCCCCTCTAAAAAGGAAAAAGATTCTTACAACCGCAAGAATTTTAAAGAAGGGCGTGATGCAAGATGATGAAAATTTTTGAAGTCAAAGTTTATGTAGATGACGGGTGGGAAAGATTTTACACCACTCACAAAGTCCTTGCTAACTGCAAAGCAAGAGCTGGTCGGCTGGCCTGTGATTACTGGCGGAGCAAAGACAGCACTAACATCGTCAAACTTCAAAGCGTTGAAGAGTTGGAAAACTTCACCGAGGGGGTAATTTTGTAATGGCAGAACCAATCAAAACTAAATTTGAATGGGATGACCTCGAAGACCCCGAACTTGTTTGGCCTTGTGATCATTGTGGGGCTTTGGATTTATGGCCTGTCTGTGATGATGGGGCGACTTCCTCGGCATGTAATCATTGCGCCCTTGCTATCATGAATTACGCACGCA
>OCVV011117953.1_pt1 | contig 10564 bp, 8 predicted proteins | sample 1539721 | NCBI WGS metagenome assembly OCVV01 (sample SAMN02144230, study PRJEB22623) | gut metagenome | biome: sheep rumen | host: Ovis aries | place: New Zealand
CTCCGCCCGCAACCAAGGCTATCCATTTCAAGGTACGCTACATCACCCAGACAAGCGTGAACCCGGTGAACTTTTTGATTTTCGCCACCAGACCCGAGAACGTGCCGCAGAGTTATGTGACATATTTGAAAAACAGGGTGCGTGAGGACCTGGGGTTCGACCACATCCCCGTGCAGATTGAGATGAAGGCAAGCCGGCAAAAATGGCAGGACAGGGAGCGTTGATTTGGCAGGATATTCCATCGGTGAGGTAGAACAGCTGACAGGAATAAAGGCTCACATTCTGCGTTACTGGGAAGAAGTCATTCCGAGCATCTCTCCGCAAAAGGACGGAAGCGGAAGAAGAAGCTACACGCTCAGGGATTTGGAAATCATCCGCAGGCTCAAATATCTCATCTACACGAAGGGCTACACGATTGAGGGAGCGAGACGACAGATGATTGCGGAAAGCGATGTTTCGGAAAAACAAACCGAAGCTCTAATCTCCATAAGGAAGTGCCGGGCGGAACTCAACGACGCGTTTTTGCATTTTAAAAAATTCTCCGCAATCAAATCAGGAAAAAAAACGGATGTAAAAAAGAAGGAGGAAGCCCATGGACAAAAATGACGAAGAACTGAAGTGGTATGAGATAAAGGCAAAAAAAAGGATGCGCGGCTCTCCCAAAAACAATGCCGATGAAAACAAGCACGGCTCAAAATCAGAAAAGGGAAAGGAAAAATCCGGCGAAAGAGAATTTGAAGACGGCAAAAAAAACGCAAAAAAATCAACGGGAAAATTTTCCGAAAGCTCCGGAAAAAAAAGATACTCCGGCAAAAAAGAAACTCTTGTGGCAAAAGAACTCGGCTCCATCCTTGACCCGTCCTCAATCCCCGATGACGCGAAAAAAATCCTCGCTGATTTCAAAAGCATAATCGAGGCGACACATCCGCTTAACTCAAAGCAGAGGGCCTTGCTTTCACAAAAGATTCTTGAGCTCAGCCACACGCTCACCGACGAGAGGGGACAGAGACGGCTCGGCTACATGAATCAGCCAGCGACACTTGCGGCATACACGCATTATTTTCTCTGGTGGAATCTTGTAAGGCTCACACGTCTTTTTTCAAATCTCCCGGATGATTTTTTCTCGCTTTCCGAAAACGCAGTGTGCCTTGACTCAGGAAGCGGACCTCTCACGGTTCCCATCGCGCTTTTTCTCTCTCGTCCTGAGCTCAGGGACAAAAAGCTCAAGTGGTACTGCATGGACATCTCATCGCAGGCTCTTTCCATCGGCGAGAACCTTCTTTTGAGCGTCGCGGCGAAACTCGAAAAGGAGTCCTGGCAGATTGTAAGGGTCAAGGGTGATTTCGGAGATGACATCAAGGAAAAGGCCGACCTGATTACGTCCGCAAACGTGTTCAATGAAATAAGCGACGGAAGCGACATGCCTCCTGACTACCTTGCGAAAAAATACACCGACGGACTTCTCTCATACTCAAGCGGAAAGGACGGGGCAAAGGTTCTCCTCATTGAGCCAGGCGTGCCGAAATCATCAAGGCTCCTTTCTTTGATGCGGGACTCGCTGATCCGAAAAAAATATTTTCCCCTCTCACCCTGCCCTCATTTTGGTGACTGCCCCATGGACGGAAAACGCGGCGGCAAATGGTGCAACTTCGCATTCTCTGTGGATGACGCACCGACAGCCCTGAAAAAAATCTCAGACTCCGCGAAGCTTCCCAAAACAAGGGCCGTACTTTCCTTTTTAGCGGCTGAAAAAAAATCCGGAGCGGAGGCAGAAAGCGATGAGAAAAATCTTGTCTTCAGGATTGCGAGCGACCCAATCAGGCTTCCGGGACACAGGACAGGATTCTACGCTTGCTCAAAAATCGGGCTTCTTCTCGTGGTGACGGAAAGCAATCTTCACTCGGGGGAAAGTCTTTGCGTTCCCATGCCGAAATCAGAGCCGGAGATTGATGAGAAATCCGGGGCCAAAATCATCCGCTGCTGACCTGAATCTATTTGCTTGAGAACATCTTGGCAATCTTGTCCTTGTAGAGCTCAGCAATCTTGTAGCGCATCATCTCCTGCTTCGCGCTCAGCTCAACTCCGACCTCAAACGGCTTCGTGATGATTTCGAACTTGTTGATTTTCTCAAACGCCTTGAATCCGTTCTTGCCGCTGATAAGCTCGTTGATTTCATTTCCAATCAGGCTCTTCACTGCCTCGGTTTTCACAAGCTCCTCATAATCGCCCGCGTTGAGTCCGTTTTCCTTCGCGTAAGATTCAATGTCCTCCTGGCTCGGCAAAATCAGCACGGAAAGATAACGCTGGTCCTCGCCCTTTTCGTTGGTTCCGAAGACTACCGCGGTGCTTATCCATCTTGAAGTGGAAAGTTTCTGCTCGATCGGAAGAGGCTCAATGTTTTCTCCGCCCATAAGAACAATCGTGTCCTTCTTTCTGCCACGGAGCTGGATTTCATTGTCCACGGTAAGAACAGCAAGGTCGCCTGTGTCAAACCATCCCTCACTGTTGATTACCTTGGAAGTCAAATCCTCACGCTTGTAATATCCGCGCATTACCGTGGGTCCCTTCACCTGCAAAGTTCCCTTCTGTCCGTTTGGAAGCACGTTTCCGTCATCATCAACAATACGCACCTGAACACCGCGCAAGGGAGTGCCCACAGTACGCATGACCGGATCCGCTATGGGACGAACACAGACAATGGGAGCAGTCTCTGTAAGACCGTAGCCCTCCACGACCTTGATTCCGACCGCCCAGAAAAATTTGTCGATGTATGCGGGATAAGCGCCACCACCTGCGATTCCGGCACGGAAATTTTTACCAACGACTTTCTTGAGCTTGCTGAAGACCAAAAGTTTTCCCAAAAGACGGACGGGATAAAGCAAAAGCCACGGCAAGACAAGGAGAGGCCACCAAAGGGCAAGATGATCGTTTCCAAAACGTGCGGTCTTTCTCCTGAGCTTCACATCGATTGAGCACCAGAGTTCAGATTCCGCAACGAAAAATTTAAAGAGCGCAAGACTGATTCCGCCGGCCTTACGCATTTTTTTCCATATTCCGTCATAGATTGCTTCCCAAACGCGTGGGACAGCAGGAAGAAGGTAGGGATTCACTTTCTGGAAATCCGCGAGCAAAATGCTTCCGATGGGCTTACTGTATACCATGCCCGCTCCCTGGCTGATTATGACGTACTCGACCTCACGCTGGAAAACATGCCACACGGGGAGAACGCAGAGAGCCTTTTCGCCCGGATTCATGAAGATTCTCTCGTCCACGTCATCAAGCTGGGAGATGAAATTTCCGTGGGTCAGCATGACGCCCTTAGGAGTACCCGTTGTTCCGCTCGTAAAGATGATTGTGGCAAGGTCATCCCACTGTCCCTTCTCAAGCTCTCCCTCAACCACGTCAGGATGGGTCTTCCTCCACTCATGACCGCTTTTCACCACGTCGTAAAACTGATAGAAACGGAGCCCCATGTCGGCAACACGCTTTTTCTCGCTCTCGTCCACAGGGTCAAAGGCACAGATTGCCTCAAGGGTCGGAACGCTTTTTTTTATGTTCAGGATTTTTCTTACCTGGGTCGTGTTCTCCGCAATCACAATCCGGCACTCGGCGAAGGAAAGTATGTAGGCCAAATCAGTCTCGCTCGCGTCACATCCACGGGGAGTGTCCACGCAACCAAGAGCCAGAAGCCCCATGTCCGCCTGCTGCCATTCTTTTCTGTCGTCACTGATAAGTCCGATTCTCTCGCCCCTGGTCACACCATGCTCAAGGAGTCCGCCCGCGAAATCCAGCACGTTCTGATAAAACTCGTGATAGTTGGTGGGATCAAAGTCCCCGGCCTTGTTTCTCGTGTACTGTGCGTTCACCTCAGGATATTTCTCTGCCACACGGCGGAGCATTTTTGGCAATGTGTTTCCTTCAATCTGCATGGATTCAGCCTTCCTAACTTTCATAAAAATCACGGATTGTACTTTTCAAAATTCCGCAATCTGTCATCATTATAGAGATAGGAAAAATAAAAAGCAATGAGATTTTGATGGAATTTTCGGGAAAATTTGCAAAAATATAGCAATTCTCCAACTTTTGAACGCTATTTTACAAGTGATTTTTTCTTACGCAGGCACATTTTTACTAATCCAAGACGCAAGATTTTCAAAACATCGCTATAATCCAATTTTACAACGCTATTTTCTCATATGATTTCTATACAGTTAAATGCCGGATTTTTTAATGTTTGAAAAAATCGACAGAAGCCGGGTTCCTGGAAAAAAAACATCTGCACAAGCGTAGCGCGGTATTCGTAGCGCAGCTTCAAACGAGCCGTTTTTTCACACAGGGTCCCAGCTGACAGGCAATTTTTGTTAAACTTTGGATACCCAGACATTTAACTGATATAGAAAAATCAATGATGGAAAAGTCTTACGCCCGTGAACGCCATGACCATGCCGTACTTGTTGCTGACCTCAATCACATTGTCATCGCGGATGGATCCTCCGGGCTGTGCAATCACTTTCGCGCCGCTTCTGTGGGCCCTCTCAATGTTGTCTCCGAACGGGAAGAACGCGTCGCTTCCAACGGCAACGTCGGTGTTCTTTGCAATCCATGCCTTTCTTGCCTCGCGTGTGAATGGAGCCGGCTTTGTGTTGAACCATTTCTGCCACTCACCCTCGCCAATCACGTCCTCCGCATCCTCGCCCGTGTAAACGTCGATTGTATTGTCGCGGTCAGCCCTCTTGATGTCGGACTTGAAATCAAGGTTAAGTACCTCGGGAGCCTGTCTGAGCCACCATTTGTCCGCCTTGTCGCCCGCAAGCCTCGTACAGTGAATCCTGCTCTGCTGTCCGGCACCTATTCCGATGGCCTGTCCGTCCTTCACGTAGCACACGCTGTTTGACTGTGTGTATTTCAAAATAATCAGGGAGATGAGAAGATTGTCCCTCTCTTCCTTACTAAGCGTCTTGTTCTCGGTCACGATGTTTTTCAGGCACTCGTCGTCAATCTTCAAGAAATTGTGTCCCTGCTCGAAGGTCACTCCGAAAACCTGCTTTTTCTCAACCGCCTCGGGAACATAATCCGGGTCAATCTTCAAAACGCAGTATCCGCCCTTTTTCTTTGCCTTAAGGATTTCCAACGCATCGTCATCATAATCAGGCGCGATGATTCCGTCACTCACTTCCTTTTTAATCAGCAAAGCGGTCGCCTTGTCACATTTGTCGCTCAGGGAGATAAAATCACCGAAAGAGGACATACGGTCGGCTCCACGCGCGCGGGCATAGGCACAGGCAAGAGGGGTAAGCTCAACGTCATCGGTGTAGTAGATTTTTTTGAGAGTGTCGGAGAGAGGTCGGCCAATCGCAGCACCAGCAGGAGAGACATGCTTGAAGGATGTAGCCGCAGGAAGCCCGGTTGCCTCCTTGAGCTCCTTCACAAGCTGCCATCCGTTCAAAGCGTCGAGAAGATTGATGTATCCAGGTTTGCCGTTCAAAACAGTGAGTGGCAAATCGCCATTTTCCATGTAGACCCTCGCCGGTTTCTGGTTCGGGTTGCATCCGTATTTAAGTTCGAGTTCTTTCATTCCTTAATACTAATGCATTTTGCACATTTAAGCAACCACGGAAGCAAAAGTCAGCTCAGTTTGAATCCCTTCATTTTCTCGGAAAGATTCTGCACGTCCTCCCTGTTCTGCGCCGTGGAAATGGAAACCTCCTCCATGGCCGAAGTAATCTGCTCTATGTTTCCCGACATGATGTTCATCTTTTCGTCGATGTTCCGGCTCACTGCGTTCAGAAGTCCCATCTGCTTTACAATCTGCTGACCACCGGCAAGCATCTCGGAAGCACCTTCCTTAACCTCGTGCGTGGAATCATTAATCTGCTTCATGGCCTCAAGAACCTGCTGATTTCCCTCAGACTGCTCGTTCATCGCGCTCATCACCATGTTCTCCTGACTCTGCACGGTCTGGGCAAGCTCATAGATTACCTCGAAATTTTTCTGCACTTCCTTGGTGGTGGCGGAAACATTGGCGATGGATGCGGAAAGCTGCTTCAGGCTCTGGTTGATTGCCTTACCCTGATTGTTGGACTGCTCGGCAAGTTTTCGAATCTCATCCGCTACAACGGCAAATCCACGTCCGGCCTCCCCCGCATGAGCTGACTCAATGGCTGCGTTCATGGCAAGAAGGTTCGTCTGACTGGCGATGGTCTGGATGATTTTACTGGCCTCCATAAGACCCGCAGACTCTTGTATGATTCCCTCAGCAGTCAGTACCGCGCTATGTACCGATTTGCGACCCTCGTCGGATGCATTTCCCAGCTTGTTTACGGTGGCCGTGTTTTTCTCAAGGATGTGCGTCACGCTGCTTATATTGGCGACCATCTCATCAACGGCGGCGGATGATTCATTCACGCATGCAGCCTGTCCCACGACGCTCTCATTCAGCCTGTTGATTCTCGCCATAATCTGACTTGCAGATGTGTTCGCCTCCTGCACCCCGGACATCTGATTGTCCATCTCCATCTTTACCGAAGAAATGGAGCTCACGATGCTTCCCACGCTGTTTGATGCGGACCCCATGCTTTTCTCAAGTGCCAAAGCGGAATTCTCAGAACTCTTTGCCGAATCCTGGAATCCACGGAGGATGCCCTGTGTGTCATCGCGGAACTCATTCAGGTCATTCACCATCTCACCGAGCTCGCACCTAAGGATTATGTCCAGCTTTTTCCTTGTGTAGTCCTTCGCGGAAAGAGCGTCGGTAAAATCCTTGAGCTCAAGTATGCCGCTCTTGATGTCGTTTATGTTCAGGTAGATGTCAAGCATGGTCATCAAGCATCCGAAAGCACACAGAGGAAGCATCTTGGAAAGAATCAGGGTTCCGATTTTTTCACCCGAGAGATTGCGTGGAACCATGAGACATGAGATGGCCAGAAGAATAACCCCGCTTAGAGCAAAGAAAAGGGCCACCACTATGCGCTCGTTAAGTCCCATCGTAGTGTGTTTTTTCTCGAAGGGAAGCCATGTGAGATTACGCTCCAAAGTCTGAATGAATCGGATGTAGGTGAAAAGAGACGTCTCGAAAGCGATTCCTGGGAACATCACAAGGCTGTAAGGAAGAATGGACATGTCCTCGAAAGCCGCGAAACTGAGTCCCTTAATCGACGCGAAAGAATAGAAGGCAAGTGGTGTCGCGAAAAATGAGAAAACGGGAAAGGCTATGACGAGTTTTTCCAGAACCTTCACAATCTTGTTCAGGCTGTCCACAGCCTCCTCACTTCCGTCGAATGTCTCCACCCGCTTGCTCAAAAACACGTATGCCGCCACCTGTATGGCAGTCTCCAAAATCAAAAGCAGCCAGACCAAGGGAGAAGAGAAAAATGCGAGCGACTCATGCAAAGTCATCGCGCCCACGAAGACGGAAAAGGGAACGTAAAAAATATTCGGTGATATCGCCGTCCCAATCATCCAGACTAAAATTGATTTTGGAAGTGTCCGCTGTTCAATGCCCATAACAAAACCTCTTAAAACGCTTTAAAACCAACTGTCATCAATCTTAAAACGAAAATAAAAATAAAAATCGCTATCTCTTTAAAAGATATAGCAAAACCATCTATTTTTCAAGCAAAAATCCCAAAAAAATCAGCTCACAATCCGAAGCGAGAATCTTTTGGCTCCAAAGGCTTGATTTTTAGCAAAAAGAGTTCTATACTTCACCCCACACTCATTTTTAAGGAAGACGGCATGAAAACAGAAATCTTGAAAAAGCTATTCGTCCCCCAGTTCGCGAAAAAATTCCTCATTATGATTATCGGCATTTTCTTCATGGGATTTTTCCTTTCTTTTTTACTTGAGGTTGATTGGGGAACCGACCCCTTCACTTTCCAGAACACGGTCATCTCGAAGCGGCTCGGATGGTCTTTCGGAACATGGCAGCTCCTTTTGAACGCGGTCCTCTTTATCCCCGTCATCATCTTCAACAGGCGGCTCATAGGTCTCGGTACCCTCGCAAACATGGTTCTCATCGGCTACACGGTGGATTTTTTCCGCTGGCTCTGGAAAATGACTTTCCCGCTTCTGGGTCAAATCTGCGGTGGAAACGGAGACGGAGGAATCTTGTGGGCAAAAATCATAGTCTTTGTGCTGGCACTTTTCTTTTTCGTGATTGCGGCTTCCCTTTACATGAACGCAGACATGGGACTTTCACCCTACGACGGACTTGCCTTCATCATCAGTCACAGGCTCAAAAAAATCCCCATTGCGGTCTCACGCATAGCCTATGATCTCTCGGCGGTGCTCATAGGAATTCTTTTCAGCATCGGAAGCGGAATCAGCATAAGGACGGCCCTCATCGGATCGGTTGCAATGTCTCTGACGCTCGGTCCCGCCATTCAGATTGTGGGAAAATTCGTGAACGGAAAGCTGCTCAAGATCCAGAAATGAACTCGGCAATCTGTTTTACCGCGGCACGTCCCTCGCTCAAGTCCTGATGAAGCGGCCAGGAATGACACATGTTCTTGTAATGAATCTCCAGGGGAGTCTCGGTGCTTTCAATCCTCGCAATCAGGGAGCCCACCATGGGATAATAGATTTCCTTCGTCCCGTAGAAAAGCTGGATGGGAGGAAATCCCGTGAAGTCGATTGATGACGGCTCAAAATCGGGACTGTCCATAGCGGCGTTTCCTGCCCAGCTCTTTACAATCAGGTCGTTGGAGGCAAGAGTCTCGAAGATATCGGATTCCCCGGCCCTCTGCATCAGCTCGCGGTTCTTTTCCAGGCCCAGTCCCACCTTGGGTGAGATGAGAACGATTTTTCCAGGCTTGTGCGCCACCCTTGAGAAAAGACTCAAAGCCATGTTCGCTCCAATCCCGTCACCCGCAAGAGCTATCCGGTCTGATTTGAAATCCTTGAGCAGGTTCGCATAGACTTTCTGAAGCCACCTCAAGGCAAACCTCACGTTGTGTTCCGGAGCAAGGGGATAAAACGGAAGGCAGACATCACAAACTCCGGTTTCCAAAAGCCTCTCAACCGTCCTGAAATGACGCTCGGTAGGTCCCGCAAGTCCGCCTCCGCCGGCAATGTAAAAAACAGCAGTCCCGGATTTTTCCTCATTCGGACTGATTTTGAAATACTGGAAGCCGTCAAAGTTCTCTTTCTGCACGGAAAATTTCTTATATAAATAGGAAGGAATTTCATCCACAGGCTCGGAATGGGCAAGCGACTCGTAATACCGGGTCCTGTATGCGTCCTTTCCGATTTTGTTCCACATTTTGACGAAGCCTTCTTGCAAAAGATATTTTAAACTCATGTCCACATTCTAGCACAATTTCCGGGTCCTGTCCATAATCACTCTCCCCCGCAAAATCAGGTCCTAAGGCAGAATTGACAAAGAAGAGGGAATGGGGTAGACTTCACGCGTACAAAAAAAGGAGGACTAAATGAAAAAATTCAGGCTAAAATCAATCCTGGCACTCGCGCTGGTGATTTCGGGAATTTTTGTCTCAATCTCATGCAAATCAACGTCATTCGCCGAACCAGAGATGAAAGAGAGGATGTACTGGAGCATCTGCGGAACTGACTCGAAGGGAAATCCCTCGACCGTGCATATTCTCGGAACAATCCACGTGGGCGACGAGAGACTTTATCCGCTTCCATCTCAGGTCATGGATGATTTTGAGAACGCCGACCGTCTTGTGGCAGAAATCTCATCTGAGGATATGGACGCTTTGCAGGGAGAGCTTGTAAAGTCACTTATCACCAACCTGATAAAGGCACAGGGAAGGAACGTCATGAACGAGCTTTCAGAATCAGAACTTGAGACGCTTTTTTCCGTGCTTGACGAGACGATTGCGCGTCCCTTGGGAATGTACGAGCCGTGGCTTCTCACGAACACAATCTCGGTCTTCCAATATGCGAGCTGCGGATTGGATGCAACGAAGGGAGTGGATCAGTTTCTTATGGACAAGGCGAAAAAGGACGGACGCTCATGGGAAGGTCTTGACACTCTTCAGCTCCAGATTGACGTTATGCAGTTCGGAACCTATGAGGAGCAGCTTGCCGTTCTGAAATCGATTCTGCTTGTGCTTGAGAATCCCGAGATTTTCAACAATTACATCAACAATCTTTATGAAGCGTATCTTGCAGGGGATGAGAAAGCCATGCTGGAAGCTGATGAGGACGAAGAGGAGCTGATGGGTGAAAGCGATCCCATGCTGGAAGAGTATTCAAAAAATTACAATGAGGCGCTTCTGACAAAAAGGAACAAGGCGTGGGCTGAAAAAATAAGGGGCTACCTGAATGACGGTGGCGAGACTTTCATCTTTGCGGGATCCATGCATTTTCTGGGCAAGGATTCAGTGTTCAGCTTTCTGGGCAAAAAATAGAAGACGAGCTGCAGCTACAAGTTGAGCTTGTCTTCCGGATTGATTGCCTTTCCGTTCTTGTAGATTGTGAAATGGAGGTGGGGACCCGTACTCATTCCGGTGCTTCCCACTTTTCCAATGACGGTGTTCGTGTAGACGTAGTTGCCCTTTTCACAAGTGATTTTGCTCATGTGTCCGTAAAGCGACTTGTA
>OCVV011016258.1_pt1 | contig 10562 bp, 9 predicted proteins | sample 1539721 | NCBI WGS metagenome assembly OCVV01 (sample SAMN02144230, study PRJEB22623) | gut metagenome | biome: sheep rumen | host: Ovis aries | place: New Zealand
AAAAACCATTTTTCGAAAAACCAATTCGAAAAGAATTGGCAAGGAATAAAAAATCAAAAGAAGATCAAAAAAAGATCTTCTTTTTGAATAGAGGAAATAAAGGGTGTGACGAGGACAAAATCAAAAAAAGAAATAAAGAGCATGGAGGGGAAATCTATTTAAAAAAAGTTACTGTAAAATAATATCAACAAAGAAAAAAGTAGTAAATTAAATAAAAATTTAATAGTTGTTTTTTAAATATATTTTTCTTTGTGGTTTTATATGTTAAAATATATTTTGGATGTGGTTATATTGAAAAATATATATGGATTAACTTTAGAAGAATTAGAAGATTATTTTATAAGTATTGGATCAAAGAAGTTTCATGCTAGACAGTTATTTTCATGGATTTATGAAAAAAGAATTAAGAGTTTTAGTGAAATAACAGATATAAAAAAAGAGATAATTGATAAGCTAAAAATAGATTTTAATAATAATAGATTAAAAATAGTTAGTATTGAAAATGATAAAGATGTTTCAAAATATTTGTTTGAACTAGAAGATGGTGAGCATATTGAAGCTGTACTTATGCGACATGATTATGGTAATAGTGTATGCATTTCTAGTCAAGTCGGTTGCAATATGGGATGCAAGTTTTGCGAGTCTGGTAGAAGACGTAGAGTAAGAAATTTAGAGACTTATGAAATGGTATTACAAATACTCATGATAGATGAACTACTTGATGGTAGAGTGGATAATGTAGTAGTTATGGGTATTGGAGAACCATTTGATAATTATGATAATCTAATTAAATTTTTAACTATTATTAATCATCCTAAAGGACTTGCTATTGGAGCACGTCATATTACTGTATCTACTTGTGGAATTATTCCTAAAATACTTGAATTTGCACATTTTCCTCTACAAATTAATCTTGCTGTAAGTTTACATGCACCAAATGATGAATTAAGAAGTAAAATTATGCCTATTAATAAGAAATATCCTTTAAATGATTTAATTTTAGCTTTAAAAAAATATCTAAGTATTACTAATAGAAGAATTACTTTTGAATATATATTATTAAAAGATATTAATGATACTAAGGAATGTGCTTTGGAACTTGCTAATTTAGTAAAAAATATTAATTGTTATATTAATTTAATACCATATAATGAGACTGAAAATATTGGATTTAAGAGAACAAATGCTATTCAAATTATGAGATTTTATGATATACTTAAGAAAAATAATATAAATGTAACGATAAGAAGGGAATTTGGTGGTAATATTAGTGCTGCTTGCGGACAACTTAGAAGTAAGAAGGAGGATGTATGAAATCTTTTTATTTGACTGATGTTGGAAAAGTTAGAGATCATAATGAAGATAGTGTTATTATTGTAAAAAATGGTAATAATGAATATTTAATGGCAATTGCTGATGGTATGGGTGGACATAGAGCTGGAGAAGTTGCTTCATCTATTGCGATTAATTATTTGGGGGAGCATTTTAAAAAAACATTTGTTAAAATGAGTAAAGTGGATGCAGTTAATTGGATAAGGGATTCGGTTAATGAAATAAATAGTTTAATATTTAAACATGAGAAGACTCATCCTGAAAGTAAAGGGATGGGGACAACTCTTGTTTTGGCAATTCTTACCAAGAATTATTTGTTATTTGGAAATGTAGGCGATTCTTCAGGTTTTGTTATGAAAGATAAAAAATTACATAAAGTGACATATGATCATACTTTAGTTAATTTGCTTGTTAGTGCTGGAGAGCTTACTAAAGAAGAAGCCAGTGTTCATCCAAAGAAAAATGTATTAATGAAAGCACTTGGGGCAACGGTTGAGGTAGATGTAGATATATTTGATTGTGATATGGATATTTCAGAAATATTACTTTCAAGTGATGGTTTGACTGGTATGTTGGATCGTGAACAAATAGAAAAAGTTTTATTAGGAGAAGGTAGTTTAGAAGATAAAGTGGTTAAATTAATTAGAAAAGCAAATAATAGGGGTGGTACTGATAATATTTCGGTTGCTTATTTAGTTCGTGAAGAAGGTGAAGATAAGTGATTACAAAGGGGCAAAAAATAAATGATCGTTATGAAATAATAAGATCAATTGGTGAAGGTGGAATGGCTAACGTATACTTAGGATATGATACTATTCTAGATAGAAATGTAGCAATTAAAGTTTTGCGGGGAGATTTATCTACTGATGAAAAATTTGTAAGAAGGTTTCAGCGTGAAGCTTTGTCTGCTTCGTCTTTAGCTCATCCTAATATAGTTGAAATGTATGATGTTGGTGAGGATAATGGAATATATTATATAGTTATGGAATATGTTGAGGGGAAGACCTTAAAGCAATTATTAAAAAAACGTGGAAATCTTACCTTAAGTGAGGCAATTGATATTATGCTTCAATTGACAGATGGTATGGCTCATGCACATGATTCTTATATAATACATAGAGATTTAAAACCTCAAAATATTATGATAAAAGATGATGGTCAGATAAAAATTACTGATTTTGGTATTGCTATGGCTCTTAATGCTACACAACTTACTCAGACAAATTCTGTAATGGGTAGTGTTCATTATTTGCCACCTGAGCAGGCTAGTGGAAAAGGAAGTACTATTAAAAGTGATATTTATTCAATGGGAATAATATTTTATGAATTGCTTACAGGTACTTTACCTTTTAGAGGTGATAATGCTGTAGAAATAGCTTTAAAACATATGCGGGAACCACTTCCAAACGTCAGGGATTTTAATCCTAGTATTCCTCAAAGTATTGAAAATATTATTAGACATGCAACGGCTAAAAATCCTAAAAATAGATATGATAGTGCTAGAGAAATGCATGAAGATTTACTTACAGCATTAGATGATGATCGAATGAATGAAGCACCTTTAGTTTATAAGTATCCAGAAAATGAAAATGAAGTAAAGAAGACTATTAATAATACTAAAAAACCTAAGGAACAAGTTTTTGACGATAAAAATGATGGTGGTAATGATAGTAATAATGAAGATGATGATGAGACAACTGAAGAAATAGCAACTAAAGTAGAGGAAAAAGAAGTAAAAAAGAATAAGAAAATAATTATTATATTAGCTATTATATTAGGTGTAATTATTCTTGCTTTACTATTTATTTTCTTGATTTTACCAATGATTTCCAATAGTAGGAGTGTTGATGTCCCTGATTGTGAAGGTATAAAAGTAAGTACTTGTGAAAAAAGGTTAGAAGATGCTGGACTTGTTGTAAATGGTAAGATTAAATCTAAGGCATCTGAAAAGATTAAAAAGAATAGAGTTATTAGTACTAGCCCTGCTAAAGGTAAAAATGTAAAGAAAGGAACTAAAGTTACAATTATTAAGTCTAAAGGAAAAGATACCATTGAACTTGAAGATTATACAGGAGAAAATTCTATTGAAATTAAGACTTTACTTGAAACTAAATATGGTCTTGTAGTTACTATTGAAAAGAAAGAGGTAACTGATAATAATAGTGATGTTTCTGATGATACTATTATTGGTCAATCACTTGCTGCTGGTACTAAAGTAAAAGAAGGAGACACTTTGGTTTTGTATGTTCCAGAAGATGCAAAGTTATTTGTTGATATGGTAAGTGAAGGTTGGACGAAGGATGATGTTGAAGCTCTTTGTACAGAATATGATTTGAATTGTGTTTATACTCCAGTTGAAACAAATACTTATAGTGAAGGAAAAATAATAAGTCAATCTAGAAGAGTTGGAAGTACAATATCAAAAGGCTCTAGTTTAACTGTTGAATATGCTATTAAACCTAAAAAGACTGCATCTCCTTCTCCTAGTGCTAGTGTAAGTCCCAGTCCTTCATCAACTGCTGATACTTCAACCACTGGAAATGAATAGATGGAGAATATATGCAAGGACAAATAGTAAAAATAATTAGTGATTTACATTATGTAAGTTGTAATAATATGATTTATCCATGTAAATGTCGTGGAATATTTAGAAAAGAACATATTACTCCAGTAGTAGGAGATTATGTTCTTTTCAATAAAGATAAAAAAATAATAGAAAAAATATTACCAAGGAAAAATATTTTTCAAAGACCTAAGGTTAGTAATATAGAACAAGCATTTATTATAACTAGTTTAAAATTACCAGACTTTTCATTAAATTTATTAGATAAATTTATAATATTAATGGAAATAAACAAAGTTAAACCAATTATTTGTATTACTAAGAGTGATTTATTAGATAAAAATGAATTAGAGAAAATTAATAGATATTTAGCATATTATAGAAAAATTGGATATACAATTGTTTATAATTATGAGTTAGATAAAATTAAAGGTTTAATTAAAAATAAAATTAGTGTATTTACAGGACAAACTGGGGCAGGCAAAAGTACTTTGTTGAATAAATTATGTCCTGATTTAGAATTAGAAACAGGAGAAGTGTCTTTGGCTTTAGGTAGAGGAAAACATACGACTAGGGTTGTTCAATTGGTTAATTGTGATAGTGGGAAAATTATGGATACACCTGGCTTTTCTTCTCTTTCATTGCAAAGCTATTCTAGAATGCAAATAAGAGATGCTTTTAGGGAATTTAATAATTATCCGTGCAAATATAGGGATTGTTTTCATATAAATGAAGAAGAATGTTCTGTTAAGAAGGCAGTTATTGCTAATAATATATTAAAGAGCAGATATGATAATTATCTTAGCTTTTTAAGGGAGAGTGATAATAAATGAAAATTAGTGGATCTTTTTTAAGTAGTAAGAATATACCAAAAGATTTAGAAAAGTTAAATGATACAGATATTGATTATATACATGTAGATGTAATGGATGGAAAGTTTACAGAAAATAGGACGATGCCTTTTAGTGAAATGAGACATATATCTGATTACACTTCTAAAAGATTAGATGTACACTTAATGGTAAAAGAGCCTTCTAAATATATTCCAATGTATGCTGAACTTAATTGTGAATATATTACTTTTCACATAGAGTCTTCTGAAGATATAAAGAAAAATATTGATTTGATAAAAGGCTATTCTATAAAATGTGGACTTGCTATATCACCAGATACTAAGATATCTTCTTTAATTCCATATTTACCAGATATTGATTTGATACTTGTAATGAGTGTTGTTCCCGGAAGGGGAGAACAAGAGTTTGTTGAAAAAACAAGTGATAGAATAAAAGAAATAAGAGAATTGATAGATGAATATAAGTTAAATATAGTTATTAATGTAGATGGTGGAATAAATGATAAGACTAAAGAAAAGTGTAATTCTGCAGATATTTTAACGTCAGGTAGTTATATTATAAAAAGTAATAATTTTCAAGAAAAAATATCTAGTTTAAGATAATATATTATGATATAATTCTTCTAGAATAGGAGTTGATAGTGTGAATAATGGTATAAATAATAATACTAATACAAATACTAATAACAATACACCTAATTTTAATAATACAAATAATGTACCTACTAATCAGAATAATGTAAATGGAAGTATGAATTTGGTAAATAATATAAATGCTGGTGTTAATAATACACAATCTATGCCACATTTAGTTGATCCTACTAAAATGGATGGAATAGATAATATTCATATTTCATCTTCTCCAGTTAATAATCCAACGGCTGAATTAAAAAATGTTAATGCAGGAACTATAGGTACAGGAAATACTGGTAGCCCTAGAATAAATGATACAAGTGTAATTAAACAAGATGATGCAATGCCTAAGACCACTATTAGTAATGGAGAACCAGGTAGTTTTAAAAGCAAAATGGAAGAGGCTCAAAAAAATTATAAAGCTCCAAGTAAATTTAAAACTTTTTTAGCAGTTTTATTTTTAATATTTTTACTAGCATTTATTATATTTTTACCAGAAGTATCTGAATTTATGGATGGAATGTTTGGAGGAAAGAATAATGATGTTGCTAATAGTGAGCCTACTACTGGAGTAATGGAATGTACTTATAGTGAAAGTGGAATGAATTTAGATATTAATTACGTAAGATCTTTTAAATATGTTGATAATAAACTAAATAGTGTTATTTTAGAAACTACCACTAGAGGTGATGTATCAGAAGATGCTAAAACTTTAGATGATTATAATAATTCATGTGTAAGATTAAAAAATGATTTATCTAGTATGAATGGTATAACTATTAGTTGTGATTATTCTGAAGGAAAATTAGTAAGAAGAGAAAATATTGATTTAGAAGAATATAATGAAGAGCAGGTTGAACCTTTTTATGCTGAAGAGGGACTTGAGTTAATATCTTATAAAAAAGGTGAAGATATTAATGATATTAAAACATCAATGGTTCAAAATGGCTTTTCTTGTACTAAGAAAGCTTAAGGGATTTAAATCCCTTTTTTTGTTAGATTTGTAATTTTTTAATGATTATGTTATCATTATACATGAGGAGTTATATATGAAATATTTATATTATGGATTAAATATATTTTTAATTTTAACAATCCCCCTGATGTTATTCATGAATGATGATAGTAAAAAAATTGAGGTGTCTAACGATTTGAAATCTTTGAGTACATCTATCTTGATAGAAAAAAATGAAATTGTAGATACTAATACGACTGTTAATACTGAAAAGGTTGATGAAGAAAAAAATAGTGAAACAATGGAAGTTATTAATGAAAGCCTTAATACTTTAGAAAACACTGTTTCACAATCTATTGCTTCACCACAGGTTATTTCTGATGTTTTAGAAACAGAAACTGGAGCAATGTCTGCTTATGAAGTTAATTGTAGTGGTTGCTCAGGAAGACTTGGATCTGGAGTCAGTCCAGTAAATGGATATATTTATAATGATGCAACATATGGAAATGTTAGAATAGTTGCGGGTGATTCTAGTTATCCATATGGAACAATTGTTAGAGTAAAAGGAAGTAAATTAAATGATTTTTATGCTATAGTTTTAGATAGAGGAGGAGCTATTGGTAAAAGTAGAAAATTTATGTTTGATTTATTATTCTCATCATATAATGAAGCTATAAAATATGGTACAGAATATGGCTTAGTATTTGAAGTAGTAAGATATGGATTTTAGATTTTTCTGTGTTTGCAAATAAAAATATTTTAGATTTATTTCTAAAATATTTTTTGTTGTCTTGTCTTTTGCTTTGCTTTACCTGCTGATAAATCTTTCTCTTTACTACTATTTATAATTTCTTGTAAGCACTCTTCTACTTCTTCACTATGTAACATAGTATCTTTTAAATAATTAAATTTTACTAATAAGTTATGTAATTCTTCAAAATCTTGATATCTATACTCTGGATTTGCTTGTTTATTTTGATAAATCTTATATAAGATAGTAATTACTTTAGCATATAATTCATCTTGATCTTTACTCTCTGTTAAAGGATAATATGCAATTTCAGTAGTAGTTAATAATCTATTGTATAAAGTTCCAGCAGATTCTGTAGAAATAAAGAAAAAAATAATTATTTGTTTCTTTAACTTAGTCATTTTCAATATTTCATTAAAATTTTCTCTACATGGTTTATCTAATGTATCTAGATAATAGTGTTCAGATAACTTATTTTTAGGATTCTTTAAATTTATCTTTTTTGTTCTAAGTTTTCCAGATTCAATAATGCTACTTACTATTTGATATATATCTTCTTCAGATAGCCCATCTTTTTTTGACATTTCTTGATTTAATTTACTAAATTTTTCTGTTGATTTTGCAATTTCCAAATCAAGTTTATCTAATTCTAATTGTTTCTTTCTTGAAATATTAATTTTTTCTTTTAATTTTGTTATGTTCATTTTCTTACTCCTTTCGTGTTTTTATATTTTAACATAGATTTTTTTTATTTCAATTAAATATAAATTAAAAGTTGAAGAATTTTGTAATTAGAATTATAATAAAATTTAAGGTAGGTAATTCATATGATAGGAATATTTAATCATAGATATAAAAGTAAGAATTTTAATGAAGATGAGTTGATGAAGAAATATTTAGAATATTCAAAAGATAAGAATATAATTAAAACTCTTAATTCTTCTTTAGATGGATTGGATGAACATGTTGCGAGAAGTAAATTAAAAATAGATGGTAAAAATGAAGTTATAGAGGAAGTTAATCATACTTACTTATATTTCTTTTTTAATGGATTTAAAGATCAATTTGTTATTATATTATTAGTAATGGCTATTATTAATTTTGTATCTGGAGATAGACTTGGGGCTTTATTAATAGTTATATTGGTACTTATATCAATAATTATTAGAAGTAAGCAAGAGTATGAAACCTTTAAATTTAATAAGAGTTTGAAATCTAAACTAGTTACTAATTGTAATGTTATAAGAAATGGTAAAGTTGAAGAGATTAATGTTTCTAATATCGTAGTTGGAGATATAGTAGAATTAAATGCTGGTACTATTATTCCAGCTGATGTATTATTAATTGAAAATAAAAATTTATATTTAAATATGGCTGTTTTTACTGGTGAATCTAGACCTATTAGGAAGAGTAAGAGTTTAAAAGATACTAGTAATTTAATTAATATGAATAATATATGTTTAATGGGTGCTAGTGTTATTACTGGATCTGGTAAGGGTATTGTTATTAGTACAGGGTTTAATACATATCTAGGACATATTTCAAAGAATTTGGGTAAACCACAAAAGACTAATTTTGAAAAAGGAATGGATAAAATTTCTAACGTAATTATTAGATTTATGATAGTAATCTCTTTAGTTGTCTTTTGTATTAATTATTTATTAAGGGGAGATTTAATGGAAGCCCTTCTTTTTGCAATTTCCATAGCAGTAGGTATTACTCCTTCAATGTTACCAACCATAATTAATTCTAATTTAAGTATAGGTGCTAAGAAATTATCTCGTAAAAAAACTCTTGTTAAAAACTTAAATTCTATTCAAAATTTAGGAGCAATAGATATTTTATGTACTGATAAAACAGGTACTTTAACACAGGACGAAATTACTTTACAAAAGTATATTGATGTTAATGGGGAAGAGTCAATGGAAGTATTAAAGTATGCTTATGCGAATAGTTTTTATGGAACTGGTATTAAGAATTTGGTAGATAGAGCTATTATGGATTATGGGGCAAAGCATAAAATTGATAATAAAATAAAATGTTATAAAAAAATTGATGAAATTCCATTTGACTACAATAGAAGAATGATGAGTATAGTTGTTGATAATGGTAAATGTGTTAAGATGATTTCTAAGGGAGCAATGGAAGTTATTTTAAAGAATTCTAAATATATTAGAATAAAAGATGAAGTTATTCCAATTAATGATAAATATATAGAAAAAATAAAAGAATTAACAAAAGAATTAGAACTTGAGGGTATGCAAGTAATTGCTTTGGCTGAGAAGATTGATAGTGATGGAGTTAATTCTAAATATTCTAAGAATTTTGAAATTGATATGACGTTTGTTGGTTTAATGGGATTTTTAGATCCTCCTAAAAAGGGAGTTAAAAATATTTTGACTAAATTAAAAGGTATTGGTATACAAACTAAGGTTTTGACAGGTGATAATCCATTTGCTTGTCAAAATATATGTAATGAAGTTGGACTTAAGCTAAATACTGATCTTACAGGAGACGTTATTGATAAGATGAGTGATTATGAGCTTAAGAAAGCAATTGAAGAGTATGATGTATTTGCTCGACTTAATCCACTACAAAAAAATAGAATAATTGATTTGTATAAAGAAAATGGTCATGTTGTAGGTTATATGGGAGATGGAGTAAATGATGCTCCAAGTTTGCATTCAGCCGATGTTGGTATTAGTGTTAATAATGCGACTAGTATTGCGAAAGAGTCATCTGATATTATCTTACTTGAGAAGAGTTTAAGCGTTATCTATGATGGAGTAATTGAAGGTAGAAGAACTTATGGAAATATAATGAAATATGTTAAGATGGCTGTTAGTGCTAATTTTGGAGATGCTTTTTCAATACTTATTGCTTCTATTTTCTTACCATTTTTACCAATTATTCCAATTCAGATGTTAATACAAGATATGTTATATGAGATGTCTCAAACAATGATTCCATATGATGATGTTGATAAAGATTTCTTAAAAGCTCCGAAGAAGTGGGATACGTCTGACTTAAATGTATTTATGAATATTATGGGAGCTGTCTCTTCAATTGTGGATTGTATTGGTTTCTTAATATTTTGGTATATCTTAGGATTTGATGGAAACCATGCAACATACTTTCAAACAGCTTGGTTTCTTGAAGGATTAATTAGTCAAACAATGATAGTACACTATGTTAGAACAAGTAAAATACCATTTATTGAATCATGTGCTAATAAGAGACTAATTATATCTACTTTTGGATCAATAATATTAGGTATTATTACTCCATATCTTCTTCATAATATAAAATCTTTTCACTTTGAAATAATGCCAGCAAGTTTCTATTTGGTAGTAATATACTTATTAGTATTATATTCATTAATAGTAGAAATTGTAAAGAAATGGTATATTAATAAATATCATAAATGGTTATAATATGAAGAAATATATGAATATTAATAATGAAATTAATTATA
>OCVV011351469.1_pt1 | contig 10561 bp, 7 predicted proteins | sample 1539721 | NCBI WGS metagenome assembly OCVV01 (sample SAMN02144230, study PRJEB22623) | gut metagenome | biome: sheep rumen | host: Ovis aries | place: New Zealand
CCTGTCGACGACGAAATACGATTCAGGATGCACTGCGCTGTCGTCAAGGGGATTATCGGCGCCCTTCACACGCAGGAAGCCCGCACATTGTTCGAAGGCTTTGGCTCCAAGTCTGGGGACCTTCTTCAGTTCTGCGCGGGAACGGAATCCTCCGTTTCCGGACCTGTATGCGACTATATTCGCGGCAAGCTGCGGGCCGATTCCAGCCACGTAACGCAGCAGATACGGGCTTGCCGTATTTAGGTTCACACCCACGGAATTCACGCACGCCTCAACCGTATTGTCGAGTTTCTCTTTAAGCAGCACCTGGTCTACATCATGCTGATACTGCCCTATTCCAAGATTCTTCGGATCTATCTTGACCAGTTCTGCCAAGGGATCCATCAGCCTGCGTCCGATAGACACTGCACCACGCACGGTCACGTCTTCATCGGGGAACTCTTCCCGACCTACTTCGGATGCGGAATATATTGACGCACCGTCTTCGCTGACGGTCCATACCTTGCAACCTGTCGGCAGTTCCACCTTGCGAAAGAACTCCGAGGTTTCCCTGCTGGCGGTTCCGTTTCCTATTGCTACCGCTTCGATATGGTATTTTTCCAGCATATCCTGCACGGCCATCAGGGCCTTGACCTTTTCGTTCTGAGGAGGATGCGGATAGATGATGGTATGATACAGAAGCCCGCCTTGTTCGTCGAGGCATGCGATTTTGCAGCCGTTGCGGAAACCGGGATCCACAGCCATGGTACGTTTCTGCCCTACCGGAGCGCCGAGGAGCAACTGGCGGAGATTGTCACCGAATATGCGGATGCTTTCCGCATCGGCCTTCTCCTTGGCCTCCCGGATGATCTCGCTGCTGATAGACGGTTCAAGGAGTCGCTTGAAAGAGTCGTCGACAGCTTCCCGGACCTGTTCTCCAAGTTCACCGGAAGGATATCCCTGCTGCTGGCAGAAGTCGTAGTAAATCTTCTTGCCGCATCGTTCCGGATCGGCATCTATGCTCAATGAAAGGAATCCTTCGTCGGCAGCACGAAGCACTGCAAGAAGGTTATGCGCAGGCATGCGCTGCAGGGGCATGGACCAATCGAAATAGCTGCGATATTTGTCGGCTTCGGGGCCGACGGCCTTTTTTGTAGCCTTGGACACCAGCCTACGGCCTCGGAATATCTCCCTGAGGTTCTCTCGTATCACCGGAGTTTCGCTGAGACGTTCCGCCACGATGTCCCGGGCTCCCGCAAGAGCGGCTTCCACGTCCTCGACTTTGCCTGGCTTAACGAATCTGGCCGCCTCGGAACGAGGATTGCGGGCGCGGAGAGTCCACATCGAATCTGCCAGCGGCTCAAGTCCAAGTTCCTTGGCGACGGTGGCCCTTGTACGGCGTTTCGGCCGGAAAGGCAGATAAAGGTCTTCCAGTTCCGATGATGCCACGCAGTTCTCTATCCTGGAACGGAGTTCCTCAGTAAGCGCTCCTGCCTCCGAAATGGTCTTAAGCACGGTCTCCTTGCGTTTTTCCATTTCGGCAAAGACATCCACCCAATGCTTGAGTTCTGCCACCTCGCTGTCGTCCATGCCACCGGTTTTCTCTTTACGGTAGCGGCTGATGAAAGGGATGGTGTCGCCCTCGGCAAACATTTCCGCACAATTCTCTACCTGCCAGGCCTTAAGGTTCATAATGCCGGCAATGTGGTTTATGTATATTTCTTTCATCAGTCTTCGCTTGTTATGAGTTTGAGTTCTTCGCGGTACGCCGCGAGTATCCTGGAGCGGGAAATAAAACCAAGGTAAATCCTTTCGTGTGTAATTACGGGCAATCTCCACACTCCTGTCCGGTCGAATTTGCGCATTACGCTTTCCATCTTCTCGTCTTCGAATACGAAATCGAGCGGAGCGTGCATGAGATCACGTACGCGGAGTTTGCCGAATGTCTCGGATTCGAACATGTGCTTGCGGATATCGTCCATTTCAAGCATACCGACGAAACGTCCGTCGGAATCAAGCACCGGGAACACCGCCGCAGTGCTTTCCGAAATCAATTGTGAGACATCCTCGAGGGCGGCGTCCTCGCGCAGGCGCGGATACTTGTCGCGGACAAGGTCACGGGTTTTGAGCAGGGTGAGCACCGCCTGGTCGTTGTCGTGTGTGAGCAGGTCGCCGCTCTGAGCGATACGCTTCGTATATATGGAGTATCGTTCGCGAATGCGGGTTACCCCGTAAGAGACGGTGGCACAGAGAATCAACGGCAGCAGCAAGTCATATCCTCCGGTAATCTCGGCTATGAGGAAAATCGCCGTCATGGGAGCCTGCATGACCCCCGCCATCAGACCGGCCATTCCTACAAGCGCGAAATTCTGTTCAGGAAGAGCGATGCCGAGCAGGTTGGAACTGCGAGCGATGATGAAACCGAGTATCGCTCCTTCAAACAGAGTAGGACCGAATGTTCCTCCCACGCCTCCTCCTGCATTCGTCAGTGTCATGCTCACAACTTTCAACAACAGGACCAGCACCAGGAAAAGCGGCAGGCCCCATGGGGACTTGAACGGCGACAGTTCTTCACCGCCCAGCAGCCGGCTCACGGAATCGTAACCCTCGCCGAAGAGCGGAGGGAAAAGGTACACCAGAAGGCCCAGTCCGGCCGCACAGACCATCCAGCGAACCCAGGGGCTGCGGAGGTGTTTCTGTATCCTGTCTTCGAGCCAGAGAGTGAAGCGGGTGAAATAAAGCGAAACTCCTCCGCAGAATACGCCCAGTACCAGATAGAAAGGCAGGTTCTCCAAGCTGAAAGGGGCCAGCGTACATGCAAAAGGCGACTCGGTTCCGACGAAAATATACGAAACCACGGTAGCCGTAAGGGTCGAAATCAGCAAAGGCATGATCGAACTCATCGAGATATTGAAAAGTAGTATCTCGAGAGTAAAAAGGACCCCGGCCAAAGGCGCCTTGAAGATCCCCGCGATCGCACCGGCAGCTCCGCAACCGAGAAGCACCGTCATTCCTTTATAGGACAGTTTCGCCTTGCGGGCGATGTTGCTTCCGAAGGCTGCTCCTGTGTAAACTATAGGGGCTTCCGCTCCCACCGAGCCTCCGAAGCCGATGGTGAGTGCACTGGTAAGCAGCGACGACCACATGTTATGAGCCTTGATGCGGGATTCGTTCCGCGAAACTGCGAGCAAGACTTTGGTTACGCCGTGTCCGATGTTGTCCTTTACCACGTAGCGCACTATCAGCAGGGAAAGCAGCATTCCGATGGCGGGAAAAAGAAAATGCCCGGAATGAAAACAGCCCTGTACAAGGGCTATTGTCTTTTCGAGCACAACCGCAGCCCCTCCGGAACAAAGCCCTACAAGGAAGCTGAGTATCAGAAGTTTAACCGACTCGCTAAGCTTGAAAAAAGCTTTCATTGCGATTACTCGCCGTCGGCCGGATCGTCGTCACCTCCGTACTGCGAGATGTTGTCGTCCGGGAGAGGACCGGCACCGGGATCGGCATCTGCCGAAGAACCTGCTACCTGCTCGTTCTCGGCATTCTCCTCACCTTCAAGCCAGCGTTCGATGTCCTCCATGTCGTCGGTCTCTACCTTGATTTTGATCAGACAGATGGAATCGGGCATCTCTATGGTAACCGCATAGAAAGGCGTACCGTCAGGCTTGGTGTATTTTGTAAGATCTTGGAACCAGTCGTTGAACCCGCCCGGATACTTCTCGTTGAAAGCCGCAGCGAGTTCGTCCGACATGTTTTCGTAGCTGATTACGCGTCTTTTCTTGTTGTCTTGTGGCATAGCGAACAATTTTGCTGCAATTATAGAGCAAACTTTTCTAATTTGCAATAGATAAAGGCTACATTCTTTCCGGAAGTTTGATTCCGAGCAGATCCATCGTTGCAGCAAGTACCTCAGACACAGTGCTGATAAGGTTCAGACGCATGGCTCTCACAGATTCGTCGCTTTCACGGAGAATCTGGGTGTCGTGGTAGTACTGGTTGAATTCCTTGGCCAGATCATAGGCATAAGCCGCCATGACTGCAGGCGAGAAGGAGGCGGCCGCCTCGGCAAGTTTCTGCCTGTAAAGATTCAACAACTGCACTATACGGATCTCCTTTGCACTGAGTTCCGGAGAACCGGATGCTGTCGCTTCAGCTGAAAGAGATCCGCAGTCCGATCCCCTGTCAGGGCCGGAAGACCGGCCTGCTTTACGCAATATGCTGCGTATACGGGCGTGGGTATACTGAATGAAAGGACCAGTATTGCCGTTGAAGTCGATGGATTCCTTGGGATTGAAAAGCATCTTCTTCTTGGGGTCTACCTTCAGTATGAAGTACTTGAGGGCCCCGAGGCCTATCATCCGGTAGAGACGGTCCTTCTCTTCTTCCGAAATGTCGGCCAACTTGCCCGATTCTTCCGACGTCGCTTTCGCTTCCTGATACATGCTTTCGATAAGGTCGTCGGCATCGACAACGGTTCCTTCGCGGGACTTCATCTTTCCTTCGGGGAGTTCCACCATTCCGTAAGAAAGGTGATAAATGCGGTCCGCCCAGTCAAAACCGAGTTTGGCGAGCACCAGTTTCAGCACCTGGAAGTGGTAGTTCTGCTCGTCGCCGACCACGTAAACATGCGAATCGAGATTGTATTCGGCGAATCTGCGTTCCGCAGTTCCGAGATCCTGGGTCATGTATACGGATGTTCCGTCGGAGCGCAGCAGGAGCTTGCGGTCGAGCCCGTCGGCGGTGAGGTCACACCACACGCTTCCGTCGGGATCCTTCACGAATACACCCATATCCAGTCCTTTCTGCACCAGCTCCTTGCCAAGCAGATAGGTATCGTGTTCGTAGTAAACTTTGTCGAAACTGATGCCAAGGGCACGGTAAGTCTGGTCGAACCCGTCGAAGACCCATCCGTTCATGGTCTCCCAGAGTTTACGGACTTCCGGATCGCCTTGTTCCCATTTCACCAGCATCTCGTGAACATCGTCGATTACCTCCGGATGCTCCTTCTCGAGTTTGGCATAGGCGACATAGCAGTCTCCTACAAGATGATCGCCTTTCTTCCCGGTAGATTCAGGAGTGGCACCATCGAAACACTTCTGCCAGGCATACATGCTCTTGCAAATATGCACTCCGCGATCGTTCACCAGAGTCGATTTGATCACCTCGTTTCCGGCAGCAGACAGCAGCCGGCTCACGGAGTCGCCGAGAAGGTTGTTGCGGATGTGCCCGAGATGAAGGGGCTTGTTGGTGTTGGGCGAAGAGAACTCCACCATTATCCTCTTGCCGGTAGCAGGAAGTTTGAAATAAGACTCCCCCGCTTCCCTGATACCCTGCAGAACCTCTTGCCAATAAAGATTGGAAAGACTGAGATTCAGGAATCCCTTTACACTGTTGAAAGCGCTGATTTCCGGGCACTTGGCAAGCAGCCACCCGCCTATTGCAGAGCCTGTGGCATCCGGTGCGGCATGACTTATTTTCAAAAGAGGAAAGACTACAAGCGTGTAGTCTCCCTCGAATTCCTTACGTGTAACCTGCACTTGAAGGGTGGCAGGATCCACCTCGGCATTATATAATTCCTTGACGGCTTCCGCCGCCTTTGCAGCGATGAACTGTTCCGGTGTCATTCTATTTTATCCCAGGTAAGATTTGAGCAACTTGCTTGCAGAAGGTTTCTTGAGTTTGCGGATGGCTTTCTCCTTGATCTGACGGACACGTTCACGTGTGAGGTCCAGACGTTCGCCGATCTCTTCGAGAGTCATTTCCTGACATCCGATACCAAAGAAACTCTTGATGATCTCCCTTTCGCGGCCGGTGAGAATCTGCAGGGCACGTTCGATCTCGATGCTGAGACTCTCGTTGGTAAGACCCTTGTCGGCCATGGGGCTGTCGTCGTTCGGCAGCACGTCGAGCAGGCTGTTGTCTTCACCTTCGACAAAAGGTGCATCCACGCTGACATGGCGTCCGCTGACGCGCAGGGTGTCGGCAATCTTGTCCTGAGGGATATCGATCATCTCCGCAAGTTCGTCGGTGGACGGCTGGCGTTCGTGCTCCTGCTCGAACTTGCCCAGCGCCTTGTTGATCTTGTTCAGCGAGCCCACCTGGTTCAATGGCAGGCGGACGATCCTCGACTGCTCGGCGAGGGCCTGAAGGATGCTCTGGCGTATCCACCACACGGCATAAGAGATGAATTTGAAGCCGCGGGTTTCATCGAATTTCTCGGCGGCCTTGATAAGCCCGAGGTTGCCTTCGTTGATCAAATCAGGAAGGCTAAGCCCCTGATTCTGATACTGTTTTGCAACAGATACCACGAAACGGAGATTAGCCCTCGTGAGTTTTTCCAACGCCACCTGGTCGCCTTTGCGGATGCGCTGTGCCAGTTCTACTTCCTCTTCCGGTGACACCAACTCTTCACGGCCTATTTCCTGGAGGTATTTGTCCAGCGAGGCGCTCTCGCGGTTGGTGATCGACTTTGTAATCTTTAATTGTCTCATTCTTTATCATTCGTCTTTCGCGAAGCCGAAGTAGACGGACCTTCCTGTGGCGTCGACGCCCTCGATGTAAATGGCCCTCTTGCTGCGGTACGCAATGTCTACAACATCACGAGGCTTCGAGACAGGCTGGTCGTTCACATAAAGGATCACGGTGCCGTCGGTAGCGCCTGCCTTGGCAAGCTTGCCGTTTCCGGCGGAGACGATCTCGACACCCTTCTTGATGCCAAGCGCGGCGAGTCTTTCCTTGGATGCCTCATTGAGCAATCCTCCATAGAAAGCGGTAGCTCCGTCCTCGGTCACCGTCCCGGTAATCTGTTCACTGTCCTGGAACGTGACTTCGAGAAACTTCTCTTTTCCGTCGCGGAGCACCTTGACGGTCGCTTTGTCGCCAGGGTGGAAACTGTTGACCTTTTCCTGAAGTGCGGAAGGAGACTTGATGACAGTGGAATCGATGGAAATGAGAATGTCTCCCTCCTTGATTCCGGCCTTGTCTGCAGCTCCGCCCTTCGAAACCTCGTTAATATATACTCCTTCAAGCGAAGAAAGTTTCATTTCTTCGGCAATTTTTTCGGTAACGGGGCTCATGGCCACACCGAGTTTCGCACGTTTCACGCTGCCGAAGTCGATGAGGTCACCCACGATCTTCTTGACTATGTTGGAGGGAACTGCAAATGAATATCCTGAATATGCTCCGGTCTGCGACACGATTGCGGTGTTGATGCCGACCAGTTCGCCGGCCTTGTTCACGAGTGCTCCGCCAGAGTTGCCGGGATTGACTGCGGCGTCGGTCTGGATGAAGGATTCGATCCTGAACTCGCCCGTGGTATTCGGCATCGAACGGCCCTTGGCGCTCACGATACCGGCAGTGATGGTGCCGCGGAGCTGTTCTCCGAGAGGAGATCCGATCGCAAGGACCCACTCGCCGAGGCGGAGTTTGTCGGAATCACCGATAGGAAGGATGGGCAGTCCTTCTGCATCTATCTTGATGAGGGCCACGTCCGTAGCAGGATCCGTGCCGACCACCTTCGCTTCGTAGACCTTGTTGTTGTTCAAGGTGACCTCCACCTTGGTGGCGCCCTGCACCACATGATTGTTGGTCACGATGTAGCCGTCCTGACGGATGATGACACCGGATCCGCTCCCCTGCTGTTCACGTTCCTGGGTCTGCGGGAACTGGTCGCCGAAGAAAAACTTGAAGAAAGGATCGATCGAATACTGCTGCATGCTCTTGATCGTGACCTTGACGAAAACGACTGCATCCACGGCGGATTCCGCAGCGTAAGTGAAGTCGGGATAATTGTCTTGTGCCAAATTGACAGTACGGTATGCCGATCCGTCAATGGAGTATGTCTGTGTCTGGGATGTCGGTACGGCCTCGGGCTGATTGGCTTTTACGATACCGAATGCCGTAAGTCCGCTTAGGAGGACTGATGCAATTACTGTTAACATATTCTTGCTCATATCTTGTTTTTTTAATAGTCTTTGCCCGCTGTCTTAAAAAATCAAAAGATATGCCAGAATTTTCATCATTAATTGCTATATTTGCAGTTACCTCTGATGGTAGATTAAAATAAAAAGAACGATATATGGAATTCAATGTTTCAAGTGCAGAATTGCTGAAAGCCCTGACGGATGTCTCGAAAGCCATCCCCGCCAAGACAACCCTCACCATCCTGGAGAATTTTCTCTTCGTGCTCAAGGGAGAAAGCCTCGAAATAACGGCTTCCGACCAGGAACTCACCCTCCGCACAGTGGTTTCGGTAGAGAATGTGCAGCAGGAAGGCAGCATAGCAGTGCCTGCAAGGCAGATGATAGACCTTTTCAAGACCCTTCCCGACCAGCCGGTGAACATCCACACCACATCCGATTCTTCTTTCGAATGTGTGTGGTCGAACGGTAATTCGGCGCTCCCCTATTTCCCGGCGGAGGATTTCCCGGAGATCAAGGGTGCAGGAGAAGAGGCCCAGAAGATCGTCATCCCTGCAGACAATCTCGTGGACGGCATCAGCAGCACGATTTATGCTACCGCCGACGACGAAATGCGCCCTGCCATGAACGGTATCTTTTTCGATATCGCCCCCGAATCCACCACCTTGGTAGCATCCGACTCCCATAAACTCATCTGCTACACGACCTCCGATGTCCAGGCGGCGCAGCAGGCATCGTTCATCCTTCACAAGAAGCCGGCCGGAGTGCTCAAGGCCATCGTCGACAAGGCGGACGGCGACGTCACCGTCACTTTCGACAATGCGACCGCCGTATTCAATTTCGGACAGACCATGATGGTTTGCCGTCTGGTCGTGGGGAAATACCCCAGGTACCGCGACGTCATTCCTCAGAACAACGCCAACATCCTCAAGATCGACCGTGCTTTGCTGCTCGGCACCGTACGCCGCGTGGCAGTTTGCGCAAACAAGGCTTCGAATCACATCAAATTCGACCTGAAGGCCGGCCAACTTGAAATCACCGCACAGGACCTCGGTTTCGCAACGGAAGCTTATGAAAAACTCGAATGCGACTACAACGGAACCGACCTCACCATCGGATTCAAGTCTTCGTTCCTCATCGAGATACTCAGCAACATGAGTTGCGAGACGGTGGTGATGAAGTTCGCCGACGCCCGCAGGGCAGCGCTGATCGTTCCCTCCGAGGAAGAAGCTGAAACTGAAAAGATTTGCGGCATCCTGATGCCGATCATGGTTTCCTAATCCAAAACGACATGGACCTCAACCTTACAAGGCCTTTGCTTTTCTTCGACATAGAAAGCACGGGCCTTAACATTCCATCAGACTCCATTATAGAACTCAGTTTCGTAAAGGTATTCCCCGGAAAGCCTGAACCTGAAGTAAAAACATGGAAAATACGCCCCTGGGATTACGAGAACAATTGCCAGAGGCACATCAGCGAAGATGCCTCCAAAGTCAACGGAGTCCACGACGAAGACCTGAAGGGCTGCCCGCTGTTCATCAGCGTTGCCGGAGAGATTGCCGACTGGCTCAAGGACAGCGACCTTGCAGGCTTCAATTCCGCCAAATTCGACCTCCCCATGCTGGCGGAGGAGTTCGAACGGGTCAAGCAGTACTGCCGTCAGCGCAAAAACGACGAAGCGAAGGCGTTGCTCGCCAAAGTGGAAAGCATAAACCTCCACGAGCCATTGATGGTAGATGTGCAGAACATCTTTCATGCAATGGAACCCAGGAATCTTCGCGCTGCCTACCGTTTCTATTGCGGAGGCGAGGATTTCGAAAATGCGCATGCCGCCGAAGCCGACACCTTGGCAACCTACGAGGTTCTCAAAGCCCAGTTGGACCGCTATAAAGAACCGGACAAATACCGCGAGCAGGTGCTGAAGAACGACGTGAAGAGCCTTTCCGCATTCGTCGGAAAGAAATATGTCGACTTCTCCGGTCACCTGATCCTTGGCGACGACGGAGAAGTATACATCAACTTCGGAAAGCACAAAGGAAAAACCGCCCGCGAGGTATGGAAAAGCGAGCCTGCCTACTACTCCTGGGTGCAGGATGCCAGTTTCACTCTCGACACAAAGGCGCAGTTTGCGAGGCTTGCCAGGCAGTTCAAAGAAGAGAAAGACGCAGCCATGAAGCGGCCTGCCACAACGGATGAACTGCAGAACCTTAAAGACAAATTCAACGGAAAGCTATTCTGATGAACATTCTGGTCAGGAACGCAAACGGCAAAGTATTCTTCCGCCCCGACACAACCTGCGACAGGCCAGGCGAAGATCTTTATCCTCAGGAATTTATAGCTTCCATGAGCTTTGCTCCCGTGGTATACATGCGGGTCTGCAAAGCCGGCAGGAGCGTCAGCGAGCGTTTTGCCGGACGCTATTTCAATGCTGCCGGATACGGCCTCTTCCTTTATCCCGACGACTTGCTGGACGGAAGCGAGGAAAGCGTCGCCTGCGCATCATGCATAGACCATACATCCTTTTTGCCGGCCCCCGTTGAAGGAAGCGGCAGGTTTTCATTGTCGTGTGACGGGGAGGAGATTTTCGCCGTTGAAGGCTTTCCGCTGGAAGACATGCGCAAGGCGCTTGCAGAAGTGACGTCCCGTGTGCACATCCGAACGGG
>OCVV011150268.1_pt1 | contig 10559 bp, 6 predicted proteins | sample 1539721 | NCBI WGS metagenome assembly OCVV01 (sample SAMN02144230, study PRJEB22623) | gut metagenome | biome: sheep rumen | host: Ovis aries | place: New Zealand
ACATCCAGAGGAAAAGCCCCATCCTGCCGGCCGCATTCGCACTTTCGAACATCGCACGGTGGCCGTCGTAATTGATCCATTGGACCAGGGACGTGAATTCTTCTGCGGATGCGCATTCCCCGAAGGCCTCCTCCATCATCTTGAGATAGGTCGTCCCCTTCTGGGCGCCGACTTCGGTAAAATCGTGCTTCCCCCACATCCCCCCGACGGGCCAGCGGTCCTCCGGGGCCATCATACGGCACAGACTCTCGTATGTCGGCACGTTCGGCATTCCGCGCTCGGTATGGAATTTCCCGCTCTGATGGTCGAAATAATACTCCGCCGACATTGCATTGTAGGGGCCGTGGCCGCTGACGGAGCCGTCCGCGGAAGAAGAAAGATACGGGATTCCGGGATGCAGCGTGCCGACCGTTTCGCGAAGCGGGCCGTCCAGCGAAGGCGGCGGAAATCCCTCGTTGCGCCCGCACCAGAGGGCGATAGAGGGATGTCTGCGGAGACGGCGTACCCGGTCGGTGGCATTGGCGAGAAACATCGCCTCGTCGGAAGGGTCGGGGCCGTCCCCGGGATTGGCCAGAGGGAATTCCTGCCAGACCAGAATACCGTAGCGGTCACAGGCCTCGTAGAAGGCCTCGTCCGCCACCTGTCCGACCCAGTTGCGGACCATATTGAAATGCATCTGACGGTGGTAACTCAAGGCCGCATCGTACTCCGCGGGGCCATAGAGAAGATTCTGCTGCGGGAACCCCCAGTTGCCGCCCTGCGGGACCAGCCGGCGGCCGTTGACAAAGAGCCGGAGCGCGCCGTGCTCTTCGTTCCAGGTCACTTCCCGGATGCCCGCCTTGAAGTGCAGGGAATCCGATTCCACGCCACTTTCGCGAACGATGAATCCCGCTTCGTGCAGGGTCGGCTCCCCGTATTCGTTCGGCCACCAGAGGCCGATCTCCCGGTCATTTAACTGCGGGAATTCCGACGGGGCAAAGACCACTTCCCCATCCGCGGACACAGATTTGGTGAAATGAATGTCGCCGATCCATCCCTCCACCTCGGCCTCGCCGGAGATTCCCCGGACAAACACCGAAGCCGTCATGCTGGCACGTCCCTCCGGAGAAATCTTCGAGACCACCAGCGGATCCGAGACCGTCACCGGGCCCTTTTCCGAGAGGCGGACCGCATCCCAGATGCCGATATTCCGGCCCCGGACCGTCGTGAGCCAGTCCCAGCCGATGCCGCAGAGAAAGGTGGGGCTGTCCGCCCCGAGAATGCCACCATTGTAACCCGTCCAACGGGCCGTTTTCTCCTTGACTGCGCCGGGATGCGCATTGCGGTGAATCCTGACGGCGAGGATGTTATGCTCTTTTTCGAGATACGGCGTAATGTCAAATTCTCCGCGGATAAAAGCGCCCCGGATATCGCCCAGCGCATGACCGTTGAGCCAAACATCGGCCTTCCAGTTGATGCCGTCAAACGCCAGGACCGCGCGGCGTCCTTCACCGACGCTGACGGCGCCAAGGTCCTTGCGATACCAGAAATCGCTGTTGAAATAGGACTCCGAGATCTGTTCCCAGTTGTCCCCGTAGTCCGGATCCGGCACCGCGCCGGCTTTGATGTAACTCGCCAGCACCGTCCCTGGCACCGTGGCGGGAAGCCAGGAAGAGGCGTCGAACGAAGCGGAAGCGATGGCCGCACCGTCATCGGGCGCCTCGGAAGCGCGGCAGACACGCCAGGAGCAGTCAGCCTCAAACTTCGCGGCAGGCCCAAGCACCTCCAGTTCCGTCATGCAGAACCGCTGCCCCTGCCCCTGCATCGTCAGCCGGACATAGCGTCCCCTGCAACTGCCGGAGGCCGCACTCCATTTCTCCCCGTCCCGTGATACTTCTATCCTGTATGAAGCCGGCTCCTGCAGCCAGTGAGGCCGGATTTCCCTGATCCTCCGAACGGTTCCGAGATCCACCTGCACCCATTCCTCCGTACCGCCGCCGCTCATCCACGCGCTGGAGAAATGCTCCGAAGGCAGCACACCCGTCACCGGCTCGCCGGAGTGGGAAAACGCCACCTCCTTGACGCGCCAGCGCCCCTCGTGCGGGAACGCCAGCGTGAGACGCAGCGCACCGGTGCTATCCTTCTCCACCGGCAGGGAAACCGTCGTCTGCGGACCGCCGCGCCCACCGGCAAGCGCCTCCTGATACAGCACCTCCGCCCGGTCCGCCTCGATGGCATATCCGTGGGGCCGGAAGGCGATCCACCCGGACGTGTCGGTCAGGATATTGCGGGAATTCGTATCCTCGTCCAGGCAGTTCTCCCGCTCCACCCGGCCGATGAGGCCCTCTTCCGAGGATTCCACCTCCAGGTACGCGGGCATCTCCGCCTCCACGATCCCGTCCGTCAGCAGCTGCGCCGTCAGGTTATGGTCATACGAAGAAGACGCCGTCGCCGTGCAGAACCGCGCCAGATTCACATCCGTCCCCTGCGCGCACGACACCGCCGCCAGGGACGCAAGCAAAAGTCGGAAATACTTCATAACACCAATAATACACAATTTCCACCCCGGTGCCGGGAATACCGGCTATTCAAATAAATGGTCCAGCGTTACTTGTGACTGAACGATGCCGCTATATTTACCATAGGAGACACCGAAGGTAGTCACCATGGTCAAATGAGACGTTTGTTTTGGGGACAAGGTTAATTGCAGTGCATTCAATCGCCTTCTCAGCCTCATGCTTTCATCTTTGTCAATCACATAAACATCCCCGGAAAATTTCATTTCACAAAGATTGACGATATTGTCTGCGCGGGCAATCAACAAGTCTATCTGGGCTCCTTCCTTCTCATCGTCGCCTTTCATGATCCAAGCCGAAGCAATCGTTTTTACGCCTTCTATTCCCAGCGCTCTTTTTATCTGGGGGATATGCTGCCAACAAACCTCCTCGAAGGCTATACCGCGCCAGCTTTTCATTATTTCGGAAGTGATGGAGTCTCTCATAAAACTGCTGTCATCCTGTCGGGGCTCTACATATTTCAACCAGAAAAGGCAGAAATTGTCAATGAGTTTATAACGTTCCTGACTGGCTTTTTCTCCATACGGTGTGTATCTTAGAATGAAATCACTTTCTGCCAGCGCAGACAGTGTATTTGATAATCCCCCGCCATAAGGGATTCCTGTCGCTCTGGCTATTTCTTCTCTGGCAAATCCTCCGTGCCTGGTCGCAAGCAGGCGTATGATTTTTTTACAATCTTCAGGGTTGGTAAAGATTGCACGGAACAATCTGTTGAATTCATCACTGAGCCTGGGTCTGGGGCCGAAGAGGATATTGTCCGTATTGCTTTCAAAACTCAGTCCTTTTCTAAATTGGCTGAGATAATACGGAATCCCGCCAAAAACCATATAACTCTGAACGATATCATAGCGGGACATTTCAATTCCTTCGCTGTCGAAATACGCTTCGCAATTTCGGAGGGTAAAAGGAAACAGCTTCATTTCCAGCGTTGCTCTTCCGTACAGTCCTCCTTTATTATGGGAGACGTTTTCCAGAACCCAGGAAGTCGCACTGCCACAAACGACAAGCATAATATTATCACGGTCACTGCACCAGCCATTCCAGAACCCCTCAAATGCAGATAAGAACCCGGACTTGGGAGTGTCCATCCAAGGCAATTCATCCAGAAAAACAACTTGCCTGCTGCCGTTATCCATTCTTGTCAACAACTGCTCAAGTTGATAAAACGCCTCCATCCAGCTTTTGGGTTTTGAAAAACCTTCCAGACCATAATTCAACAAGGAGAAATAAAAACTCTCCAATTGTGTCTGTTTGGGATTCTTGATTCCCTCTTCAATAAAAACACCGGTGTGATGAAAAGTTATGCGTCCTTTCAGCGCCTGAGTAACCAAATAAGTTTTACCGACGCGGCGCCTTCCATAGATGACAACGAATTCGGGGCGCGAACTTCTATAGACGCGCTCCAACTCCTCAACCTCGTTTTTCCTTCCGATAAGATGGTTCATAATCATAGATAATTTGCCACAAATATATAAAAAATATCGTTCGTGGCAAAATATCTATATAGATAATCTGCCAGAAGCGACAATTTTTGTGACTTCTGGCAGATTATGAAGCAATCCACCCCCTTTATTCCTCTATGAACACGAACGAGTGCGGGTAGAGCTGGAGAAGAAGCGTACCGTCTTCCTGGAGGGCGACGGGGTATTCGGTGTACATGTTGAACTGGTCGGTGATGTGGCAGCGGACGCCGGAGTCGAATTTGGCGTCGCCGGCAAGCCGGACCGTCACGTCCTTGACGGCCGTGATATTATCGTCCATCACGTAGCGGCTCACAAGGATGCCGAGGTGGCCGTCGGCGTCACGGGCGGCGGTCACGCGGACGTCGGGAATGTTGCAGGAAGCCTTGACCTGCGTACCCAGCGTCTTGAGTTTGCCCCATGCATACAAGGCCCAGTAGCTCCAGATGGGGGTGTCGCTCAGCCGGTTGAACAGTCCGTTGAAATTGGCGCCGGGGGTCCAGACATAATACATCATCATATCCGTAGGGCTGTTCTGTCCTTCCTGCATCGAGGCGCATACAAAGGCGCCGCCTTTATGGGAAGCCATTTCGCGGATCGAGTAGGGATAATCGTCCGTCCAGCTTTTTATGAAGCCCCATTCGTTCAGGAAGGATTCGGTATCTTTGTAGCCATACTTATCCAAAAGGGCACGGACCTGGTAGGAATAATCCGTATAAATCGTAGGATCATTCTCGTAAATGTGCCAGGCGAAGAAATCCAGCGGGACATTCCGGCGCTGCATCTCGGAAAGAATCCGTTCGTACCAGACTGGAACAGTCCTGACGCCCGGATCCGTGCCGGACATCGCCGGACCGCCGATCCTGAGGTTCGGGAAGCACCCCTTGAGGTGCTTCACCGCCACCTCGAAGAAGTCGTAGAATTCCTCCGGGGAACCGGCCCAGCAGCGCGGATCCACCTTCCACTTGTCGTTGTCCCACTCCAGGTTGGGCTCGTTCCAGATCTCCCAGTACTGGATGTTGTAGTGGAAGCCGTCGGCCCACCCCTCATTATAATGACGGATGATATGCTCGGCGACCCGGGCCCATTTCTTATTGTCCTTGGGCGGATAGATGTTATACTTCTTAATCGGCTGATTCTCAATCGACTGGCCCAGACGGTAGAATACCTCGACGCCCGCGTCCTGAATGCTCTTCACATACCTGTCCGTGAGCGTGAAATCGTACGATTCCGGCTTGTCGGGGTTCTTCGAGAAATCCGGGAAAATGATGGAAATGTCCACCACGTGTTCACCGTAGGCGCCATACCCCGCCGCATCATGGTTGCGGGAATAACCGACATTGGCCGCCCGGAAATACCCGGTCGTGCCGGTATAGACCTGTTCGGCGTTGTTGATACGCGGGCCGTTGTTGACGGCGTTCATCCTTTTGACGGGACCGACGGCCTCATCGGGCGACACGACAATCTGGGCCGAAACGCTTCCGGACCATGCCAGAATTGCCGTAATGACAGTAATTAAAAGCTTTTTCATATCTATAATACACTATTTTTCATAGAAGACCGAAACCTCAGTTTCATTCATCTTGAGAACCGGCGTTTCTTCTGGTGGTTAAAGATACACTTCATTCTTCGGATTGCCAAACCTGATCGGTGTTTTTGTGGCAAATTGAGCGGTGTTTTTGCGGTAAAACCAAACAACAATTCCGCCCCGGAGCCAGGAAGGCAGCGGGGCGGATTGCATTGCGAGAGATAATACTAATTATAAGTATAAGTGTTAACCGTAGCAAGCGTAAAGACCGATGAGGCCAATACGGCACGTACAGGAACTCCGCAGGCTTTATTTACCCTATCCATATCATTGGTGCCGTCCCCAACTTTGCAGTCAAAACAATAAGAGGTGTCCCAACCAGCATCAGCATTCCTCTGATTGAGGGGAGTCGTAGACCAGGCCAGGAAGTCCCAGGTCTGACCGTCACCATCGTGCTTGAGTACCGTACCATCCATATAGCCGGAATAAGGGATTGTCACGCCGGCAGCAGTACGGCATTTATTGCCACCGATAGTGCTGACCGTCACTGTATACCCTGCTTTCGCACTTAATCCGTGGAACTCCATAAGATAAGGCATTCTCCAAGCGCTTCCCCAAAGAACTCGCGCTGTGTCATACCTGCCACCGCCAGTACAAAAGAAGTTGTTCGGCGATGGAGACGTGACTTTAACGGCGAGATAATTATGCCTTCCGCTCAGTTCTGAGCCACCCCTTAACGTGTATGAGGCGTTATCATATGAACTCTTAGGCCAGTATTCTCCAAACGCATAGTAATTACCAAGTTCATATGGCTGTTCCGCGCCTATGTTAAACGGTGCCCATCCGGTTTCCATAGTCTCCGCCATCTGAGTCAAGCCGGTTCTTGTCCAACCTATTTTGGATGCAGTTACGATTATGGCATCCGAAACTTTAGGCCTCTTGAGAAGAGTCATTCCCGTCATATCGAAAGTTCCAATCTGTCCTCCCTTAACGCTGAGATCACTATCCAAGACGGCGCCTGTGGAAGCGGTAGCATCATCGGAGGTGTCATTAAGAATGGTAACTATGACACCAGTCCTGAGGTTTCCAACCTGCTTACCGCTATTGTACGACCACGCCCTGGAATAATGATTGACAGCGGGGACGACGATATACACAAGGTCGCCGGCTGCAGAGGCTGTGGAACGTGTAATCGTTCTTGTAGGGATATTTGAATACGGATCGTTTTCTCCCTTGGCATAGATTGTCTCCGCACCGGAAGCAGTTACTTTGTAATACGCAGGACAGGTGTACTCGATGCATTTAATGCCTGCAGGGAGCTTGATTCGCATAATATAGGAAAGTTTCGTTCCGTTCTCAAAGTCGAAACTCGGCTCGAGACCCTCTCCGTCCGCGACGACATAGTTGTAATTGTTGAGCGATGAGAGGAAGCCGCCCTGGTCGGTGAAGCTGCAATGGATTTCGGTTCCGTGCACGGACGCGTGGCCGCCGAGAACGGCCTTCCAGGTGGTGGAAGCCGTTACACCTTCGGCTTCGGCCTCGAAGGTGGCAGAGGTGTTACCTATGCCATCCACAATGTTGAAGGTAACGACCGTGCTGCCGTCCTGGATGGCGTAGAACTTGTCGCCCGCCTCCCATACGGAGCTGATGCCGCCACCGCCGCCGGGCGTGTTCTCGGAGTAGTCGACTTTGCTGGCGACATTGACGGTCGCCCGGATAATCTGTTTGCCGTCCGAGGGAATGTTATTCTCCTCGGCGGGGTTCAATTCATTTTTGTTGCAGGCGCATACGGCCGCAAGAAGCGCGATGGCTGTAAAAATCTTCTTCATAGTACGTCGCTTCAAAAGATTAAAAGTCAGGGAATCCGGCATCCGGATCTTCTTCGATGGTCGGGGCGTTGCCCGAACCGGTCAGGACATAATCGAGGGCCGACAGATAGAACACGTGGATCAGCGGCTCGACATAAGTGATTTTCATATCATTAATGGTTTTAAGTATTTACAATACATCCATACTTAAACAAATACACGATTTTTGCGTTCTCCCCTTAAAAAACTGTTAATTTTACGAAGTAAATTCGAAAATGGGAGATGAATGGTAAAAACCGGTCCCGGGGGCGGACGGTTTATTCGGTATCGGAAGTAAAAATGTGTATTATTAATATGATCCGATCCATTCTGCTTCCACTGCTGCTGGGCGTTTTGCCGCTCAGCGCCGCCGCCCAGACGGTATCATCCCTCCGGACCGAACACCTCGAGAGCCCTCTGGGCATCGATAATCCCGCACCCCGCTTTTCCTGGCGGGTGGAGGACGGAAGGTCAGGGGCCCGGCAGACGGCCTACCGGATTGTGTTGGCAACCGATTCGCTGGACTTTGGCGGAAACAGGGTCTGGGATTCCGGGAGAGTCGCATCGGATGCGATGCTGGCGGTCTATGGCGGCCCGGCCCTGAGGCCGTTTACACGCTACTGGTGGAAGGTAACCTGCGAAGTGGAGACACCTGGTCAGGTCGGGCATGAAGCCTCCCCCGTCCCTTCGCAGACCGCATATTTCGAGACAGGGATGACAGACGAGAGGAACTGGCGAGGATGCTGGATTTCGGATAAGCAGAACAAAGATTTCAAGCCGGCGCCGCGTTTCCGGAAAGAATTCAAGATCCGCGGCGGCATTGCCGGTGCCCGGGCCTACATCGCTGTCGCCGGATTGTATTCCCTGTATGTGAACGGCCGTAAAGTAGGAGACAGCGTTCTCGACCCCGCCTTTACCCGCTTCGACCGCAGGGTTCTTTACTCCACATACGACATCACCCCGCTGCTGCAGGAGGGCGACAACGCCGTCGGCGTGGAACTGGGTAACGGGTGGTACAATCATCAGGCAGTTACCACCTGGCATTTCGACCGGGCGCCGTGGCGGGCACGTCCTGCATTCTGTATGGATATCCGCATCCGCTATCAGGATGGCAGCGGGCAGGTCGTTATCCACGGGACCGGACTGGAAGACTTCGTCCGACGGCCCGCTGGTGTACAATAATATCTATACCGGAGAACACTATGACGCCCGCCGGGAGCAGGAAGGATGGGCCGGGACGGGCTTCGACGAAAATGACTGGGAGGGCGCGACGCTGAGAAGCTGTCCTGCAACGCATATATCGTCCCGGCAAATGGTCCCCATCCGCGAGAGCGACGAAATCGAGGCGGTGGAGATTATCCGGCTCAGACCGACCCGCCTGATCTATGATTTCGGCGCCAATATGGCCGGCAATGCGCATCTCCGGATCAAGGGTCCGAGAGGTTGCGAGGTCAAATTGACCTACGCCGAAAGAGTCAATAGCGCCGGCAGGGCCGACCAGGACAATATCAACTACTATTATTTCGGAGATCTGGATACCGAGCCCCTGCAGACAGATATCGTTACGCTGAGCGGCGGAGAAGATTACTTTGCCCCGAAGTACAGTTACAAGGGATTCCGATACGTCGAAGTAAATGCTTCTGCCGCACTCCAATGGGGGAAAGAGCAACTCAAGGCGGTAAGAGTCCACAGCGACGTCCCCGAGACCGGCAGCCTCGCGGCCTCGGCCGCTATCGTCAACGACCTGTGGCAGGCCACCCGCAGAACCTACCTGTCCAATCTGCAAGGATACCCCACCGACTGCCCTCAGCGGGAGAAGAATGGTTGGACGGCAGACGCCCATATCGCAATTGAATCCGGGCTTTACAACTACGACGCCTTCACCGTCTATGAAAAATGGCTCGCCGACCACCGGGACGAGCAGCAGCCCAACGGCCTGCTCCCGGACATCATTCCCACCTGCGGCTGGGGCTACTGGAATCCTTCCGCCAACGGGAACGGCCTCGACTGGACCAGTTCCATCGCCCTGATCCCGTGGGAGCTGTATCTGTTCTACGGCGACAGCAAGCCGCTCCGGGACTGTTACGACAACATTAAGCGCTATGTGGATTATGCCTTGACGCTCACGAAGGACGGCCTCTGCTCCTGGGGCCGGGGCGACTGGGTGCCGGTGACAACCCGTTCCGACAAGACGCTGATCTGCTCGTGCTTCCTCTACAAAGATCTGGACATTCTATGCCGTGCAGCCCGGCTTTTCGGATACGATGCCGATGTGGAGAAATATGGAGCCATTGCCGAAAAGGTACGCGAGGCCGTCAACGCAAATTTCCTCAACGCCGAAACCGGCGTCTATGCAGGCGGTATGCAGACCGACCAAAGCCTGCCGCTTTCATTCGGTCTTGTGCCGGAGGATTGCAAACCGGCCATCGTCGCGGCCCTTGTCAAGAGGATTGAAGAGGACGGATACCATATCAACGCCGGTGTGCACGGAGCCAAAGCGGTGCTGAACGTACTTTCCGCCAATGGCTACGGTGATCTTGCATACCGGATGGCCACGGCGGAGGATTATCCTTCCTGGGGCTGGTGGCTGGCCAATGGCCGTACCACCCTGGTGGAGAACTGGAAACTGGACGCTGCGAGGGACAACTCCGACAACCACATCATGTTCGGCGACATCGGAGCCTGGTTCCACCGGAGTCTTGGCGGGATCCTGCCGGATCCTGAATCGCCCGGATTCAAGCATATCCTGCTCCGCCCCTGCTTTCCCAAGGGTCTGGATTCATTCTCCTGTTCGTACGATTCTCCTTACGGCAGAATTGAAGTATCCTGGGTGCGGAAAGGACGCAACGCCAGCTTGAGGGTCGTCATCCCCTGCGGGGCCTCCGCGACCTTCCACTCCCCCGACGGCAACACGACAGCGCTCCCGTCAGGCACCCACGAAATCAGTATAAAACTTTCCGGCCGCCCTTGACGCGCACCTGCGCTTCACCTGGAACGAACGTGCCGCCGACGGGATTGACGGGATAATAGCCCAGGGCTGAGAAGATGTACCAGGCGCTCATCTGGCCACAGTCGTCGTTGCCGCAGAGGCCCCCGGGCTCGTTGCGGTAGAAGTCGCGGAAGACCTGCCGGACAAGTTCCGCCGCTTTATCCTGCCTGCCGGCCAAAG
>OCVV011155882.1_pt1 | contig 10559 bp, 13 predicted proteins | sample 1539721 | NCBI WGS metagenome assembly OCVV01 (sample SAMN02144230, study PRJEB22623) | gut metagenome | biome: sheep rumen | host: Ovis aries | place: New Zealand
GCCGCCCTCTTTCACCGACTTCAATCTCTCATCAGTGGGCAGGCTGTCATTCCCGCCCTCATCAAAAACTATCTCCGTCCTGTCAAAATAACTTCGGTAGTCCTCGATATGCTCTTTCAGCAGTTCTTCAAAATCTTTCTCTGCCGCTGTGATAACATCGAGTTCGGCAGATTTTTTATAGTCGCTGACACGGTAGCTTGTCTGTACTCCGATGAGTATGGTCACGCTGTCGCAGTCCTCAGTGACGATGCTGCTGCCCCATCTGTGTACGCTGCCGCCCACACCGATGACCCGCAGATACGCCGCGAAATTTATGCCGTCCTCGCCGCCGCAGCCGCCGTAGTAGAGTATGTCTGTATCATTCACGGGGCTGTTGTCATCAAAATAATCGTCCCGTCCGTCAAGGGTCAGCTTAAGCGAGATGCTTGCCGACTTGTCTGCCGTGATGTTTATCGCCATCACCTGTGCAGGCTCGGAACATATCACCCGCCTTACGTAATTCACGCCTTTTATGGAATATTCCGCAGTGCAGACAGCATTTTCAAGGTCAAGGCTCCTGCACTTGTATTCGCATTCGCTCTCAAGGTGGTGCTGTATCACAAGGTCACCCAGAGGCATGTAGTGCCGCTGATTTACAGGCGTGCCGCAGAAAGCCTCCAGCACTATCTTTTCTGCTTCGGCTATCTTCTCTTCTTTAAGCAGCTGTCTTACCTTTTCAAGGTTCTCCCTCGCTGACGGATTGTTTCTCTTACGCTGTCCGCCCGAAAATATCGAATCCTCATTCAGCTGTATCTTCTCATAAAGCGGCTGACCGAAGCACATGCCGCCTATCCTGCCGTTACCCACAGGCAGAGCAACGTTCCAGTCCTCCGCAGGGGCTTTGAACCATATTTTTCTGTTTCTCATCATAAGCACCGCCATTCTCACACAAAAAGACATATATATCTTATTATAGCATACTCGTTCTCAAAAATCAACCAAAAATAGACAAACTACTCGAAAATCAATTTTTGCATGCTACAAAAGTAAACACATGCAAAAAAACACCCGTCGGAGTTTCCCCCGACGGGCGTGCCGCTTATGACCGTGCTTCTGCGGCAGCAGCTTTTCTGCCTGACCTGCGCTAAATTACTTATAAGAAAGTATCCGTTTACATACACAGACCTTGTACCTTTACATATAACGACAAAAAATAACTATCAGCCTTCCAGATCCTCATATCATTGAACCCGAACCTATTCAAAACTGAACCTGTTAAAAATCTCAAAATGCAGGAGGCAGCGGAAAATCTTTTCAGCAGCGCGTGACGGGTTCCCGCCCGCCTGAGCACTGCTTATTCACTTTTACAACTCGACTTCCAGAGTCACAGTGCTGTTGACAAGATCGAGGGCTGTCTGCAACCTCGCAAGTTCTTCACCTGTTTTTGCATAGTCAGCCTTAGCCTGCTCAACATCATAGTTGGCGTAAGTGTAGTCGATTATATTGCTGTAACTGCCTGAAGTGCAGCGGCGCTTTGGCAGAACATTCATCATGCCGTACAGCTTATTGCGCTTTGCACCCAGCTGAGGTATGTACACCAGCGCCTGGTCGATGGTCATACCGAAACCGGGTATCTCAGTGACAGTATTGAACACGTTTATGGCATGTTTCAGCTTGCGTATCTTCGCATCTATCTCGTCCAGCGCGTCACGAGTTTCTTCATAGCTGTAATCGGGGCGCAGTTCTTCTATATCCTCGCCCACTGCGGCATTGAATTCTTTGGAGTTTCTCTCCTTGTTGGCTATGGTGTTGAACTCTTCGTTGAACTGTCTTAACAGCTTTGCAGCCTCTGCCGATGTGATCTTCATTTAACATCTCTCCTTTCAAACTTTCGTCCCTTGCGATGTTTAAAGTATATCACAACCGACCGCATTTTTCAACTAATTTTTTCTGCGAACCACAGAAAGCATCTTTCAGGAAATGCAGAGGTCAGCACAGTCATTACGTTTGCAGATCATGGCGTTAAATGTATAAATACCGCTTCTGCGAATCTCATTTCCTGCAAAAAAATTCGGGCAGCAGTCACCTGCCGCCCGACTGATATTACCTTATCAGAAATTTGCGCCGTTCCAGCCCCAGTCAGCTGTTTCGGCATAGCTGACATATATCCTCGATGGACTGATACCCAGTTCGTCGCCCAGTATCTCGGATATCTTGCCTGTCAGCTTGTTCTTTGCAGACCTGTCAGCGCTTCCGTAGATGCTCACCTGCACCATAGCGGCAGGATCGGCAGTGCCCTTGAAATACAGCTTGAACTCAGGCTCGATGCCCACCATCAGCCAGCTTTCGGACTTACCCGGTATGGCAGTTATTGCCTGTCCCATAGCGGTCTTGATGACCTCTTCCTCAGCGGAAGTAACTGCAACATTTGTCTTGATGTCAATGAATGGCATGATCTATTCCTCCTTTATAATGACCCTCAGCGGGGTATTTTCGTCTGTTATCTTATGTAGTAAACGTAATTTTCCTTGCGGGGCTTGTCTGCGGGGTAGTCGCCCTTGATGTGACCTATAACGCAGTGACCGATGCCCTCATATTCGCCCTCTATGCCCAGTTCTTTGAGGATAGCTTTGCACTCATCGGTTTCAAACTCCTCTTTTGCGCGGTGTATCCAACAGCTTCCCAATCCCTGATCGTGGGCGGCAAGCATCAGGTTGCCCATGACAAGGCTTCCGTCATAAATGTACGTGGGAGCGCTCTTGTCTGCCAGAACTATCAGCACTGCGGGTGCGCCGTAAAACGGGTCGAAACTTTCGTCCTTGCCCATGAATTTTGCATTCATAACAGCCAGCTTATCCCTAAGCGCCTTGTTGGTAACGGCGATGATTATGGGCGACTGCCTGTTCATGCCTGTGGCGGCATAAGTTCCCGCTTTGACTATCTCGGCTATCTGCTCATCAGTGGGCATCTCATCGGTGAAAGCCCTCACGCTTCGTCTTGTTACCATGTTTTCGATAACTTTGCTCATTATAAGTCCTCCTTTTTATCCCCGAAATATCGGGGGCTTTTTTATTCCGCGAACAGCTGTACCCTGCCGTTCCCGACTATGACTGCCTCATTGTGCGGGCGGTTGAGATCGAGGTTCGTGTTTATGACATATATCTTTGCTCCGCTCTCATTTCCGTCCCAGATCGCAGACATCTTCCCAACTTCAACGTGTGAGCCTGATGTATCTGTCTTGACAGCGAGTTCAGTTTCATAGCCTGCGGGGTCAAAACTTTCGTCTGTCTGATATTCCTCCAGCGGTATGATATATTTTGCCCGCTCTTTGCCGAATTCTTCCCACTTTGCGCACTCTTCATCACTGCACTCAAAGCCTGCTGTGAAGAAGCCTGTACCCTGCATTATCGAGGGCGTATAATCCATGCGGCAGTTTTTGGCGCTGTCGGGCAGTTCTTTCGGGAACCATTCGGGCAGAGTCGAAGTGTGGCGCATCTCCACGTAGCTTCTTTCAAACGGGTAGCGCCAGCCGCCTGTTTTCGCCATAGACAGGAAAGGGAAGAGGTTCATCAGCCCCGCCGCCAGCACGAAAATTATTATCCGCTTGGTATTCTCCTGCCAGTCTGTTATGCCTTTTTTGCGCTTTGATCTCATCACCAACAGCCAGACGATCCCCAGCACCGCTATCGCATAGCCTGTGCTTGCACCAAACAATATTATGAGAAGCACCGCAAGCATCATCACCACCGCGATGAACAACGTTTCAACGATATAACTTTTTGTCCCTTTTATGCTTTTGTTCTCTTCATTCATATCTTTTTCCCCGCTGTTTACTTTTTCTGCGACTTGAATATAACGCCGACCACCTTAGGTCCTGCGTTAACTGCCACTTCGGAACCTATACGGTAGGTATCAGCGGGCGGGTAGCCGACTTTCTTTGTCATAGCCTGCACCATTTCATCGCGCACAGCTTCATCACTGCCGTAAACTACGCAGTAGGGTGTCTTCGGTATCTGTTCACCGACTGTCAGTTCGAGTATCTTCGGCACAAGGGCTTTGTCGCCGCGCACCTTTGACTCGGTGGTGATGCTGTTATGCTGTATGCGCGATACAGGTCTAAGACCCATTATCTCGCCCACAAAAGCCGCCGCCGCAGGTATCCTGCCCGACTTTTTCGCATACTGTAACGAATACATGCCAAAGAATATCACGCAGTTATCCACCCAGTCGCGGATAAAACTCTCTATCTCGCTGACAGATGCGCCTTTCTGCGCCTTTTTAGCGGCTTCCACCACCGCATAGCCGTAACCGCCCGTGTAGCCCTTGCCGTCTATGTTGATTATATTGAACTTGCCCTTAGCTTCGGGAATCTCTTCAAAAAGCTGTTCTGCCGCCATTACAGCGTTATTGTAGGTGGAAGAACCCTTTGAATTTATGCTGACATATATGACATCGGTGTACCCCTGCTGATACAGCGCCTTGAAATGCTCTGTAAACTCAAAGGCAGTTATCTGCGAGGTAACGGGTATGCCGTCATACTCGTCCATCATCTTATAGAACTTTTCGTTGTCGAAATCGACACGGCTGGTGTAGCTGTTATCACCCAGCGCCACCTTGAACGATACCACATGTATATCGTACTTCTTTTCGTTCTCAGCAGATATATCACTTGCTGAGTCGGTCATTATCTTGATCTTTGACATTTTTATTTTCCTCCTGAATATTCATTTTACTTTCTATATAACGCTTTAACTGCGAAAACTTGCTGTTATCAAACTGTACTTCAGCATACATGGGTAGGTCAATTTTGTCGTAGTTAACGGGTATAGCCGCTGAGAAACAAATTTCTTCGTTATCGTTCAAGATAAAATGTATCGTTTCTTCCCATTTTGTGCCGCTCCTTGTGATGAAATAGCGCCTTGTCACTTTGATGTAACTTATTTCCCGATACATTATCGTCTTATTTTTCGGCAGCATGGTTCTGCTGAAAATGACCTTGTCATCTTTTGCATCATAATTCCATATGGAATAATAAGATATGAATAATCCCGGTATGCTGATACATAACACTACTCCTGCAAGGCTGTAAAGATATGCAGACCGCTCCCGGTCAGAAAGTAAGAAAAATAATGACAATGCTGTCAGCAGAACAAACAGATATATCCACTTTGAAGTATGGTTAAATTCTGCTTTCATGCCATTTTACCCTCAATAAACGCTTTTAGCCTTGAAAATTTGCTGTTCTCAAACTGTTTTGTCATATCGGCTGGGTTTAAAGCTACCTTATCATGGTCAATATCCATTATAGCCGAGAATACATAGGTTTTCCTTTTGGTGGTTATGGTCAGCGTTTCAACATAGGTGTTCCTTGAGTTTGATCCCCTATTGCTGCGCTCCAGTTCCAGACTTTCTATATCATCGTATCTGATAGCTTTTTTTATGCCAAAATAGGAGAATGTGACATGAGAATCATTAGCTTCAAAGTTTGCTTGCTGGTAACAGATGATCAAGAAACACAGGACGAACAGCAACAGTAAAGTTACCATTATTGCTAGTTCTAAACCAGCTGAGCCTAACGGAAACGATATGTATAAAATGAATGGACGCGATATGCAAAGAATTAAAAATGAAACGAAGCCGATAGCAATTACTTCACCGAAGGAAAGTAGACGCGTATATTTTTCTTTCATGCCATTTTACCCTCAATAAACGCTTTCAGCCTTGAAAACTTGCTGTTCTCCGTCTGCTTTTGCAGATAATTCGGGTCTTTTAGTATCGCTTCAAAGTCTGTTTCCAGCTTGCCTGCAAAAGTATGGTCTTTGCCATCTGCATAGTGGAATGTTATGACTTCTGCATAATACTTGTACGCCCCGCCGCCAATGCTTTCTTCACGGTACTCTGTTTTTAGATCTATGCTTTTGATACTTTCATAGTGTATCACCGTCTTTTTCAGCAGATAGCGGAATGTCACGGCATGGTCATCTGCGGTGAAACTTGCCTGTACAGACATCGCAACAATGATCATTATGATGAGCGGAATGATTGCAAGAAAAATAAAAAGCACAGAGCCTACACTGTCGTTTATCTTTCCAGCGATAGAAATACATATAATAAACCATACGCACCATATCGGTGCTGCGCCGCACCCAAAAATGCTTCCACCGCCGTTTTTGGGAAAATCGTAATTGTAGTTTTCTTTCATGTCAGAGATACCTCTTGCTTTCAATGAAGTATTTCAGTCTTGAAAAGGCGCTGTTCGCCTTGTCCTCTGCGCTTACACCCGTTGAACCTTGTACATATGTCAGGCTTTTGCGGGAGGGTTCTACCATTCCCGCAAAGGAATGATCGCCGTCTTCGCAGTGGAAAGTTATTATTTCTGCAACATATGAATAATCGTGTCTGTTGCGGCGGTATGTTCTTTTTTCGGTTTGTATGTCGATGCTTCTTATTGAAGAATATGGTATTATCTTTCTGAATACTCTGCCGAATGTGACTGCGTTATCATCTGCGGTAAATACCGATGTCCAGAATGGGAACAGTGCGCAGTAAAACATTGCACCCAGACTTAAGATCATGTACAGGTCAAGGTTTTTGCCCGTCCTGTCAGAGTAGATTTTTAAAACACATGCTATCGCCAGAAAAACGATGCACGCAACAAGCAGAGGAGCTTTATTTCTGCTTATGGTATCTTTTTTGTATTTTTCTTTCATTTTGTTTCTCCTTTTGGTAAGTTTTTCTTTAGCCTGTCCTATAATTTCATTTGTTCTTCGATGTAGCTTTTAAGCTGCCAAAAAGGGCTGACAGACCAGTCGCCATTAAACATAGACATTTCTGAACCCGGCGAGCTGCATTCTCGTTCCGAGACCAGTACGCCCGCAAATCTATGATCGCCGTCCTCACAGTGGAAGGTGATCCACTCGACAAGCTCTGCATATCTTTTGTGGTTTTTCCTGCGTGTTTTCGTTGATCTGCAAATATCGATGCTTTTTATCGAAGAATACTCTATCCTCTTTTTGGGGAACTTGCCGAATGTTACAGCTTTGTCGTCAGCGGTAAAGGATCCTTGAAGATTTAAATATATGATCCAGCAGATAAATAACACGAGCGATATGGCAAGCAGCGTGAAGAATACCTTTGTTTCAATAGCATCACGTTTGATAAATGCTATGATAAACAATGCTAACGAACCTAACATCAGTGCATCCGCCGGCTCAAAGTCTTTGTCCGATTCGTAACAGTATTTTTTTTTCATTTTTTTGTTCTTTTCTTTTACTTTCAGTCCCAGGTATATTTTGTCAGCTTTCCCTCTCTGCCGAGATCGGGGTAATCCCACTGACGCAGTACCTCATAGGTCGCTATCGCCACCGAGTTTGAAAGGTTAAGGCTCCTCAGCGTGTTTCGCATGGGTATGCGCACGCATTCTTCGGGGTGTGCATACAGCAGTTCTTCGGGCAGACCCGCATCTTCTCTGCCGAAAACTATGTAAACAGGCTTGTCTTCGGGGTACGCCGCATCTGAGTGTACTTTTCTGCCCTTTGTGGTGAAGAAATAGAACTCGCCCTCGTTCTTCGCAAAGAAGTCCTCCAAGTTATCATAATAGTATATATCCAGTTTATCCCAGTAGTCAAGACCTGCGCGTTTCAGCTTTTTATCGTCTATCTCAAAGCCGAACGGTCTTACCATGTGCAGTGCCGCGCCCGTTACGGCACAGGTGCGGGATATGTTGCCTGTGTTCTGCGGTATGCGGGGTTCTACCAGCACGATGTTCAGCCTGTGTGCCCTTTTGGGCGAATTATCCTGCTTCATCATAGTATCGAATAATCGTCCAACTGCTGGTAGCTTGTAAGCCACGGCAGCTGACCCTCCAGCATAAGACCCTCAGTCCACGGCTGCTGATAGCTGTATGTTATCTTGACATTCAGTTCACTGAAAGCAGTCGCGCGGTTCATGGCTATGGGCAGGCTGTCGCCCTTTAACAGCGAACCTATCAGCACGCTGGTGAAAATATCGCCCGTACCCGAATAGTGTGCGCCCCTTACATAGTCGTTGCGTATCTTCCAGAAGCTGTTAGTAGCCTTGTCATAGCCGATGGTGTGCATTCCGCCGCCCGCCAGATTTACGCTGGTTATGACAACGGTCTTAGCGCCCTGTTCGGAAAGCCTTACCAGCCACGACCTTGCATCGCTGCTGCCCAGCGGGTTAGCAGGGTAGTCCTCACCCAGAAGTATCGCCGCTTCAGTGATATTCGGCGTGATTATATCTGCCACCGCCACCAGTTCACCCATGCGCTTGCAGAGTTCGCCCGTATATGTGGCATAGCTTTTACCGTCATCACCCATCACAGGGTCAACGACTTTCAGCGCATCGGGGAAAGCAGAGAAAAATTCCAGACAATGGTCTATCTGCTCAGCCGAAGCCAGAAAACCGCTGTAAATGCAGTCAAAATGTGTGCCCATGCGCTTGTAGTGTTCAAGGGCGGGGTGTATGAAATCGGTGAGGTCGCGAATAACGAACTCACTGTAACCCGTGTGGGCGCTCAGCACCGCCGTCGGTACAGGACAGACCTGCACCCCCATAGCGGAGAGTGTGGGGATTATAACTGTCAGCGAGCATCTGCCCAGCCCTGACAGGTCTTGTATAGCGGCAACTCTTTTGCAGCCATTCATTTTACTTACCTTCTTTTATTTATATTTGTGATCATCCCGCTGATACACCAAAATAAACGATGTTATATCGGGAAAGATAACATCAACTCAGTTTTTCCTCATTGATAAAGGTATTTTGCAGTGGTGTGCTAAAGGGATAGTCATATTTATATTTAGTCATACCGCTCACTGTTTTTACAGCGGCAGGTGACCTTTATTCATCTGTATCGTCCTTATCTTCAAACGTACTGTCAGTTTTTTCCTGTACTTTGAAGTATTCTTCCGCGCTCTGCCTCAGCAGTTTTTCGGCGGGGGCTTGCATTCTGACAAATTCCTGCTCGGCAGTTATCTCGTTGAAGCCTATCTTAAGGCGTATCGCCTGTTTGAGGTTGACGATCTCCACCTCGTCATGCACGCCGCCCGACTCACCGTCCAGCGACCATGCCAACGGCTGTTTGCTCTTTATAGTCAGTCTGGAAGTCTTGAAAGTCACAAAATGCGGACCTGTCAGCTTGTTTATGGCGGCATCTGCCAGTATACTGCTGAGTACTATGGGGTTGCCGGGTGTCCTTATAAGGCAGACCTCAAAAAGACCGTCATCATAGCAGACACCATGCTGTATGAAATTCTTCATGCCCGCAATGGACTGCGAGTTTGATATAAGCCCCAGCGCAAAACTGCCCTCGATAGTTTCACCATCATGTTCGATAACAAGGTCATAGCCGCGTATCTCATTAAGGCGGCGAAGCGCTTCAACAATGTAAGCCGCGTGACCGAACTTGTTTTTATACTCCTGCGGAGTTTCGTATGACACCGCCGTAAAAGCGCCGAAAGCCGCCACATAGACAAAATTCGTGTCGCCGTTGAACAGACCGATGTCATAGTCAAAGAAAACGCCGTGTGCGACAGCGTTGGCGCACTCAACGGGATTGCGGGGCAGTCCCAGTGACATTGCGACATCGTTGGTCGAACCGGCAGGTATATACCCCAGCGGGACTTTCTTATCAAGCCCTATCATAGCAGATACCGCCTCACTGAGAGTGCCGTCACCGCCGCTGGCTACCACGAGATCGTAATTGCCTGCTTCCTCATGCAGTTTTCGCCCGCCGTCACCCGCATACTGGGTGGGATAAACGGTAACGTCATAGCCCTCTTGGGTGAATATATCTATTATATTGAAAAGTTCGTTCTTTATCTGCCCTTTTCCCGCAAAAGGATTGAACACAAAAAGCAGTTTTTTCATTATATCCCTCCATCTTATAGAAAATCAAATGTTGAATGTGATGAAAAAGTCAGCACTTTTATTGTGCGGATATACCTATTTAGATTTTAACACTAACAGCCTACATTGTCAAGAGAATATCTGTTAATAACGCGGGGTAATTTCGCGGCAGGGTTTTCACCGAATGCCTATATTTTTCACAGAAGTTTCACCGCCTGCTTTAGGTTGGTTTAAGTCAGGAGCGGTATACTTTAGTCAACATAAAGAAAGCGAGGTAAGACCTTATGAAAAAGACTAATATTTACGCAGCTATGATAGCAATAACAATGGTATTCTCTCTGGCATCATGCGCAGAGTCGGCAGTAAGCAGTGACAACACAGCAGAAACAACAACAAAGACAACAACCGACCTTTCCACCGAAACAGTTTCGGGCGAAAAAGTCGCGGCAGGCGATACTGAGAACGCTGATACCGAGATAAAGTCAGCATTCACCGATGACGGTGACAGCTTAGACATCGTATCGGCATCATTTGAGGGCAGCACATCGGGTATGCTCGACACCGCTGACATGTTCAGCGAAAGAGATCTAGAACAGACAGCCGCTCTCTCTGAGGCTGAGTATATCACCGTCAGCAGCAATGACACCATAAGCATAACAGACGGCGGCGTTTATGTGATAAGCGGTTCGGCTGAAAACTGCACCATCAGGGTA
>OCVV011262429.1_pt1 | contig 10557 bp, 9 predicted proteins | sample 1539721 | NCBI WGS metagenome assembly OCVV01 (sample SAMN02144230, study PRJEB22623) | gut metagenome | biome: sheep rumen | host: Ovis aries | place: New Zealand
TGAAGATGCGGACTTCGAAAACGGAGAGATCGATCTTATGACCCTTCTCGTAAAAGCTGAAATGGTAAAGACAAAATCCGAAGGAAGAAGAGCGATACAGCAGGGCGGCGTATCTGTAGACGGCGAAAAGATCAGCGATATAAAATATACCGTAAAGAAAGATGATATCTCAGAAGATGGACTGCTCATTAAAAAGGGAAAGAAGAGCTTTAAGAAGATCTGTCTTAAATGATCATTGAATTATTGGTCCGCTTTTCTTCAGATCCGAGGAAGCAGTGAACCGATATATGCCTGCGGGCTTTGTTTGCTTCATAAAAAATTACTCCGGTTTTCTATGAAACAAACTCTCAAAAACAATAATATTACTTTTCGAACTACGAGGAGGTTCTCGAAAAAATGAAGAAATATGGTGTTAATGAGCTTCGAAAGATGTTTCTTGATTTCTTTGAAAGCAAGGGACATCTGGTAATGAACAGTTTTTCACTGGTCCCGCAGAATGACAACAGTCTTCTGCTGATCAACGCCGGTATGGCTCCTTTGAAGCCTTATTTTACCGGAGCGGAGATCCCGCCAAGAAGAAGGGTAGCCACATGTCAGAAATGTATCCGCACGGGCGATATAGAAAATGTCGGTAAGACCGCGCGTCACGGAACGTTTTTTGAGATGCTTGGAAATTTCTCCTTTGGTGACTATTTTAAAAACGAAGCTATTACCTGGTCCTGGGAATTCCTTACCGATGTAGTAGGGCTGGATCCTGAACGACTTTATCCGTCAGTCTATCTGGAGGATGACGAAGCCTTTGATATCTGGAACAAAAAAATAGGCATCGCGCCCGAGCGTATTTTTAAATTCGGCAAAGAGGACAACTTCTGGGAGCACGGAGCAGGTCCCTGCGGCCCATGTTCCGAGATCTATTATGACCGCGGTGAAAAATACGGCTGCGGAAAACCCGGCTGCACGGTCGGATGTGACTGTGACCGTTATATTGAAGTGTGGAACAACGTATTTACCCAGTTCAACAATGACGGAAAAGGTAACTATGAGACGCTGAAGAACAAAAATATTGATACCGGTATGGGACTCGAACGTCTCGCTGTTGTAGTGCAGGATGTAGATTCCATTTTTGATGTTGATACGATCCAGGCTCTCCGCAATCGTGTATCGGAGATTGCCGGAAAGGAATATCACACAGATCCAAACGCAGATATTTCCATCCGTCTTATCACAGACCATATCCGTTCAGCAACGTTTATGATTTCTGACGGAATCATGCCGTCCAACGAGGGCAGAGGATATGTACTGCGCCGTCTTATCAGACGTGCGGCTCGGCACGGACGTATCCTGGGAATAAACCATGTATTTCTGGCAGACCTCGCGCAGACAGTTATCGAAGGAAGCCGGGACGGATATCCGGAGCTGGAAGAGAAAAAGAAATTCATCTATACGGTCCTGAGCCGTGAAGAGGATCAGTTTAACAAAACGATCGATCAGGGCCTTCGTATCCTGAACGATATGGAAAACGCACTCCGTGCCGAAAACAAGAAGATCCTCTCCGGAGCCGAAGCGTTTAAACTGTATGATACCTACGGATTTCCTCTCGACCTTACCCGTGAGATCCTTGAGGAGAAAGGTTACACAGTCGATGAGGAAGGCTTTGCCGCTTCCATGAAAGAACAGCAGGATCGTGCCAGAAGCGCCCGCAAGACCACGAACTATATGGGTGCCGACGCTACGGTATATGATCAGATAGATACATCCATAACTTCTGAATTCTGCGGATATAATAATTTGAGCTGTGAATCAGAGATCACGGTCATGACCTCCTCGGATGAGCTTGATGAGTCAGGAAATGTGATCCGGGAGGCTGCCATAACTGACTTCCTTGGCGAGGGACAAAAGGGTACGATCATCGTAGAAAAGACTCCGTTCTACGCTACCATGGGAGGACAGCAGGGCGATCAGGGAACGATAGAAACTTCCTCAGGAAAATTCGAAGTAGAAGATACGATAAAACTCCGCGGCGGAAGAGTAGGCCATGTGGGAACTGTTCTCAGCGGAATGATCTCTGTGGGCGAAAAAGCCGTACTTACGGTAAACGAAACAGACCGTCATGATACAGAAAAAAACCACAGCGCCACACACCTTCTTCAGAAAGCGCTGAAGGTAGTTCTCGGCGACCATGTAGAACAGAAAGGCTCATATGTGGCAAAGGATCGTCTGCGTTTCGACTTTTCACACTTCCAGGCAATGACCGGGGAAGAGATCTCCAGGACAGAAGATCTCGTAAACAAAGAGATCCAGGCAGCGCTTCCAGTCGAGACCAGGATCATGGATATAGAATCCGCTAAGAAGACAGGAGCCATGGCACTTTTCGGCGAAAAGTACGGCGATGAAGTCCGAGTCGTTACCATGGGTGATTTTTCCATCGAGCTTTGCGGCGGTACTCATGTATCCAATACAAGCCAGATCCTTTTATTCAAGATCATCTCCGAATCCGGCGTTGCGGCAGGCGTGCGCAGGATAGAAGCGCTGACAGGAAAAGCAGTTCTTGATTATTATAAGAAACAGGAACAGATTCTTTTTGAAGCCGCAAATACGCTGAAAACATCTCCTGCGGAACTGACAGACCGTATCATTCATTTGCAGAAAGAAGTTAAGGATCTTAACAGCGAAAATGAATCTCTGAAAAACAAACTTGCATCCAGCGCTCTTGGGGATGTCATGGATCAGGTGAAAGAGGTCAGCGGAGTAAAACTTCTGGCAGTGTCAGTACCGGATACAGACGGCGGCGAGCTTCGAAATCTGGGCGACGAGCTTAAGGAAAAAATCGGAGAGGGCGTCATTCTCCTGGCTTCATCCAAAAACGGAAAAGTAAGCCTTGTAGCAATGGTCACTCCCGAGGCGCAGAAAAAAGGCGCTCACGCCGGAAATCTGATCAAAAAAGCTGCAGGCATTGTAGGAGGAGGCGGCGGCGGACGCCCGAACATGGCCCAGGCCGGCGGAAAGAAACCCGAAAGCATTCCTGCTATGATTGAGGCAATACCGTCAATTCTCGGGGAGCAGCTCGGCTGACCGGAAAACGGAACAGAAGCGGGAGCTTCCTGACGATGTATTTTTCATGATCACAGCCAGTCAGAAATGACATGTGGGAAGTTTTATTAAATTATCAAAAAACGGTTGACGTTTGAACGAAAAATGATATAATAATTGAAGTGCAAAAATACCCAAACAGTTGTATTATGCACAATCTACAACTGGAGGGAGGTCAGGTTTGGGGTATGGCTAATGTAATCGTCAAAGAAAACGAGACATTGGATAGCGCTTTACGTAGATTTAAGCGAAGCTGTGCGAAAGCAGGCATTCAGCAGGAAATCCGTAAAAGAGAGCATTACGAGAAACCAAGCGTTCGTCGTAAGAAAAAATCCGAGGCTGCTAGAAAGCGTAAATATAATTAATTTTTAATTATGAAGTGAAAAGCTCTGACATATGTCAGAGCTTTTCTTATGTCATAGAATTAGAGCATCAAAAGTCCCTCTTTCAGAAATTAAATACGCTGATCCGCAGAAGCATACTTTGACCGCTCATATATATTATGCTATATATAGGATATGAAAAAGACAGAAGTAAAAACATATGAATTAGATATCAGTAATCGCAATCTTCCTCCCGGCAGCCTGAATATTCTGTTCATTACGGATCTTCATGGAACCTGCAGAGAGAAAGATACTGTCCGTAAGATACTGAAAGATATCAGCGGCATAAGACCTGATGTGATCCTGATCGGAGGGGATCTCATTGTCAGACGATATCCTGATACCTTTGCGAAAAGCGCCGCTTTTGCCGCAAAGCTGACATCATTCGCGCCTGTATACTATACATACGGAAATCATGAAAAAAAGTGCGGTAATCCATTATTCAGGAAATATACGGAAAAACTGCAAAGCTATGGAATATCCTTTCTTCTGAACAGGAATGTCCGCATAATGATCAACGGCGTTCCTGTACGTATATTCGGTTATGATCTGGATCTTCCCTATTATCAGAAGATAAGACATAAGAATCTGCCTGTGAGTGATATATATGAAAAGCTGGGAAAGCCAGACGATCGATGCATTAATATCCTGCTTGCCCATCATCCGCGTTTTCATGAACAGTATATCCAATGGGGAGCCGATCTTACATTGTGCGGACACTATCACGGCGGAGTCATGCGGCTTGGAGGGAACAGGGGATTAATAAGTCCTGATTTCAGACTTTTTCCGGATGATTCTTACGGTGAAATAGAAAATAACGGAAAGCATGTGATCATAAGTTCAGGGGCGGGAGAACATACAGTTCCTTTCAGGATCTTCAACCCCAGAGAAATCGTTCAGGTGCGGATCAATGTAAGAGACAACACTTCCTGCAGAAGACAGGATGTTCAGCAGGATTTCAATATTTGATTCGGAGATAATATGGCTATTGACGTAAAACTTAATGTATTTGAAGGACCGCTGGATCTCCTCCTTCATTTGATTGATAAAAACAAAATAGACATCTATGACATCCCCATCTCGGAAATCACTGACCAGTATCTGGAATATGTGGAAATGATGGAAAAGGAAGATATGGAAGTCATGAGCGAATTCATGGTCATGGCAGCTACTCTCATCGACATCAAATGCCGTATGCTTCTCCCGAAGGAGGAAGATGAAAAGGGCGAAGAGATTGATCCCCGGGAAGAACTTGTCCGACAGCTTCTGGAATATAAAGAATACAAATATATGGCCGGAAGACTGCGGATAAAAATGGACGAAGCGGGAGAAGTTGCAGTCCGCGGACAGCAGCTTCCAAAAGAGGTTATGTCATATGTACCTCCGGTCGATCTTGACGAGATGCTCAAGGATCTGTCTTTTGACCGGCTGAAAGATGTCTTTCAGTTTGTACTGCAGCGTCAGGAAGATAAGATCGATCCTGTCAGGAGCAGATTCGGACATATCGAAAAGGAGGAAGTCGCGCTTCCGGAGAAAATGACATTTGTCCGAAACTATGCCAGAAAAAACAAACACTTTTCATTTCGCAGACTTTTGGAAAAACAGCACAGCAAAATGCAAACCATTGTCACGTTTCTGGCCGTGCTTGAACTGATGAAAACCGGAAAGATAGCGATTTCGCAGAAAGAAATATTCGGAGACATAGAAATCGATTCTCTTGAATATGCAGGAGAAGATGTTCCGGAAAAGGAGAACAAAAATGGATGAGAATATTGAGAAAAAGATCATAAATGACGGAGCTCCCGGGGAAATCGAAACAGATCAGATAACGCCGGAGGGAACTCTTGAAGCAGTGCTTTTTTCTCTCGGAGAACCGGTAGAACTGAAAAAACTTGCTTCCGTAACCGGGAAAACTCCCGAAGAAACCAGAAAGTGCCTGGAAAAACTGGCTGCAAGATATCAGGATCCTTCCTCGGGCATCATGCTTCTCCGACTGGAATCCTCATATCAGCTTTGTACGAAAAAACAATACTTTGAGACTCTTGTGGAAGTAGCCAGACAGCCCCGCAAACCACACCTTACGGATGTTGTCATTGAAACCCTTTCCATTATCGCATATAAGCAGCCGGTCACAAAGGCAGAAATAGAACAGATAAGAGGAGTAAAATCCGACCATGCAATCAATAAACTTATGGAATACGGGCTTGTAAAGGAGCTGGGGCGTCTTGACGCAGCCGGAAGACCGATCCTTTTTGGCACGACTGATGTATTTCTTAGGTATATGGGACTGGATTCCACCGAATCTCTTCCCCGGATGAGCGTAGTTCAGGAGGAAGACTTCAGGGCAGAAGCTGAAGCTGAAATGAATGAACGCATAAAAGTTGATGTTTGAGTTTAATGCAGGGTATATATGGTACATATCTTTATAAATCCAGGATACGGATATTTTCCGCATGTCATTTAAACAGCCGTGATCATGAAAAACAACATTCAGAAGGTTTTTTTCATGATCACGGCTGTTCTTAGAATATAAAGAAAGATATCGTATCAGAAAATACCCCCATATTTTTATGCCCCGTTTTATATAAAATGCTCAAAACAGTTGAAAAAAAATAATAAAGCAAGTATTATAAACAATAGGAATTTATGTTTATTTTATAAATTTAGTACAATGGAGGTAAAAGTATGAGCAGCAATGTAGTAAGTCCAGCCAGAGCTCGGATCGAGGCTCTTCTGGATCCCTGCAGTTTTGTTGAGATCGGCGCGGCGGTCACCGCCAGAAATACCGATTTCAATCTGTCTGAAAAAAAGGCACCTTCAGACGGTGTCATCACAGGATATGGTCTTGTAGATGGCAGCATGGTATATGTATACAGCCAGGACAGTTCTGTACTGAACGGAACGATTGGTGAAATGCATGCCGGAAAAATCGTCCGCCTTTACGATATGGCTGTCAAGATGGGCGCTCCTGTGATCGGCCTGATCGACTGTGCCGGCCTTCGCCTTGAAGAAGCGGCAGATGGTCTGAATGCTTTTGGCCGGATCTATATGGCCATGAGCAATGCATCGGGCGTGATCCCGGTGATTTCGGGAATCTTCGGCAAATGCGGAGGAGGAATGGCAGTCATCGCAGCTCTTTCCGATTTCACATTCATGGAAGACTCCAAAGCTGAGCTTTTCGTTAATTCACCGAACGCTCTTGAAGGAAACCGTGAGGACAAGTGTGATACCGCGTCAGCCGGATATCAGAGTGAGAATACCGGAATTGTTTCATCCGTAGGTTCCGAAGATGAGATCCTCGGCGCTATGAGAGAACTCATTGCGGTTCTTCCGGCAAATAACGAAGACGATATGTCTTATGTTGATACAGAAGATGATCTTAACCGCGTGATCAGCGATGCTGCCGACTGTTATGAAGATCCTGCGCTTCTTCTTCCGCGGATCAGTGATAACGCCGTATGTGTAGAGACAAAAGCTGCCTATGGTAAAGACATGGTTACGGCATTTATCAAACTTAACGGAATTACTGTAGGTGCTGTAGCAAACCGCAGTGTTCTGTATGATGAAGAGGGTAATGCCGCCGAGAAATTTGACGGCGCGGTAACAGCAAAAGGCGCAGAAAAGGCTGCAGAGTTTGTTAAGTTCTGCGACGCATTCTCCATTCCTGTTGTTACATTTTCCAATATCAGAAGCTTTAAAGCTACCAAGTGCTCTGAGAACAATATCGCAAAAGCGGCTGCAGAGCTTGCTTACGCATTTACAAACGCTACAACTCCAAAAATCAATGTGATCACGGGAGAAGTATTCGGAAGCGCAGGTCTTATCATGAACAGCAAATCTGTCGGTGCAGATCTTGTGTATGCATGGGAAGGCGCTAAATTCGGCATGATGGATGCTCTTGCAGCAGCCAAGATCATGTATGATGGAAAAGACGGTGATGTGGTAAAGGAAAAAGCTGCAGAGTATGACGCCCTTCAGAACAGTGTTGACGCGGCTGCGGCAAGAGGCTATGTAGATACGATCATCGATCCGTCCGAAACACGTAAATATCTGATCGGTGCTGTCGAGATGCTTTTCACAAAAAGGGAGTTTCGTCCGAATAAGAAGCATGGCACAATTTAAGTGAGGTGATGATTATGAAAAAAATTAGATTCAGATTTGCCTCTCTTCTTGTCATCGCTATGGTCTTTACAATGATGCTTACATCTGTCAGCGTATATGCCGAAATATCTGAAGATATCAAGACGGCGCTGAAGGAAAGCGCTTCTTCAACACTCGAGGAGATTTTTACATACGACGATGACACCATCGCCCAGCTTCAGAAGGAAGACGGCGTTGCGAGCGTCGTAGGAGACGCACTTGCTGAAAACCTGCCTATAGTAGGCGGATTCAAGAACATCAAGGATATTTCCGTTGATGATTCCGACGATGAAGCTATCATCGTAAACGCCGAGGCGGCTTTTGAGAAATACGATTCTGATATCGTGATGTACTTTGACGCAAAGACTTATTCAATGACGAATTTTGAGATGAACGTCGATTACTCTCTGGGTGAAAAGATGGTTCAGGCTGCTCAGAATACGGTAGTCGGTCTCGGAATCGTATTTATAGTTCTTTTCTTCCTGATGTTCGTGATCTCTCTTTTCAAATATGTAAATGTGCTGGATCCGGAAAACAAGAAGAAACAGGAAGCGAAATCTGCACCGGCACCGAAGCCGGTTCCTGCTGTTCAGCCTGTGGCTGCCGCAGATGATGATAGTGAAGATGAAATCGCAGCTGTTATTGCAGCAGCAATCGCAGCAGCTCAGGCGGAAGCTCCGTCTGATACAGAATATGTGGTTCGTTCCGTAAGAAGAACAGGAACAGCCAGAAGATGGAAAAGAGGCTAGGAGGAGATAATAAAATGAAAAACTATACAATTACGGTAAATGGTAAAGTATATGATGTAACAGTTGAAGAAGGCGCTTCAGCCGGAGTACAGACAGCAGCTCCTGCAGCAGCTCCGAAGGCCGCACCTGCAGCAGCTCCGAAGGCTGCCCCGAAAGCTGCTCCAGCAGCAGGATCCGCAGGCGGCGTTAAGGTAGAGTCTTCTGTACCGGGAAAAATCCTGAAAATAGAAGTATCCGCAGGTGACGCAGTTAAATCAGGTGATAATGTACTGATCATGGAAGCTATGAAGATGGAGATCCCGGTCGTTGCTCCGCAGGACGGAACGATCGCATCTGTTAATGTTTCCGTTGGTGATGCAGTTGAGGCCGGTGACGTACTCGCAACAATGAACTGATTTGAGGCGTAACTGTTTCTGGTTTTAATCAACGGAGGTTAAAAAATGTCTAGTATTACTGAAACATTGATGAACCTTGTTCAGCAGACTGCGTTCTGTAATATTTCCGTTGGCAATTATCTTATGATCATCGTTGCCTTCGTATTTTTATATCTCGCAATCAGACATGGGTTCGAACCACTTCTGCTGGTCCCGATCGCTTTCGGTATGCTGCTGGTTAATATCTATCCTGATATTATGGCAGATCCGTATACAGATGCGGCCGGAATCGAGCACGCCGGTGGACTTTTACATTATTTCTTCACTCTTGACGAGTGGAGTATCCTTCCGTCGCTTATCTTCATGGGCGTCGGCGCGATGACTGACTTTGGTCCGCTGATCGCAAACCCGATCAGCTTTATTATGGGCGCCGCAGCGCAGCTTGGTATCTACCTTGCTTATTTCTTCGCGATCTTTCTGGGATTCAACGGAAAAGCAGCTGCAGCTATCTCCATCATCGGAGGCGCGGACGGTCCTACATCCATCTTCCTTTGCGGAAAACTCGGACAGACGGGACTTATGGGACCTATCGCCGTTGCGGCATATTCTTACATGTCCCTGGTACCGATCATTCAGCCGCCTGTAATGAAGCTTCTGACGACAGAAAAAGAGCGGAAGATAAAAATGTCTCAGCTTCGTCCGGTATCAAAACTGGAAAAGATCCTTTTCCCGATCGTTATCACTACAGTTGTCTGCCTGATCCTTCCATCTACGGCTCCGCTTGTAGGTATGCTGATGCTCGGAAACCTGTTCCGTGAGTCAGGCGTTGTTAAACAGCTGACAGAGACAGCTTCCAACGCAATGATGTACATCGTAGTTATCCTGCTTGGAACTTCCGTAGGCGCAACGACAAGCGCAGAGGCTTTCCTCAATGTAACGACACTGAAGATCGTAGCTCTGGGTCTGGTAGCTTTTGTATTCGGTACAGCCGGAGGTACTCTGCTCGGAAAACTGTTAAGCAAAATGACAGGCGGAAAGATCAATCCGTTGATCGGATCTGCCGGTGTATCCGCCGTACCTATGGCAGCGCGGGTTTCTCAGAAGGTGGGTTCTGAGGCCGATCCTACAAACTTCCTTCTGATGCACGCGATGGGACCAAACGTAGCCGGCGTTATCGGTACAGCTGTTGCTGCCGGTACATTCATGGCTATTTTCGGAGTCTGACCGTCGTGTAAGAAATTAATTAATATGTTGAAATTAATGGAGGTTAAAAATGGCTGATACTACAAAAAAGCCTGTTAAAATTATGGAGACCATTCTTCGTGACGCGCATCAGTCTCTGATCGCCACGAGAATGCCTACAGAAGTCATGCTTCCGATCGTAGACAAAATGGACAAGGTCGGATATAACGCAGTAGAGTGCTGGGGCGGAGCAACATTTGATTCATGTCTTCGTTTCCTGAAAGAAGATCCATGGGAGAGACTCAGAAAGCTTCGTGACGGTTTTAAGAACACCAGGCTTCAGATGCTTTTCCGCGGACAGAATATCCTGGGCTATAAACCATATTCAGATGACGTTGTAGAATACTTTGTACAGAAATCCGTTGCAAACGGAATCGATATTATTCGTATTTTTGACTGTCTTAACGACCTTCGTAATCTGAAAACATGTATCGATGCTTCAAACAAAGAAGGCGGACATGCACAGGTAGCGCTTTCCTATACACTCGGAGATGCTTATACACTTGATTACTGGATGAACAAAGCAAAAATGATCGAAGAGATGGGCGCACAGTCTATCTGTATAAAGGATATGGCAGG
>OCVV011266813.1_pt1 | contig 10556 bp, 13 predicted proteins | sample 1539721 | NCBI WGS metagenome assembly OCVV01 (sample SAMN02144230, study PRJEB22623) | gut metagenome | biome: sheep rumen | host: Ovis aries | place: New Zealand
TGCCGGCAGCCGACATTGCATTTGCCATTGTGTCGGTCAGAACTGGGGCATCCTCGTCCTCATAGTCCGTCAGCTCGTCCACGAATCCCCATGCAAGAGCTTCCTGAGCCGTGAGCCAGCCACCGGCCTTCATCAGTTCCAGCAGTTCTGCCGGTTCTTTTTTACAGCGCGTGGCATACATTTGGGCGATGTTAGCGTCCAGTTTGTCCAGGTCAGCCTTCTGGTGCTCAATGTTATCAATGAGTGCCTGTAAGCCGTCGCTGTTAAGCTGTCCCCATTCGAAGAATCCGATGCTGCACTTGTGGACCAGGTACATAGCCGATGCATCCATAGTGATGTGCTTTGCACCCAACGATGCTATCGTAGCAGCCGAAGCATTCATGCCCACGAAATGCACGTTCACGTTGCCGTGGCGCTTAAATGCCGAGAAAATCGAGAGGGCCGTGTTCGAACGTCCTCCAAGACTGTCAATGAGCACATGGACTTCCTTCCCTTCGTTCTTCGAGAGGATGTAGTCCACGTAATCCGCGTCGAAGTCATATCCTCCGACGAATCCCTTCAGGTGAAGGTTGTAGTTAGTTTTTGTGTTGGTTGCCATATAGTGTTGAATTATGGCACAAAGATACATATACAATAATAGGCTCCAAAAGACGTGCTTTCAGAGCCTATTAACATATATAGTGATGATTATTGCCAAAGCGGTTCGTTTTGCCATCCTCGTGGGAAGCCCATGGCGGCAGGATCCACTATTGGATATTTTGCTAACAATTGCTTGAAATCGTGTACAAAAGAATTCTGAGGATTTACAACGTTCAGCCAATATATGATACAACAGAGGTTTGGATAGAGACTGTTGGGAACGTGCGGCATCATTGTAATCCATTTATTAGGAACCCTTTTGGGCATCATGGGACTAACTGGGAAACGCTGATTCCAAAGTCTAGCATGATGTGCACAGTTATTACGAATAACAGTAAAGCTCTTAAGCCAGCTACGCAGGAATTTATATGCTGGTATATCAAAATCATCAGCCACTTTCTTTTTGACATCAGGATCAGCAAAGTTACTATAAAGCTTCGAAAGTGTACCAAACGAAGCAACTTCCAAAGTTTTCCATGATGGTGGCATGTCTGGGTCAGAATACTTTTTAAAATGCTCAGTGATAAAGTCCTCATACGAACGTTTTACCTCTTCCCGCAAGGAATCGTAGTTTTTATCAAACGTTGATGGCTTGATGAATAGAGTTTTGTCCATGAACCAGAATGGTCCGAACTTCATCGCAAAATGAAGATTTACCTTTGAACGCAATGCTACTTCCAACCGCTGTATAGCTGAGAAAACTAGAATTTTAAGTTCACTGTCAAATTCGTAAAGCGTCAAAGCCTGTTCATAATGGCTGTTGGGCTTGAATATGTGATTGATTTTGTCAGCTTCGAAAAGTCTCCAATAGGAAGCAAGTCTGAAATAGCCAATATTGCCAAGTGATTTCATTGCATCTTGTTCGTTAGCAAAGATCAGTCCTCGCTGTTTAAGAATAGAAACCTGCTGTGTGAGTGTTATTGCTTGTTTATTGTATCGCATATAAAAAAATACGTCCCGACGTGTTGCACTGATCTGACGGGAAGTGTGTCGGGAACTCTTGGGTGCAAAGATACGACTTTTTTATGAAATAACAAGCATTTTTCAATTTTTCTTATCAAAAATGCCTCATTTTCCCCCTAAAAAGTTATTTTTGAGTCTAAAGGAGCAGGAAAATCAGACGTCACAAAGTGCCAGGGCTTTCTTTGCCGTGAAGGAAACCTCGTACTTTCTGACGGAAGGTTCACCATCAAGGTGACCTGTAGAGCGTGTGATTTTGACGGTTGGGTATGGCCGCTCTTTGCTCCCGATGATATATATGCTCCCATCTATCGTCTGGAATACGAATGCCGGATGATTCACTGTCGGCACGTCTTCCAGCGTCAAGAAATTCAGTTTCACCTTTTCTATATAACTATTATTGTCATGCATCAGTTCCACCTCGCAGACCGCTTCCCCTGTCATATTGATACTCGACGGAGCATGTAATAGAGCAACAGACATGCCAGCCACAGAGCGGTAGATGACATCCTCAGGAAGGAAGTCACGATTGAGATACCACACCTTTTTTATTCCCGGTAGCGAAACACACTTACTCATGACCGTTTCAACAAATCAAACATTTCAAACAAATCAAACATTTCAAATTTATGCAGAAAAACGCCCTGAAGTCGTGCAACTTTTCCTGCGATTTTTTGTGAGATAGATATTTCTGAGGCGCTGATAGATCTTCGCGATGCTGTCCCAGCACGTTCCGTCCTCATGGATACCCCGTTGTTCCATGAACAGATAGATAAGAGCCTTCTGCTGCTTTCCGATTTTGCCGAAGTCCTGCAGGTAGTTCCAAAGGTCCAGGTCAAAATCCTCCTTGATGCGGGCAGTCATCGCGTTCTTGCCCGTCTCGGTGATGTAGTTGTAAGTCCGCGGGTCGTGTGACTTACTATAAGGAATGTACACAGCCACCTCACCTTCTTGGAGCCTTGGCGGAATGATACCACTAGGCTGCGGCACGGTTGCCCGTTGCAGCAGTTTGCTCTCTATAGAGCCACGAATCAGGGATACTGGATTGTTTCCGCCATGTCTATGTATGAACCATTGGCGGAGATACGAAGGCATTTTTAGATAAACGCAATATTCGCTCATTGAAGTCTTACTTTAAAAATTATTGCAAAGATAATAAATAACAAACAATTATGATAAAATATTAATTAAAATTATTACTTCTTTTTCGACTGTTGCTTACATGGAGCCAGGATTCCCTGGTTTCCATCAGCAAAAGTAAGATAAAGGCTGCAAATAAGCCAAGACAAAAAAAGGCTCCCGAAGGAACCAATTATTGATCTTTTATTTATTTATATTCTTCATATAAGAGTCAGTTCGTATCATATCAATTATCATCTTCTACAGAAGTTTTGTCTTTGTACTCCTTGGCTTTTTGAGGATTTTTTTCTACTCCAATACCATTTTCATAAAAATATGATGTGGCTTTACAGGCGTCTATATGTCCCATATCTGCTGCTTTTTTTATATAAACGAAAGCCTGGCCATAGTCTCGGTCAAACAAATCATTGCCATTATAATATTGCATCCCCAGCTGATAACATCCCCATGAATCATTTAATTTTGCAGCTTTCAATAAATATTTTTTTGATAAATCCTTGTTTACTTCAACTCCCCATGTTCCCAATCCATAACATACATAAAGTTTTTGAGCTGAAAAACCACTTCCTTCTTCCGCTGCTTGCTTGTACAATTCTATACCTTTTTCTATATTTTTTTCGCAACCAACCCCTTCTATGTATGCATATGCGAGATTACCTTTTGCATCACAACTATTTAGTTTTGCTCCTTTTTCCCAATTTTCGAAAGCTTTGTTATCGTCTTTAGGCAAATATTTTCCATTGTAGTAATAGTTCCCTAAATGAAAATATGCAACTCCGTCACCATGTCTTGCTGCTCTTTTTAATAAATCTATACCTCTTTGTGGGTTATGTAAATCCTTATATATACTATCTTCTGATAAACAAAGGAGAGCCATAGCTCCCATACATTCTGTGACATTACTTTTAATTCCTCTGTTTAACCATTCAATATGTTTTTCCTTATTAGGTTTTATAGATCCATATCCTTTTGCATAAATAGACTGAATTGCATCGGCACAGTAAAAGCGTCCGCGGTTGTAAGCTTTTGTATAATATTCTACTGCCTTTTCGGCATCGATTTCAATTTCATCTGTACCATAATAATAAACATTACCCATTATGCTTAAATAATAAGGCTCTTCCTTATTTTCTATTTGCCTTAATATCCGCATAGATTTTTCTTTGTCCTCTTCAATTCCATATCCACCAAAGAATAATAACGATGCATATCTAGCCAGAACATAAGAATTTTTTGATTTTTTAACCAATTTCTCCAATAATTCTTTTCCCTTTTGAGGGTCCTTCTTAACATTAAGCCAGCCAAACATGTATGCCAAAGCAAAATCACATTTTGCTTCTTCACAACCTTTATCTGCTGCTCTTTCAAGAAGTTCATATGCCTTATTTGTATCAAAATCCACTCCTTCTCCACCACTATATGCTTTTGATAATTTCCACATCGCATAACTATCTCCACCGTCAGCAGCTTTTTGATAAAGTTCAGCAGCTTCATCAAATTTATTTTCTAATCGTAATTTATCAGCTTTAGAACTATCAGATTGACATGATAACAAGAAAATAACTAAAATTAAAAATGAAAAAACTATTGACCTATTCATATATATTGTTATTTATTTATCTGCAAAGATATACATTATTATGGCATATATTTCTAAGAGGCTTAATAATTTAAGTATTTTTATCTCTAAAAGTAGATACTCTCTCAGCATACAAATAGAATTGTGTTCAGGATTAATTTCTCCTGAACACAAAGCCATCTGTGAAGTAATAATCATCGATGAAGAGATCACGAGCGAATGCCTCATAATCGAAGTATGATGCCAGATGGCCCATCATGTCATCGAGATTGTAGCACTCATTCACGATGTGCTCAGCGAAATCCTTCTCAGAATCCCACTTGCCCATATAGCGCTCCTTGAAGCTGTCAAAGCTGTCATTGCCGAAGCTATCAGTAAACTCCTCGAAGGCTTCCCTGTCATCCTCATCCAATTCGGCATATTCGATAATCTTGTCAAATGTATCTTCATCGATACCGCTTTCAGAATACCAGGCTTTGGGGAAGCACTCATAATCCTGATACATCAGCTCAGGATCCTCTTCATCAGCGTGAAGATTGTGGCATACCTCCATGAATGTGTCATAATCACCGCACTTCACCAAATCAACCCACATACCGAAAAGATTACCATCATTGTACTTGCTGTATGTACCTACATACACGGCTGGATTACCTTCCTTGTAATCATTCATAAAATCCTGAACTGACATTTTCTGAAAAGCGAGCTTACCGAGATAACTGTTCTCCTTCTTAGCGAGGCTTTGAAACTTTGATGAAATATTGTACTGCATAACTTTAAGAATTTAAATGTTTAACTTTTAGTGATGCCCTTGTGAAAAGGACTTTTTACGATGCCTCCAAAAGTGAGCGGGGAGCAAGTATGCAAATGCAAGGAATGGCCAGGAAAATTCATGGAAAACCTTATTTCGCAGAAATCAGGAAGGCTGCTGTGAATTTTCTGCCGGCATAAGGACTGTGGACTGATACTTGCAGAATACGCCCGCCTTAACTTTGCATCTAAAAAGCCTGCACCACAGCAGAGAGGGCATCACGTTAAACGCATAAATTCGTTATGCAGGACTATCATCAGAGAAAGCCTCAGGAGAACAGTCGGTAAATCGCTCAGAAAACCAGTGAGGACTACCCTATTCTATCTTGATGAAGAGGAGGTTCCAGCCATAGAAAAGGTCAGCAACAACAATGATACCAACTATCCATGTGGGTTAGGTAGTGCGGCCTGTGACACAATGAACAATGCAGCCACGATTAGCGATGAGAAGGATAGACACTACAGGATTCTTTCTCCAAGCCGGATGAATAGCCGATGAGTACGTTTGACGTTCCGCTAACGCCGAGAGATGACAGTAAGCCGGGAGTTCTGATACTACAATGACAGGCAGCAAAACGGGAGCGTAGCAAGTGCTTTCTGAGAAAGTTTAAGCACAATCTAAGTTGATTACAATTATGGGCTATCAGGGTACTACATACTACATCGACGCTATTCCACGATAAACAGGGCGTTTCAGAACAGAAAACACGTAGTACCTTAGAGGCTGTAGTACCTTGTAGTAACATACCGAAACAAGGTCTTTTCCTTCATTAAAAGCCATAAAGGTACTACAAATAAACCTACGGGAATACCGATTCCCAAAGGATTTCTGCTTTTTTGAAATGCTTTTGTAGTAACTGTAGTACCTCATGACGAAATAAAAGCAAGAAATTCTCCTGCGTTGTTTTTAACTATTCAATCTTCATTTTTTGAAGATTTCACGAAGGGGGGATTTCTTATATAAATACTATGCGTATGCGCAAAATAAAAAAAGGAAAAACAAAAAAGAAGCGGGCCGTTGGCCATCAACCAACAGCTCGCAACAATAGAGATACTATGATAGAAAACTACTAATCCTTTTTAGGTGGCTCGTCGAAGCATGGAACGATGTAATAGCCATAACGAGGTTTCCCTTCCTCATCCCGTGCTGAGTACTGTTTATAGCCCAGCACGACCAAGGCTTGGCCAATCGTTACCTCGTTCACATGCTGTGTTGCGGATGACAGTTTCCGCTTCACCTTCAGCTGCTCCACAATTTTCATAGCAGACATGAAGGTACCCTTCTCTTCACCCTGTGGCATCCGGTAGTAGAGACGCAACAGTCGAAGCGCATTGCTCTCTTCTACGTACTGGCGGTTCTCCTCCACAAACTGCTGGTACTCCTGCTGCGTCCAGACAGGATTAAATCCGCCGTCCAGCAGCATTACGGCTTCTGCCCAAAGTTGGTCGACATCCAATTTCTCGCGGTAGTCATCAATGGCTTCCACCTCGATGACCGCCAGACGACGTAACATACCTGAATCCGGCACACGAATAAAACCACCCATCCGTCGGTTTTTATTTGACGTGAAACAGCATGAAGCACCACGAGGTACATTCTCGATGTATCGAGAACCTGGCCTTTTGATGCTCACTTCTGAAGATGACATCATCTGCTTGAACACCTGTTCATTGCTCTTGGTGATGGCAGCAAACTCGTCGAAGTTCAGCAGGAAACGCTGCGCAAAGCATTCCGGAAGCTGAAAGAGCCTGTCGTCCTTCTGAGCCACCTGATAATATTCACGAAGGCAAGCTGGTACCATCTGTTCAAAGAAGGTCGTCTTGCCAATACCCGCCTTTTCACCAACCAGCCCCAGGGCAACATCATTCTGACGGATGCCCAGAGCGCAGGCTGCAGTGGCCACCAGCCACTTTCTCAGCAGCCTTGCGGCACGTTCCACCGCTTCCTTGCTATTCTGCTCTTCAGGCAGATGTAAGGAACTGCATAACATATCAATCTGCGAAGGACCTTTATACTTCCCTCGCAGAGACTCCAGATAGTCGCGAACCGGATTGAACGACTCCATCTGATTCGGGCTAGCCAATAACATCTTCAGTACAGCCCGTGGTACTGACAACTCATCCGCATAAGCATGCAGCAGGATATCCTCTTCCGTTACTGGATGCTCATAGTGAAATGCACAATCCTCCGTTGGACTCAGTGACACCTTGCTTCGATCCAGGAGGTTGACACGTACAATATAATTCTGATTGAGCCAGTCTTTCACGGTGTCGAGCCTTGTGCGAGTATGTTCCCTTGAAGCCGTTGCGGCCAATTTCTTTCGTTCCTTCTGGCTCATGACTATTCCTCCCATTTCTCGCGTCGGCTATCACCAGGAAGAATGGCCATGTTGGTCATTTCCTGAATCCGTTCTCCGATGTATTCCCCATAGCCCTGCATTTCACCCTTCTCGTTCCTACCCTTTGACAGTGTCGAAATCTTGAAGTTGGAGGTGAAGAATGTCCTTGCGCCCGTCTCGTAGCGCATGGCCATCAGTTCGCTGATAGGTCGCAGCCTGTTACCGAACTCGTTTACCTCCAATTGCTCCCGTCCCAGATCATCAATGAAAAGCGGACGATTCACCAGGCTTTTAATACCATCGTCTATGATACGCTTGTACAGTTGGCTGGCAGAAATCATTTCAATGTTCAGCCCTGTAACAAGATCCAGGATATGGCAGAATGAAAGCATCAGAAGCGTCTTGCCACATCCGACCTTCCCTGCCAGATAAATTCCTTTGTTGACGTTCCACTTGCAGTTATCTGAGCCAGTGATGTAAAGGTGCATTTGGCGGATAATATCGCGGTTGTTGTCATCCACTACAAAACGATGATAGACGCCCCGCTTAGCCATGATAGCCTGTGCTGTAGAATTGAGCAGGCGCCAGAAATTATTGGCGTCAAGCTCCGGGCAATGCCACTTGACTAGTTCCCCTGCAGACTGCTTATAACTTGCTGTCTGCTCCTCCACAGCACGGCTTACAAACGCGTTGATGCGTTCCTGGTCAGAAATCTCCATCTCCACGTCCTCCTGCCGTTGTTGGTTGTTCATAGTTCTTTTCTGTTACTTTAAAGAAGCGAGGATAGCCGTTGGCCATCGCAAACTGAAGATATTCTATTGCCACTTTCTCCTTCTCTTCTGATATTTTCTTCAAATGGTTTAAGGCTGCATATTCCATCCGGCTTTTCATCCACTTGTTATGCTGTTCAGCCAAGTACTCCTTCCATTGTTGCCAGGCATCCTTGAAAGTATCCGTTTTCCATGGTAGAACCACCTCTATTGGCTCCACACTTTGTTCTGCCTGTTTCTCTATCTGGTCGCACAACACGCTGGCTTTGTCCTTCATCTGGTCCCATTTCCGAACGAAATCCTTGTGCCGTTTCTCCGTTGTTGTAGGCATCCCAGCACTGATGAAAGTATTCAGCTCATCGTTGGCTTCTACCAGCGACTGCCAGAAATTCTTCATTACAGTCTGTAAGTTCTCTTCTCTTATCATAGTTACCTCTTTTTTACGCAAAAGTAGCTAGCCACTTCCTATCACCAAAAGACCATCATGACACCACATGCTCTACCTTCAGGTTAGTCCATGCAGGATCCTGACAGCCTTTCGTTATAGCTTTCCATTTCTGCAATATCTTCCTGGTCTTATAATAGGAACGAGGAACAGAAATTGCTTCCCGTTCTCCTGTTAACTGATTAGTTGCCCTAATGACATACAGTTTCATCCAATCTCAACCGTAGCTGCATCAGATTCCAACATTGTCTTCAGCAAGTATGCAAATGCCTTCAGCTGAAGTTCATTGTCAAAACGCATGGACTCGGCATAAGATTCATCTTTTTTGAAAAATGATAATTCTATGCTGCCGTATTCTGTTACTTCTTTCTTAATGATTGTCTTTGCCATCTTCCGTCAGTTCTGTATTTATTATTATTTCTTTAAATCTCGGGAAACGTTGTAAAATGGCTATTGCCATATCATAGATTGTTCCGCCATCCTCCCCAAGGGTCTCAAATTGCTCGTCCATCGACATTTTGCCACCCAACTCCAGGATGCAGTCGGTACGTTGTACTTTAAGTTTCATCGCATATAGATTCTTTTAAATATTCGACATATACTTTGTATCTCATGCAGTAGCGTCCATTGATGCACGCTCTGCCATTCTCACATTTAATGCATTTGTTGGGCATAGTTTAAAAGATGCCCTGCCTCGCTTTCTTCCCAGAGAACGGGAACAGGGACTTGACAGTATTTAGGGTTCACTATTTATCACCATATGAAGCAACTCACTCTTGAAGAAAAACAATTTCTTCCCTATTCTATGTGCAGGTATGCTTCCGTCTTTCACTCTCTTGTATATTGCCCATTTAGAGATTCCAAACACATCACCTGCTTTCTGAGGTGTCAGGATGTCCTCACCACTGGAAATGATAATTTTTGCTATGTCCTCCACCACTCTTCCGGTATTTGCTTTTTCCATAAACCTTTTAAATTAAAATCAGAAAGCTCTTTCTCTCTTTCAGTTGCAGTAGTAGCAACTAGGTAGTATTGCAACTTCCTCTTTTTGGATGCTGCATGAACAAAGATATTCCTTTCGTGTCCAAAGATTGAATTAAAATCAGAAAGTTGAACGAGAAACGACCGGAATTTCCTATAATCCTTGAATTCCACCATAGCCATATCTCCTACTTTCATAGACTTCACAATATCTATTGGGGCATTACTTGCTATTAACATCTGCATAGTTCTTTTACGTTCAACATAATCACGTGGCCACATGATAGGTTCATTTTGAACCATGCTGCAAAAATATAATTAAAACTTTCAGTCAAATTGAAAGTTATAAAAATAATCTACTAATTAATTAAGTCTTTAACTATTTTACCCCTATTAATAAACATTTATAAAGGTATTTTAAGGCAATAACTTTGATACCTAAATTATAGGGTATCTTGGGTTCGAAACCTAATGAGGTATCTGAACCTACCTATAAGAAATTTTGAACAATTGATAACTTCCAAATAAAATCTTTGATACATATAAAAAAAGGGTTCAAAGTTTTGTTGTATCAAAAATATTTTGTACCTTTGCACCTAGAATCTGACTACTTAATTAATTAATTAATAAATTAAGGAATAGCTAGATTACACTGGCATAGAGATGACAGTAATGGTTGAAAGTTTGAGGGCGATTTCGAAGCAGAAAAGCTGATCACTTCAATACCTAATTTGATACACTCAAAACAGGGGTAAGAGACTCTTGATACATGGTCCAAAATGTATCAAATTTTTCTCTAACTTTCTGATAATTAGCGGGGCAATTCTGACCTGCGGGTGTACTTAGTACACAAAACTGGTAGGAAACAATTCCTACCTTTTTTTTTATGCAAG
>OCVV011180144.1_pt1 | contig 10554 bp, 3 predicted proteins | sample 1539721 | NCBI WGS metagenome assembly OCVV01 (sample SAMN02144230, study PRJEB22623) | gut metagenome | biome: sheep rumen | host: Ovis aries | place: New Zealand
TACACCTTTTGTTATTTTTTCGGTATTAACGCTCGGAATAACAACTTTTACAGAATCATATTCTAAGCCTTGTGCTTTATGAATCGAAACGGCATATGCTAACTGGAAAGGTATAATAGTCTTCTTAGCGTCTTCCTCGTCATCAATTTCATCTTCATCAAAAGCATATACAATAAGTCTTATGCGAGTTTTTTCGTCCATGGTGTCAATGTACTCTATTTGATCTGATTTACATTGTTGTTCAGTAATTATAGTTTCGACATCAATAGTAAATGCTATTTGATCATCAGCCTTTTCAATTTCAACGATGATCCCTTTAAGGTTATTATATAGATATGTGAAACGAGAGTTATCATTAAAAAGGATTTTGTCTCCTTTTTTAAACCGCCAACCTTGCCATATTATAGCTTCTCCATTAGGGTTTGCATTTTGAAAATAACTATTTATGTTATTTAACCCAAATTTCCCATCATAGTTCAAGCATAAAACAACCTCATCTGTTTCATCGGATTTAAAAATGTCTGCTCCTATTTCCTTTGAAAAAGGTCCGTCAATGACAAGCTTTTCAGTGATTCTCACATCATTATTCCTAACTTCTTCCCATAGGCTTAGTAAATTATCTTCTTTAGTTCGCCAAGTATCAAGTAATTCAACGTTAGCTCCCTGTGTAGTTATGATATCTTTAGCATAATAAAACCAGTTACCAAAATCAATTGATTCGATTTGATTTACATCTCCTGCCAGCACAATTAATGAGTCTTCGCTAATCTTATTCACAAATTTGAGCATTGTAAAATTATCAATTATACTACACTCATCAACAAATATAATATCATAATCCGGTAGCTTAACTTTTTTTGTAAAGCTGTCAAAACTTATAAAATCTGAATTGTTACCAGGATTTTCAATGCGCCTTCTGAGATGTTGTATCGCAGTGTGTGTTTTTGAAAGAAAAAGCTTCTTAGACTTTGGCAAAAGATTTGAAATATAGTTAATGAGGGTTGTTTTACCTGTTCCGGCTGCACCATATATGAGAAGTAGCTTGGAATTAACAAATGCATACTTTATTGCATTCTGTTTGGATACATCAACATTATCAAAAATCGGCTTATTATCCTTGATGAACTTGGCGTTCAATTGTTTTTGTCCTTTAATTCCACTTTTTGAACGATCTAATAGTTTTTGCAGTATTTGTAATGTAGTGCTTTCATATGAAGCGATGGTAACATATTCTTGTTCATGCAGTATATTAAACCCTTGACGTGTTTCCCACGCATCTAAATACTCATTATATGTAGCTATATCCGTATCAGTTGCGATTTCGCTGGAATTAAAAAATATTTCGCCAGAATTCTTGATTTTGTCATTTAAAACCAAATACGGCGATATAGTTTTTAATTGTGCTGTTCCAGCTGCACTCATAATTTTTGCTATATTACCATTACTTGTTTTGCTTCCTGCATAATTAGCCAGATAAGGATTCTTTTCAAATGGGAAGCACTTTTGGGCAAAATAAAATGGCGTTTTAGGCATAGGAGAATTAAATTGATTTGGTATAACATCAGATATTCGGTCTTCACGCATATTAATCAAAAGAAATCTTATGGTGTTTTTTCCGAATGTGACGCATTCGCTAGAAAAATACATTCTTAATGATTCAATTACCGTTTTGAAATAACAGGTTTTAGCATTTTTATAAATCCTATCAACTACGTCATTGAAGCTGATTTCTTTTAAATCGATAAGATCAAGCAAGGTCATGCCTGTGTTCGTTAAAAAATCCATCAGTTCAGAATATTCACCATAGTTCTTACTTATTTTTAAACTAATGTTTAGTATCCTTCCAAGTTTGTTTAAACAAGTAGGTGCAATAGATACCCTCCAGTTTGTGATGATTTTTATATTTGAAGCAATACCCCATAGATCAATCGGTGTGTCGGTATAGCCAATATTAATTGAATAACCAGTTGAAATATTCTGCTTTGAGTAAACAGTTATTCTATTAAATTTAGTAGCATATTTATTGGCTAATTGCAAGGTGATTTCATAATAGCGTTTGGTGCCAACATAAAATGGTGTTTTCTTTTGAACATAAAAACGTGTGCTTTCCATAGAATGCGGTGATAAATCCGTAGATTCAATAGCTTCTGCAACTATATTATAGTACTCGTTGTCAAGTTGATCTGTATTAAGCGGGAACTTTTCAAGATTTGGCAAGATTGAAATCTTGTAAATATTATTGAAAAATTCTCTAATCTGCCACATGAAGTTATAGTATTTTAGCATCAATCTTTCAGATTGACCATCTTCCGGAATACGGCAATCAATATACTTCAATCCTCTTAAGAAGTTTGCAAGATACTTAGTCCTCAAATCGAGTTGAGCTTGTTCATATGCTAATTGAAGATTAGGCTTTGAGCATCCAAGATTATAAGAGTTTAGTAAAAGAGCCGCTCTACAAAGATCATATAATCTCGGTAGAATATCTTGTGAGACTTCATCTCTAGTTGCGCCAAGGCTTTCTATTGTATCAATACTTCTGACTATCGACCTATCACAAGCCATTACAATTCTTTTGATATCATCAAGATTAAGCTGAGTTGAGCTGAGCTTATTAACAAATGAATGATGTTCGATTATACGATCAAGTTTTTTACAAAAATCAATTATACTTTCATCGGTATTAAAAATTTCTTCTTCTGCCTCAAAAGCAACAGTTGTACTACCTTTGGAAAAATCAAGAGAGTTTATATAGTCCGCTGACATATATTTCCAGAAAGCACGTTCAGAGCCTCTTTCATCGGGATCAAGAACAACAAATAATATACCTGGATCAATATCAACATTTGCTGCTATAGTTGCAGGAAAACCGAGACTTTTCAATGTATACTTTATCTTTCCATCATCTTCTTTATATGAGTGAGTACCTTTTATCTGAACAAAGAAAGTCTGTTTAGGACGTCTTGATACATCAGGATCAGGAACATATTCAAAGGTGCCATCAATATTAGGCCATTTATCGCCTGATGCAAATAGCGGATTAACACGACCTTTTGAACGGAGAAAGAATTCTAATGTTGAGACTGCAGCTTCATCCTGCGCTGACCTCTCAGTATGTGTTTTTATGTGCTTTTCTATCAGTTCTCTTGGCTGGTCTAACATATTTACTCCTTTCTTTGTTCAAGTAAAGCAAGCGCATTATTCGACGGTATTATAATAATCCAGTCTTAAATCATTAAGCTCTTTGCGTACAGCTCGCCAATCCTTCATGTAAAAATCCATATACGAAATAAAAACTGAATTATGAGTGCGTTCCTTTAAATGGAGAAGTTCATGTAATATCACATATTCCAAGCACTCGATTGGCTTTTGCGCTAACTGTAGATTAAACCACAGTTTTTTCTTCTCTGTATTACAAGTTCCCCAACGAGTTAACATATATTTTGTTTGCCATGAATCACAGTGCAATTCAGTAATCCTTTCCCACTTCGGAAGTAATCTTTCAATTTCCGCTTTAAGTAAAATACGATACTGCTCTCGAACATAGTTTTCTCTTTGCTTTACTGTGCTTTCTTCTCGCATAGAGAGTATTACCTTATCTCCTTTTATTTCAAATCCGTTCTTTTGTGAATCAGGCTGAAAGGATAGATAATACTGTTTCCCCCATATGAATAATGTTTCTCCGCTAACATATTGACGTTTAGTGCTTCTTAACTGGTGCTGAAACTTTTCGATCTGCTTTTTAATCCAAATTAGATTTGTTCGAGCGTATATTTCTATTGCCTTATCATCAATAGATGACGGAGCAGAGATAACGACGTGTCCATCAGGAGGCTTGACCTGAAGATGCATATTCTTGATATTCTTTTTATGGATATCAATAGGTATGCCAGAAATCACAATTGTCATATATTAGTATTCCTCCTGTTTTTCGATGATTTTAAATAATCTTTCGACTTCAGAATCATCATTAAGAATAATGAATAAAGCTTTCTTTATTCTATTTTCTTTTATAGGATCACCACGGAATCCGCTCATTTTACTGCTAAGAACAGCATTATGGAGTTTGATTGCTAATACTTCATCACCGTCAGTATTATCATATAGAGCTTGCAAAGCCTTACTCTTTCTTATGCTTTCAGGATAGTCTTCATTTTGTTCCGGATGTTCAACATTTTTAGCAAGTTCTATTTGTTCCTCAAGGAGTTCCTTGTAAGAGATAACGCCTTGCTTTCTTTTTTGTATCAGCTCATCCAGAATTGCTGACATCTTTTCATAATACTTAGGGTTGACCGCAACTTTTTCTACCATTTTACGACGAATATTATTTTCAATCGCTTCAGCTGCTCCTTCTTTTTTATCTGAGGGGGCATTTTCATCAGTCATGGCTTCTCCCTGTTCTGCTACGAAATCAAGTAGTGTTAGATCATCGAATTCACCAATTTTAACGCTATCTGAAGCTGTAATATAGTTGTCAATCAGTTTACGCATATCCGGCTCATAAGCCTTAAAATCCAAGAAGTCCCCGCTTTTATTTCCAATTGTCTGTTTCAGCTCAACATAGAATTTTACTTTTTCATCATATGCAGATACTTCTTTGGCAGTATAAATATCAACCATGTATGGCTTGGCTTCAGCAAATGCACGAACCAAACCACTTACAAGCTTATACAGTCTTTCTCTAAGACGAGAATATATCTCATCCGTTTCTTCACTCATGCCGGATTCTCCGCAGAAATAATGCATATACTGTAAATCACCCTTTGGAGCTTCTACGCCTTCGCATAGTTCTTCCAACTGGTCATAGACTTCATTGAAATGCTTGATTGCTTCAGAACTTCTATCTTTGATAAGTCCATCAACATCTTCCGGATCATAGTTTTCAAATGCACCTGAAGTATAGGTGTCCATCGCATTCTTTAAATCTCCAAAAAGCTGCTTGTAATCAACAATATATCCAAATTCCTTTGTGTCACCATCCAGTCTGTTAACACGGCAAATGGCTTGGAACAAACCGTGATCCTGCATACTCTTATCAATATACAGGTATGTACACGGCGGAGCATCAAATCCTGTGAGCAGCTTATCAACCACAATGATCAGTTTCATGTTTGCAGGCTGGTTGATAAACTTATCTTTGACATCTTTTTCAAAATCCTCGACTTTTTTCTGTATTGAAAGCTTTTCGGGAAGATTATCAGGATCAAGTCCTAACATACGGAGATATATCTCGTATTTTTCAAAAGTTTCAGTTTCATCATCGGCACTTACTGTATCAGTTCTCAGATCACCGGCTTGCGGAGTGTAAGAGGAGATGATCGCACACTTCTTGAAACCTCTTTGCTGAAAAATCTCGTAATACTTACAAGCAGTATAGATCGAATCTGAAACGAGGATTGCATTTCCGTTTCCGTCCATAAGGCGAGGCTTCAAATCAAAATCCTGAATAATATCCCAAGCGACACGCTCAAGTCTTGAACGAGAACTATATATTTTCTGCATACTCGCCCATTTTTCTTTCAGCTTTGCTTTAGGTCTGCTTAAAAGAGAACGTGTTTTAACATCAAACCATTGGTCAACTCTGTCATGAGCGCTAAGCTCCTGGGGAATATCTCTGTATTCATATCTCAGGTCAAGTACAACACCGTCACGCACAGCTTCGTTATACTTATAGGTATGAATGTAAGTGCCGAACACTTCTATACTTGTCTTCTTATCCTTTTTTAGGAGCGGTGTTCCTGTAAAACCGATGAATATCGCATCCGGCATGATTGCCTGCATTGCAGCATGAAGCTTGCCTGACTGCGTTCTGTGACACTCATCAACAAAGACAAAGATTTTTCCTTTCGCCTTAAAGTCAGCAGGGAGCGACTTCTTCAACTCATCAATGTACTTATCGTAATCGGATTCAGTAGCTTCTCCGCCACGGCGACCAAACTTATGCACCAATGAACATAAGAGTGAACTGTCATAGGAATTCAGTTTGCGGAGCAGATCATCACAGCTCTTGGTTCTGGTGATCTTTTCATCAACACCAATGTATGTCTTTTCGATCTGCTCGTCCAGCTCGTCACGGTCGGTGACAATAAGCACACGAGGGTTTTCTTCTTTACAATTGGCAAGGATCCATTTTGACAGCCATACCATTGTCAGCGTTTTACCGCTGCCCTGAGTATGCCATAAAATACCGCCACGCTGTTTTGCTAATCTGTTCTGAGTACGTTTTATGCCGAAATACTGATTATAACGGCATACCTTCTTAATGCCCTTATCGAAAACCACAAAATTCTCAATGAGGTCAATAAAGCGTTTCTTATCGAACATCTGATACAGCTGCTGAAGCAGAAGATTATCTATATGATCGCAGTATTCCATAATACGTGCATCTTCAGGATCACGCTCGTCTTCGTTTTCATGGAATCCGTCAGGCTTCCATTCCATATAGTATTTTTCGCCTGTCAGAATAGTTCCGTAACGCAGACCTTCTATTTCATTACCTGCCATACAAAACTGCACTGTTGTAAAGAACGACGCAATAAAGCCGTCCTTCTGATTGGTAAGGTTTTGCCTGATACCGTTTGATACGGACACGCTGCTCTTTTTCAGCTCTATAACTGCCATAGCAATACCGTTGACGTAGATAACAAGGTCGGGCCTTTTCTCCTGACGGTCAATAACCGTTACTTCCTCGGCTATTGCAAAATCATTATTTGTAGGGTGGTCAACATCAATGAAATATACGGTCTTGGGCGCACTTTCGGGAGTTTCCTTGACCTTGGCACCGTATTTCAGCAGCATATAGACCTTATGGTTAGCATCATAAAGCCCATGTGTCATATCATCAGCAGCTTTTACAAGCTCGGCAACAGCACCGTCTATCAGCCTTTCGCTGTAACCGCAAAGACGCAGGTACGCACGAAGTCGGTCTTCGATGATATTTTTATTTGCTCTGTCTTTCAGGTTGCCTATATATTTATAATCGAGGATATTTCTGTTCTTGAAGAAATCGATCACACGATTTTGCGTGGTTCTCTCGGTATCACCGATACTCATGCGTACATTCCTCCTTAATGTGTTTGTTATTTCATGGGAAAAGTTTTCTAATCAATCCCGCTTTTATGCTTTTATATTTTTCAAACTTACGCTGATGAAGGGTGATAAGGGAGTCAAGGTTGGAGAAGAAAGCACCTATTTTCTCTTGTTCCTTATAATTCGGTACACTTGTTTCCAGTTCAGAGAATTCGGTTTTATTAACAATTTGCATCGTTCCAGCAGCAGCTTGTCTTTTCATTTTTTCAGACCACAAAATACTTTCTGTGAACAAAAAATATGGAACATACATATTGAAATTAGGAACTAATCCATTTATCTGTTGATTGAAACTGCCCGTAGTACCGAGAATTGCGTTCTTTCCGATACTTGCTATACACGTTACCAGTATAGTGTTTTTAGGAACAACCCTACCTACTTTTTGTCCTTCATCACTTAGCTTTTTCGGTGTATCATATATTACATTTTCAGAAATATCCGTAGGCGTTACCCACGGTATTCCGTCAGCAGAATAATACTCATCGTGACTGGTTGAAGGAGTTGATCCTGTGATGACTTCACCAAGTTCACCCAACTTACGCTGTTCCCAAGCATCAGTAAAGCCTTTAAACCTGAATTCAGGATATTTACTGCCTTTTTGCGGGAACATTTTTTGCAGCATAGCCGCTTTGAATTGAATCAACTTGTCATACTTACGCTGATGAAGGGTGATAAGGGAGTCGAGATGAGAGAAATAAGCTCCGATTTTCTTCTGTTCTTCCAATTTTGGATACGGTATTTCAAGATTACTTACCTGTTCTAAAGATAGGTTTGGCTGCGCACCAACAGTAGGATTTTTCTTTATAAAATCACTTACAGCACGACCTCTTAACACTGTGACAAGATATGAAATATCACCCTCGGACATTCTGAGTATGGCATGTGCTTGATTTGTGTTTGCTGGCAAAATGCCCTTGTTTACGACACTTGTGCGTCCTAATGTGCCTGCAATAGAAAATAAAATGTCATTTTCTTTTAACTGAGAACGCTTTAAGTATCTGTCATGTTCTTCAAGAGATATACGAGAACAAGATGTAATTTCTCCCGATGACGGATCTATATTTTCTACCTTAATAAAGTTTACTTCACCCTCACCAGATTTATCTTTTGGAGTAGTTCCTTTTGTGATAAGTGAAGTGATGTTTTCTAACTTACGCTGTTCCCAATCATCAGTAAATCCTTTGAATCTTATCGCCGGAGTTTTGTTATTATTCGTCATCGTTTGAACCTCCGAGCAATTCTCTCAACTCTGCAAAAGCTTTCATATCATAATCATTGCCTGTTAATTCACCAAGCATATCTGATAGTGATGATTCTGCTTCGTTTATCTCGCCGTCAAGGTCTGTAAGTGTAAGCTTATATCTTTTTGAAAGCTCAGTGATACGCTCGGCAAGCTTATGAGAAATTGCTGTGTACAGATCAATTATTCCCTTGCCTATGGCATAGTACCACTTCTTGTCTACAAGCAGTTCTTTTATCTCATCATCGGTAAGTGACGCATATCTCTCACGAGCCTTTTCATCAAGTGCCTTATCCATTTCTTTTATAAGCTTTGTCGACTCTTCGGATCTTTGTGCAAGCTCAAATGCTTTCTTTAACTCTTCGTAATCATCGGCGTATGCAGCAGGGGCAGGTGCCTCCGCACGAGCAATACTTAATGCAGCTTTTACAGATGTTTTTGTTACATTTCCCTTGTCATTATATGCAACTCTAAGCATAGGTTTTTTGTCTATATACTGTGTATATTCCTTCTTCTTCATAGACGGAAGAAGATCCAAAAGATTTACAAGATCGTCGATAAGCGGAGTATGTTTCTTTTCTGCAATTTTATCAATCTTCTCTTGAATATCTTTGCTCTTAACTTTTCCGCCCTCTACCACCTCTGATAATACAGAGTCTTCTGCGGATTCCTCTATCATTGACATAAGGCGAGAATCTGTCTCCGCAACAATCTCTATAAGATCATCAATAGCTTTTTTCTCTTCAGGGAACAATTCTGAGATTACTAATGCTTTAGGTATAAGCTTGCCTTCCCAGCCTGCAACCTTTAACTCAGGGTTGCCGTCGGCATCGGTTTTCTTTGTTTCCTTCATGATATTCTCGGTCTCTCTTGCAACTCCGTAGCCTTGCTCATCTGATATTATCAAAGAAACATCATCGTTAAGCACTTCGTTCCAGTATGCAAGAAGTATCTGGTAAATATCATACTTGTTGATAAGCAGGATATCTTCAAATGCTTTCATTATATTCTCTGCCAACTCGGATATGAGAATTTTGGCCGAAACAGAGCTATCAAGTTTTTTCAGCTTTGTATCTGCAAAAGATTTCCAGTCTGTAAATGCCTTGTCGATAAGTTCACCGTATGCCGAGAATTCATCATTAGCATATATCGTTCTGCGAATGTCGTTTTCTTCCACATTCAGCTTATAATAACTATCGCTCAACAAACTGAGCAGTTCATCTTTCAGCGTCGGGAATGCGTCCCAATATTTACTCAATGCATCTATATCCACAGCAGGGATACCACCGTGAATATGAGCATAAATATCCTGAATATCCTCAGGCTCGGAAGAATCTATATAACGGGAAATATTCAGGTTATAGCCATTCTTCTCTTTGATCTCCTTATTGGGAACAAAGCGAGCATATTTAGGATCATCTGTAATCTGCTCATTGAATGTAGTGACAATACGATAGATATCCTGTTCACGCAGTCTGTTCTTGTTTCCGTCCTTTACAAATCCCTTGCCTGCATCTATCATAAAGATTCCGGAACGGTTTTCAGCACCCTCTTTATCGATTATAATAATACAAGCAGGTATTCCCGTACCGTAAAACAGGTTAGGCGGCAGACTTATGATGCCTTTGATCCAGCCCTTATCAACAATAGCCTGTCTGATCGTTCCCTCAGCATTTCCACGGAACAAAACTCCGTGAGGGAGAATGACAGCAGCTTTACCCGTAGATTTCAGTGTTTTTAATATGTGCATCAGCCATGCATAGTCACCGTTTTTCTCAGGTGGTCTATCTCCATAACCTGAGAATCTGCCGAACTCTTTCAAGCCGTCAGACCAGTTTTTGAGAGAAAAAGGCGGATTGGCAACAATATAATCAAATCGTTCCAGTTCGGAAGCATCTTCATTTTTGATAAACTGCGGATCAGAAAAAGTATTACCTGCCATGATCTTGATAGTAGCTTTATTATGGAGAACGGCATTCATTTTAGCAAGACCTGCCGTCGAACTTTCTTTTTCCTGTCCATAACCCGATATCTCAAACGGAACTTCCGCAAGTGCTCTGATAAGTAATGAACCACTGCCGCAAGCCGGATCACATACTGTGGCATCATGATCCGTACATTTATCTATGCCTATAACCTTTGCAAGAATACGTGATACCTCTGCCGGGGTATAGAACTGCCCCTTACTTTTACCGCTTTCGGTGGCAAAGTTTCTCATAAGGTAT
>OCVV010949278.1_pt1 | contig 10552 bp, 8 predicted proteins | sample 1539721 | NCBI WGS metagenome assembly OCVV01 (sample SAMN02144230, study PRJEB22623) | gut metagenome | biome: sheep rumen | host: Ovis aries | place: New Zealand
ATTGATAAGAATGATTAGTAGAGTATTATAATTTGACCCATATCAATAAAATATTAGTTGGGTTGAAAAGAATATAGTTAAATAATAAAAATGTGATGTGGGTCAAATTTGAGACCCACATTTTTATTTTGGAACTAGTTAAGTATAATATTTAAATATTTAAATAATTGAATGATGTTTTTGAATGTGATTTTGAGTATTAAAAGAAAACTTTAAAAAATTGTATCAAAACTGCTTACAAATTGGTTGAAACACGACATAATATAAGTGTCAAAAGAATCTGTAGTTTGTTTTGATACTATTACTTAGGAGGAAAAGATATGATTTATGGTTATGTAAGAGTTAGTACTTGTCATCAAAAGTTGAATAGACAAATTAGTAATATTAAAGAACTATATGGTGATTGTATTATTGTTAAAGAGTATTTTACTGGGACAACTAGTAATAGACCCAGTTGGGAAAGACTAATGAATAATGTTAAAGAAGGGGATACTATTGTATTTGATTCAGTTTCTAGAATGAGTAGAAATAGTATTGAGGGCTTTAGTGATTATAAAAATTTATATAGTAGAGGAATAAATTTAATATTTTTAAATGAACCATTAATTAATACTAGTGTGTTTGAAGAGACTAAAAAGAAAATGTTAAATATAGATATTAGTACTGGCAATGAGGCAATTGATAATTATTTTACTGGTAATATAGATTTAATTAATAATTTATTAATGGCTTTGGGTGAGGAGCAAATTAAGAAAGCTTTTGATCAATCTGAAAAAGAGGTTAGTGATTTACATAAAAGAATTAGTGAAGGTATTAGAGAAAGTAAGTTAAGTGGAACTAAGATAGGTTTAACAAAAGGAACTAAATTAACAACTAAGAAAAGTCTAAAGTGTAAAGAGAGTATTTTGAAGTATAGTAAAGACTTTAATGGTAGTTTGGAAGATAATGATGTGATGGTGCTATGTGGTGGCATAGCTAGAAATAGTTATTATAAGTATAAAAAAGAACTTAAGAGTATTGAAATGAATGGAAATTAAATTAAAAATGTAGTATAATAAAACATAATTATTTATGTTTTAAATTTATAGAGGTGGCTATATGGATCCTTGGTTTGCTGTTGATAATGATATGATAGGTGAATTAAAACAATGTTCACTTGAAGAGGTGGTAGAAGTAATTAAATTTCATGAGTTTTTTGTTAAAGATTTAAGTGGATATGAAAAGATTTTTAAAGAAATACAATCTAGATATCATGATGAGTCGGATGAGTTAGAAAAATATTATAATGGGGAATATAAAGAAAGAATAGACAAAAATGAAGATATTCCCTTTGAAGAAACTATAGACTACAAATTATCTGTAGTAGAAAGTACAGCCAAAATAGCATTAGTTAACCTTTTAGATGATTATTTTTGTAAAGACCTCTATGAGAAAAATAAAAAAGAAAATAAGTTTCCAACTATTGGTCAAGAAGAAGTTCAAAAAAGAGAATATAATAAGTTTGATTTAATGAATTCATTACAGTCTATTAGAAAACAACTTAATACTTTTTTATATACAATTGGAAATTATCAATATAAGAATCATTTTTTCATTTCATTTAAGGATAGAAAAACAATTAATAGTGCATACACTTTCTGGCTTAAGGAAATGAATAGAGGTAATATTAGTGATGATGATAATATGTATACTAATCCTAAATATTACTATGATGTGTTCTATTTTGATAATAGAAAAGATTTACCTAGTAATACTATCTTCATGGATTCTGCATCTACAATTCATTTAGTTTTCAAATATTTAAATACCAATATTGAGCAACTTGTTCATATCTGTGAAATTATATATTCTTCTAGAAGAAGAGATTATTTTGGAGTTAAGGAAGATATAGAAGATTATATTAATGATCAAATTAAGAAAGGTGAGATGGTTAGTTTATGATTAATAATGATATTATTGAACTAATTTTAAAAGATGACTATTCTCAATTTGATTTAGATGACTATATGGTTTTAGCAAATCATAAAGAGTTATTTGGACTTAAAGTAGAACTTAAAGATATGATTAAGGAAGCTTTAAAGAATAATAATGGTGAAGATTTAGTTAAAATAAAAGAATATGTTAAGAATAATATTAATACTTTTGCTGAAATTGTAGAAAGATCTAATAATGTTTCAATAGATGATGGTAATTTACATGTCCATTTTAAAGAGGATTTTGAAAGAGGTTTAGAAAGTTTATCTAATATTAAGTTATTAGTTTTGATGGATATAATTTCATACTATGCTTATAATACCTCATACCAATTAAACTTTTTTGGTGGGTCTATTAAGAGGGTCCAAGCATTTCATGAAGTAAACTTAGTAGCTTCTGGTATGATAGCTAGTCCTTATGCCTTTGAGTTGTTTATTAGAAGAGAGTCTAGAAGATATAAGTATTTAAATACTAGTAATTTAAAAAGAGATTCTTTCATTAGAGTATTAAAAAATAGAACTAAACACTATTTAATGTTCTTGGTTAAGATAATAAATTATCTTAATACATTAGATGATAATTATTTATTAACTTGTGATTTTAAAGAACTTACTAAGTATATTAATAAAGAGTCAATCAATTTTAGAAAACATGTAGTTAATAAAGATAACAAAAATAATGATGATAAAGTAAGTAAAGTTGAAGAGTCTTGGTCAGTAGTAGTTGATAAATATTATAATGATGAAGAAGAGTAATATATGAATATAAGTGAAAAAGAATTAAGACTAAAAGAGATAAATGATAGAGTCTTGGATGTTTTAGGTAAGCATAAAGATGAAATCATTGTTATAAAAACTAAAGATGAGTTTAAATCATATATTGATAGTTGTATTAATAATGGTTATATAGCTATTGATACTGAGACTCATAATTCTACTGATGTATGTCAAACTAAGATTATGGGGTTGTGTTTATATTCTAAAGGTCTAAAAGGAGCTTATGTTCCAATTAATCATAGAGATTATAAAACACTAAAAAGATTAGATTGGCAGCTTAATGAAAGTGATATTAAAGAAGAATTAGAGAGAATAAAAGAGTCTAAAACTTTTGTTATCATGCATAATTCTAAGTTTGACTATGAAATCTTAAAGTTTACTTGTGGAATTGAAATACCTTCAAATTGGGATACAATGGTTGCTGCTCAACTACTTAATGAAAATGAGAGTATGTCATTAAAAGAACAATATATTAGAAAATTTGATCCCACACAAGAACAATATAAGATTGATAAGTTATTTAAAGATTTTTTGTATGCCGATGTTGATCCATCTATATTTGCTTTATATTCAGCTTTTGATGCAATTATGACTTATAGATTGTATGAGTATCAATTTGAGAAAATGAATGAAAAAGATAATGAGAAGATTTATAAGTTGTTTAAAGAAGTAGAAATGCCTATAACAATAATTACTGCTGATATTGAAACATTTGGTATTAATGTTGATAAAAACTTTTCATTAAAACTTAAAGATAAATATAGCAAAGAGTTAGAAGAAATAGATAAAAAGATAGATGAAGAAATGATTTACTTTGAGCCTCATATTCTAAAGTGGAGAGCCTCAGATAAGTCTAAACAACATGTTTATAATTATGAGACCCTTAAAGATAGAAGGAAAAATTGGGAGTATAGAGTTAGTAGATACCCCGAAGTAGATCCACAAAATGGTGTTAGATATAAATATGGTAAACAACTTGGTGCTATTTTAAAAGATTCAATTAATTATAATTCATCTGTTCAGCTTGCTGTTTTATTATATGATGTATTTGAAGTTGTTCCAATGTCTAGTATATGTCCTAGAGGCACTGGTACTCCAATATTAAAAGATATGATAAGTCATATAAAAGAGTTCCTAGGTGATGTAGATAAAAGAGATAGTTATCTAAAAGAAGATGAAGAAGATGGAATTCTTAAAGATGAACTTGTTGAAAATGATGATATTGAAGATGAAGGCTTTGATGAAGATGAGGACAATGAAACTCAAAATATAGTTAGTGAAGAACTTGATGAAAAAGATGATGATAAAAAAGATAAGAACAAACTTATTAGTAAAGTAAGGAAGTTAGAAAAAAGAGAATGTTATAAAGATAAAGAATATATTAAACATATCTTATCTTTTATTGAACTATTGGTTGAAAGAAGAAAAATTAATAAGTTAATGAGTTCATATTTAGAAACAATTCCTAAACTATGTGATCATTGGAATGATGGTTTAATTAGATATAGTATGAATTCTCTTGGAACAAAGACTGGTCGCTATAGCTCTGGTGGTAAAATTCATTATGTTGAAGATGATGAACAAAAGTTTATACCAGGCTTGAACATGCAAAACATACCTGCTGATTCAAACCACGAGATAAGATTGCAATTTACTGCGCGTCCTGATCATATATTAATATCTGGGGACTTCAAACAACAAGAACCAAAGCTTGCTGCTTATATATCACAAGATAAGAGATTAAAAGATTCTTATAAAGAAGGAAAAGACATCTATGCAGTTATAGCTCAATCTGCTTATAACAATAAGTATGAAGATAATTTGGAATTTTTCCCAGGTACTGAAACACTAAATAAGGAAGGTAAAAAGAGAAGAAAGACAGGCAAACAAGTTGTCTTAGCTTCGCTCTATGGGATGGGTCCAGCCACTGCAGCAAAGAAAATGGAAGTGTCAGTTGAAAGAGCACGAGAGATATTAGATAGTTTCTTTAGAGATTTTTATAAATTAGATGCAGCTATAAAAACCTCACAAAAGAAGTGTAGGCTTCTAGGATATGTTGAAGATATATGTGGTAGAAGAAGAAGATTACCAGATTTATTAAAACCTTATTTTAATATTCAATACATTAATAATCCAAATAAGAATAGAAATAATCCAGATGATAAGATATTGAGTTATCTAAATAGACTAGAAAAAGATGATAAAGTGATTGTTAATAATGATGAATTTAGAAAGATATATGAAGAAGGTCTAAAAGAAAATATCTTAATTACATCAAATATACCATTAATAAAGAAGGCTCAAAGACAATGTTTTAATTCTATTATTCAAGGGTCTGCTGCTTCATTAACTAAATTTACAATGATACAAATATATAATGATAAAACATTAAGAGACTTAGATGCACATATGATTATTCAAGTTCATGATGAAGTAATCTTAGAGTGTCCAATTGAAAATGTTGAGAAAGTTAGTGAAAGATTATCAACAATTATGAACACTGCAGGAGCTTATTTAGGTATTGATGTGGCAATGAGCTGTGATATAGCAATTGAAAAGAGATGGGGAGCAAATACAATCTCTACTGATATTGTTGAAAAGTATAAAGAGTTGAAGAGTGATATGAGTGATGATGAGGCAATGAATCAAATTCTGGATTTATATCCAGAATTTCCAGAAACAAGTTTAAGAAAACTTATTTCTGGTGAAGTTGATTGTATTGATTTTTAAGTGTAATTGGAAAAATGTCCGCCACCAATAAAATTGGGGTCGGACAAATAAAGAGAAATTTGGTGGCGGATAAATAATAGTAAATAGATAATAATATAATAATAAATATACAATAGCAGACAGTTGCAAAAATAATAAAAAAGGAGGTTAAAAATGATAACTTTTAATGAAATTGCTAATAGAATTGACAAAAAATCTAAGTTATATTTTAGAAGAAAGAAACAAGATTTTGTAGAAAATGTATTAGAAGAATGCAATGATGAAGTCGAAAAAGAAGAATCAAAAGAATTAAAAGAGTCGTTAGACAAAGTAGTTGACTATAAGCCTCCAATTTTTAATATTTATGAAAGTAATGCCAAAGGATCACAAAAAAAACTTTATGACAAGTTAAGTAAAGTTTTAGCCTTCATTTATAAAATGAGGCATATTAGATACAAAGATGCATGTACAATAATTCCTTTAAGTGGTAATAGTAAATACTTACAACAAATATGGGGAAGTCAAAAAAACGTTAGTAGAGCTATTCAATATATGAAAGAGATAGGTTTATTAGAAGTAAATGATGATACTTATCAATTTAATGGTGCCTATGAGTATTTGAATAGAAGTAAGACTTATAGATATTATAAAGAAAATGAAGATAAAATAATTGAATATTGTAATAATCATAATATCTATGTTTTTGAGACTAAGAACTATGAAGTGATAGATGAACAGTTTATAAATGAAATAATTAATAAAATTAATAGTTATGACCCAACTTTTGATATAGATAGTGTAAGATTTAGTTGCTCACTTAAACTAGAAAGACCTCATCAAATGTCTATTAGTGATTTTGAAACATTCATTACTAATTGTTTATATACTAATTATCCAGAACTAGAAAAGTATCAAAAATTATGTGACTCTATTAATGAAAAATATTATAAAAATTATCCAGAGTTTAGATTATCATTTATTCCAACAATCAAGTGGAATAAATCTAAAACACAAGTTAAGGGTATAGGCATAAGAGCCAGTAATTATTTAACTAATGAGTCTAAAGAGAATAGACCTCTAATAAGAACTAGATATGGGTTGAAATATGAGGTCGATGTAAAAAGTTCCATTCCTAGATTAACATTATCAATTAATAGTGGTAAGTGGATAGAACAGTCAACAGATATTTATAAATTAATTTATGAAGAATTATATCCAACTAATGAATTTAATGAAGAAATAAGAGAAGCCATTAAAGAACTTCACATGAGAGCCTATTTTGAAAAGAGTGAAAAAGAATTGTCTCATCATGTTTGGTTAAAAATGAATAGAGATAATGTTTCTAAAGATGAAGTTGATGAACAATTAAAGAAACTAAGACAAGCAGTTATAAAAGCTGAAGGTGGTCATTTATTTGGAACTGAAATATTCTTTATAGAATCATGTATTTATATTGGTTTGTTAGCAGATGTATTAGCTGGTGGACATATCACATGGCAAGTATATGATTGTCTATATACAGATAATTTAATATCTCAAAATAAAAATGTATATGAACATATGCTAAAAGCTAGATTCTATTACTTTTATAATAACTGTAAATGGCTTCCACATAGAGATGATGGTTATTCAAATAACTTACTCTATAGACCAACAACTGAAGATGATTTTAGTTCACCAGATTTAGAAGAATTAGATGATTCAGATGTTTCAGAAGAAGAATTAAAGAATCATATTAGTCTAGAGGATTTAGATTGATTATATGAAACAAAAATTAGATGAATTATCCAAAAGAATATGTGATTATTTAGACTTAAATGTAATTAAATATAAGTTTGAAGATATTGACCCAGATGATTCAAGATTATATATAAAAGAAGAATATATAGCTATTAACAGCAAATACAAAGATAATTATGAAGAATGTGCTAAGTGTTTAGTTCATGAATTTAGACATGTATTTCAAATATATTATGTTAATAGATTTAATGACAATTTATCTAGACTGTGGAGAGAAGCATTATCAAAACAAGTTAATAGTAGTAATATGAAGAATGATCGTGAATATGTAGAACAAGCTTTAGAAATAGATGCTTTTGCTTTTACTAAGTATTATTTAGAAAAATATGAAAATATTAAAGTCGTTAATAAGATAGCTAATTTAGATAAATGGTTAGATAAATATATTGAAAATAACAAAATGATTTTGTAGTACATTAATAGTGTGTTTTATCATTGAGATTTCTATTGAATTATGATATAATTATAAGTACTTATTAAGTACTTATCTTTTGTACGGGTGATTATATGAACTTGAAAAGTGAACAAATAAAACCTGATTTAAATTTAGAAATAAATTATGATCAGCCACTAACTAAAAAACAAATTTACAATAAATTAATTGAATTATTGGGTAAAGATAATTGTGATATTGAAAAAGTAAATAATCATAGCGTGTTTGTTTATAAAAATATAAATAATAAAAAAACAATACTATTATGTGCAGCTTGTACATATTTGGGTGGTAATGGTCAACATCCTATTTTTAAAAAAAGAATTCAATTATCTTTAACATTTAAAGATATTTGTTTGAACTGTAATCCTAATTATGATGTTAGATTAATTGGTGTTTATCATTATGAAGGTTTGATAATATTTATTGATTTTGAAAAAGAAACATATTTAAGGAAAAAAATGCATAATTCTGCAGCTCATGTTTATATAAATGATTTGTACCAAGCTATAAGAAATGATGTGTTTGATAAAACTGATTATTTTGGAAACAAAATACACACAATAAAAGCTACATATTTTAAAAATTATTTAGATGGTATTTCAGCTATTAGTCCTACAATACAAATCTTAAACTTATTTAAAAAATTTAATTATGGATTTCCTTTCGGAGAATGGTTAACAGCTATATCATGTATTCAAGAAATGAAAGATAAAAATTGGAAACAATGGCGACAAACTGAGTGGGCTGGTTGGTTCTTAGAATATAAATATAATTATTATGTTGAAAGTAATAATTTATCATCAAAAATGAAATACATGGGTTTGATTTCAAAAGCTAACAAAGAATATGATTTTGATATATGGTTTGAAGAAGCTAATTTCTATGGTGATTTAAAAGCTTCTGATATTTCTAAGAAAGTAGCTCCAGGGAATGATCAAAAGTCATTTATTGATTGTATTAATAAATATGGTCATTTTTGGTATGTTATTTATGAACATAAATCTATTTCTGATAAAGATTGTAATTCAGAAGCTGAATCATTTAGAAAACAATTATTGATTGAAGATGATCCAAAGTATTTTGAAAAACATGCTAATAAATCAAACTCAACCAATCATAGATTTATAAATAATAGAGTATTTTTTGAGCACATGATGATCATAGAATTAAATAGAATTAATTATCATGATGTATTATCTGATTTTAATCAAGGTAGATTGCCAGGTGGCGGAGAAAGAGCTAAAAAGTTCAACATTAATAAAAGAAATATTGATAATTTCATAATGTTAAATTATAGCTATGGAGAATAATATGAGTAAGTTTAAATTTATAGATTTATTTTCAGGTATTGGAGGTTTTCATCAAGCTTTAAGTAATCTTGGTGGTGAGTGTGTTTTTGCCTCTGAGATAGATGAATTTGCAATAGAAACATATAAAGAAAACTATAATATAGATTCATCGCATGATATTACAAAAACAGATGAAAAAGATATTCCTAAACATGATGTACTTTGTGCAGGATTTCCTTGTCAACCATTTTCAAAAGCTGGTGATCAACAAGGATTTGAAGATAAAACTAAAGGTACTTTATTTTTTGAAATTTGTAGAATTTTAAAATATCATCAAACACCATATATTATCTTAGAAAATGTTAGAAATTTAGCTTCCCATGATAATGGAAAAACTTGGAGTATTATTAAAAAAAGTCTAATACAACTTGGTTATGTTATCACACCAGAACCAATTATTATTAGTCCACATCAATTAGGTATACCACAATTAAGAGAACGAGTGATAATTTTAGGCGTTCATAAAAGTTTAGGTATCAATAAACTAAATATAGAACTTCCAAATTATGATAAATCAAAGATTAACTTTTTAGAATCTAATATTATTGAAACATCCAAAGTTGATGAAAAATATTATATTTCTAAACATGAAGAACAAGTATTAAATTGTTGGAATGAATTCATTAAAGGTATAAAATATGTACCAGTTTGTAAAAAGAATAAAGATACAAACGAAAAAGAATATGTTAAAGATACTTTTAAAGGTACTTTAGGTTTTCCAATTTGGTCATTTGAATTCAAAGAAAACTATGATTTAACAAATATTAAGTATGATTGGAAAAAAGATTTTATATCTAAGAATAGATATTTGTATTTGTATAATAAAAAATTTATTGATTCTTGGTTAGTTAAGTGGAATGATCTAAAAGATTTTACTCCAACTGAACAGAAAATGGAGTGGCAGTGTGGTAGTAATTGTAAATCTATTTGGGATGGTTTGATACAGTTTAGACCATCTGGTGTTAGAGTAAAAACAGCTACTGTATTTCCAGCTTTAGTTGCTATGGTTCAAATACCAATAATTGGATCTGTAAAAAGAAGATTAACACCTCGTGAAGCTGCCAGATTACAAAGTTTTCCAGATACTTTTATAATTAATAAAAATGATCATCAAGCTTACAAACAATTTGGAAATGCTGTTAATGTAAAAGTAATTCAATACATGGCTGAACAATTGTTTAAACAATAAAATATAGATTAGTGTAGGAATACATTAATCTTTTTTTTATGTTTTAAGTTATATTCAGCTAAATTAAGTGAAGTTTGTTTAAAAAGCTGTGGGTATACTCAAAAATTGACGAAGCCCAAAACCAATCCATATTGCATCCATTTTTTAAAAGTTAATAAACACTTATAAAATTTTAGAAAATGCGATATGGTGAGAAATTTTAGTTAATATGATTGTTTTAAATAAGCTATGTATAAGCACAAGCTCAAAGCTTCACAAAGATACAAAAATGTCTTTCTTGGTGGCTTGGCTCATGCTTAGCACAATACAAGTAAATAAC
>OCVV011336251.1_pt1 | contig 10550 bp, 6 predicted proteins | sample 1539721 | NCBI WGS metagenome assembly OCVV01 (sample SAMN02144230, study PRJEB22623) | gut metagenome | biome: sheep rumen | host: Ovis aries | place: New Zealand
CGGCCTCGGTGTCAGCCAAAGCATGTGAGTGGAGCAACCCAAGACCACGAAGACGATGGGGATACAAGTCGGCATAAGCCAAAGCCACATAGCCTCCCATAGAGTGGCCTATGAGGACGCACTGTTCCACTCCTGCATCGTCAAGAACGGCTTTCACGGCACGAGCCATCATGTCCATCGAGTGCACCTCGCCGAAACATTCGGAATAGCCGTGACCGGGGAGGTCGATGGTGATGACATGCATTGAGCGTAGGTAAGAAAGAACATAGGAACTCCAAATGTCGAGATTCTGGAGATAGCCGTGGAGAAGCACCAACGTCTGTTCATGCTCCCTACCCTCGTCGCGGTAATGGAGCGTATGACCCTCAAAGACAATGGTTTTATGTTGTTCCATATAATTCCTATCGTACTACTTTACGAAGAGCAAAATTACAATTTTTTTTGGTTGTGGCAAAAAAAATCACGCATTATTTAACAAAAAAAATCCCAAACACCTATAATTTAAACAATTAAAAAATATTGCGAGGCAGGAGTTAGTATTTTGTTTGTTCAGTTTTTGGGGTTTAGCCAAGGTCTATACAGCTTTTAGTGCCGGCAAAGACGCTGGCAGTATCTATATTGATACTTTCAATTTCAAAGCGACTTTGGCGGACTCCCGCGTTCATCTAAAGAGAATCTCCCAATTGGAAATCATCATTAAAAGGCTGTGAACCGGACTTCCACCTCATTCTTTTTCAGACCCTTCTTAAAGTCTACATTGCCGTAGGCAGATAAGCGGATGCGCGATGGACTGACACCATATTCAACTAAAAATGAGCGAACAGCCTGTGCCCGTTCCAAGGAAAGGTCGTAGCACGCTTGGTCGTTGGGGCCTTCAACCCGCACAGCCACTTCGATCTTGGAGATAGTACGCTGCTGCATATAGTGGCCCAACATTCTCAGCTCGACTTCTCCCAAAGGCAATAAACGGGCCGTGCCATCGTAAAAGCGCACCAAGGGCAGATTAATGGGCTCCTCCATGTCCTTCAGCTCTTCCCATGAATAGCTCCGCATTTTATAGGGTTCCTGTACGGCGGCGGCCTCCTGTACATCTTTGCCTATAAACAGTGTGGGCACATAGAACCAGTCCGCCTCCACCATCACGGCATAGTCCTCTCCCTTGTAAAGGCGATAAGTCTGCACGGTATCGAGCTGGCGGTCGGTAAAGTGATGGGAGGTGCTTTGGGTGGAGAGCTCAGCCAACCGCGCATTGCGCAACACTTCTATCACTGGTTCGAAATCCACCTGCACTGTGCGGTAGGCACTAGAGGTGTCGTGTTGGGTGGCGAAATAATAGGTCGCACTACGCTCGCCATGGGGCGACATAGTGGTAAACACAATCTGCCGCTCGGATTTGCCAAAGGAGAGCGAAGTCTCGGCGAAGGCTCCATTGACATTGCGGCCCATATTGACCGGCTTGGACCAATGGGTCCAGTCGTTGATGTCCTCACGTGTGGCACGATAGATGTCGCCATAGCCCAGCCCGCGAGCATCCGTTATGAAATAGAGGGTACGCATATTGCGGCTCAACAAAGGGCTCTGTTCGCAATAGGCACTATTGACACCAAAGCCCAGGTTCACTGCCTCGCCCCAACGTCCGCCATTGCAAGGAAAGAAGTAAAGGTCTGTGGCCAGCTGGCGGTCGCCATGATAGTAGCTGCCCGACCGCTGTACATTATGGCCGCCGGGGCGGTCCGAGGCAAGCAACAGGCCGCTGCCATCAGCCAACATAAAGGCATCTTTCTCGACATAAGGGGTATTGACAGGGGCCGGCAATGGACCGTCGGCCATCCAAAGGGTGTCGTTGGCCACCCGTGCTGTCCAGATGTCGCCATCGATACCCAGCAGCACACGGCGTCCGCTGTCATAGAAACCATACGGTGTGGGAGCGGCAGCAACACCCTGCACCCACACCTCCACCGGGTTATTCCATCCGGCGTTCTTGCCATCCAGACGTTCGGCACAGCGCAGCGACGAATGTCCGCCATTGTGAGACAGGAAATAAATCTTGTTGCCATAGGGGCATACCACCACATTGGAGATACTGTCTCTACCATAGTAGGGCGATGCCACCGGACCACCATGTCCTGAAAACAGCTGCGAAAGCTCGGCATACTCTGCCTGATTCAGGTCTTCGAAACTGAGTTCGAACTTCTGCAGGCGCCGTAGGGCTTCGGCCCAGTTCTTGTGGGCGATGGGCTGCTGCAGGGTGCGCTGAAGGGCTACGAAAGCAGCCTTACGGCCTGTCAATAGCCTCACGACAGTGGTCATGGAATCGAGATTGGATTCGGCAAAAGGCTTGCTTAGGTCGTACTTGTCTACAAGGGCGGCCCGTTCCAAATCGGACTTGACGGTGTAGCCGAATGGGAAATCGGGATGAGCCTTGGCAAAGGCTTCGATAGGCTGGCGGTTGCCTTCCTCGGCATACCAGCTGTAATAGGTGCTATAGATATTGGTGTATTCAGGGTCTAGCGGAAAGCGGGTGAGGTAGACCTGCACAGCCTCCTCCATTCGCTGGTCCACAATCATCGATCGTAGCGCCGCCATGGCACTGTCGGCCGAAGGATCGTCGGCATGGCTCTCCACATAGTCGGCCAGCTCCTCGGGGGTGGAGAGGGTGGCCAGTTCGCTGTTGCGCAGTTCCTCTAAACGGGCAAGAGCCTCCATATAGTCGTCGCCACGAGGGAAACGCTCCAAATAGGAAGAGTAAGCCTCTATGCTGTTGGCACGACAAGCAGCAGTGAAGGCCATACGGCTTTTCTGGCGCATGGCAGCGTTTTGCAGTGTTTTGCTGTTGGGATAGAGGGCTCTGGCCGAGTCGATTGCCGCTTCGGAGGTAAAAGTCGAAAAATAGCGAGGTGCCAGCTGGCCGAGACAAAGCTCGGCAGAGTCGGCCTGCGGGGTGTGGGGATATTGTTGGCTAAAGGCGTAGTAACCGCTGATGGTGTTCTCCTCCTTCACCTGAGCGAAAGTGGTGGACTGGGCTTTGGCACGAAGCCTACGGGTTAAATCTTTGTTATCGGGGAAGGCCTCCAGAAAGGCAGCCACCTCAAAAGGACGCATCTTGGAGAGATGGTTGCGGACATACATTACCGCCTGTGCTTCGATGTCCTTTTTGGATTGGCGAAGCGTGGTGATAGTGACTCCCGCACGAATCAGTTTTTGCACTTCGCGGTAGCGTTTCTTGTCTTGTACGGCCTGGGTGTACACCTCCTCGGCACGTTTGATATAGCCATAGGCTAATGGCAGATTGAACTGGGGATTGACAGGGTCGGAGAAGAACTCGGCCATACTGATGAGGTTGTTCACATCATCGGGATTCTGCGAGTAGGCTTTATAAAGACTGACATACTTTTCCTGGTAGGGATCAGCCTGCGGGGTTTGACCGTACAGCGTCCCTGCCAAAAGCAGTGCCAAGAATAAGGGCAGGAGTTTTTGCATCTATAAAATCTGAATACTGGACTGTGGGTTATCTTGGAAGCGGGTCGAAGAGTCGCACCTTAGAATTTCAAACTCTTGAGGATGGACTCGAATTCCTTCTCCATCAGTGGATAAGTGGCCCGGGTAGTCTCTAAGCGGAATTCGACAATGGTGTTCTGAACCTTGAAATAGACCATCCTAAACTGATAGTCTTTCTTGTCTTTGAGATTGGTGTAAGCACCGATATAGCCCATGCCGCCACTCTTGGGCAAGCCCAGCCCCTGGGTGTAGTCCGAGAGCGACTGGTAGGGCTCGCGGTTGTAGCGTTCGAAGACGAAGTCGTAGATGGGGGCGGTGTAGTTCTTGCGCACCACAATGCGCAGGAAAGGCAGGGTGGTGTCGCCTTTGGAGGCGATGGTCTTGGCATTGTAGAAATAAAGGAACTGTGTGGTATTGGCATCAACGGTCTGAGTACTCAGGTACTTCCACTTGCTAGGGAAGGTATACTGTACCTTGGTACCAGGGATGGCCACCTGAGCTTGGGCCACGCCAGATAATGCCAGCAGCACCATGGCCACGACAAATAAACGGAATCTATTAAAAATCGTTTTCATACTTTAGGGGTTTTTATTTTTTTGTCTACGGTGAGGCGGTGGTCAGCCCTTGTCAGCAGCAATCACTCTTTGTCCAGAAGCTGCCTATAGAACTGAAGAAGCCGCCGTGTGAGGAGGGTGTTGTCGTATTCGTGCAAAATGAGGTCTAGGGCATTCCTGCCCACCTGGCTGCAGAAGTCGGGATGCTCGTCGCAACGCCGCAACTGCTCCACAAATTGCTCAGGGGTGTCGGCAATCAGCAAGTTCTTGCCATCGGTGTAGTTGATGCCCTCGGCTCCGATGCTAGTAGTCACAACCACTTTCCCGGCCGACAGGGCCTCGATGATTTTCACTCTGATGCCACTGCCACTGAGCAGGGGGACCACGTTGATTTGTTTGGAGGCCATGAATGCCATAGCATCGGCAACTTCTCCCACAACGTGTACCCCCTCCATCTGGAGGTTGGTCAGCTCGTCCGGCATCTTGCGACCGGCCAAATAAAGGTTCCACTGAGGCATGGCTTGGTGCACCTTGGGCCACACTTTGTCCAAAAACCAACGCACCCCTTCCTGGTTTGGCATCCAATCCATGGAGCCCAGATGATAAAGCGAGTGGGGCTCCACCGGCACGTCGGCCATATTGGCGGGCTGAACACCAAAGGGAATGGCGACAATGGGCTTGCGGCAGCCTAACTGGCGCAGGAGGGCGGCATCTTTGTCGGTGATGGGTATAATGCCGTCGTAGTCGTTGAGGTGGTCGCACTCATAGGCCCGCAGGGTCAGGGAGAGATGTTTCAGGTAAGAACGTTTCACCGGGTTGCGCTCGCTCTTGGCCACACGCTGCCAAATGAGGTGTTCCACGTTGTGGGCACGCAGAAAGACACGCGCCTGACTGTACTTGCGAATAAGAGGAAGATAGGGGGTGAGGAAAATGCTTTCGACATGAATGATATCGAACTGTTCCTCCTGCAGGACGGCCTTGAGTCTGGCGGAGAACTCTTTGCTGATGAAACGCTTCACATGGTATGACTCGCCGCAAAGCCATGAGACCCCCGCATCGATGAGGTGGATGCCCAAGTCGATATGCACGGCCTCAAAATGGGTAGCCTCAATATAGTCTTCGGACATGCGGCTACCGAGTACAGGATGTTTGTCGCTACAGACCGCTAGAACGCGGACCTGGCAACCCTCAGCAAGCAGCCCCTGGGTGATGCTGTTCATCGCCAAGGTTCCGCCGTCAACAGGGGGATAAGGGGGCTTGTTGCAGAGCTGAAGAATTTTCACTAGAGAGGACTATTTATTCCGTGGGAAGCGACTTGAAGCCTTTGCCCATAATCTCGGAGCTGTCGATAACATTCACGAAAGCGGTGGGGTCAAGACGACGGAGATTGGTACGCAGCTTAACGAAGTCGGTACGCTCCATGGTGACGTAAATAATCTTGCGCTCGGTACCATTGTAGAGTCCTTCACCGGTGATGCAGGTGCCACCGCGGTGAAGTTCGTTGAGGATATAGTCGCGCACCGTGTCGGCCCTATCGGTCACGATGAGAGCAGTCTTATAGCTCTTGGTGCCGTCGACCACGAGGTCGATGACCTTGCCCTCGATGAAGATGACGATAATGGAATAGATGGGCAGCCGGATGTCGCCAAAGGCAATAAGGGTGCTCAGGGTAATGCAGCCGTCGACAATGGTAACCAAGGTGCCAAGGCTGATTTTGGTGTACTTGTGCAGGATCATACTGATGATATCAGATCCGCCGCTGGTGGCGCCACTGCGGAATATCATGCCGATGGCCACACCGTAAATAAGGCCTGCGACAACAGTGTTGAGGAAATAGTCTGGCACGAACCACATACCGTCGTGTGTCTGCACCATAGAGAGGCCCTCGATGGCTTCGGCAATAATAGGACCTTCGTGAATGACGGGATTGTAGCCCCAGAACCAACTCTCGATGGCATAGGTAAAGCCGAAGATGAGGAAAGTGGAGATGATGGTCTTAAGGCCGAACTTGGGGCCGAGAATCCAGGTGCCAATAATCAGCAGCGGCACATCCATACTGATGGCCCACACTGAAATTTTGCCACCCCACAAGGTGCTGAAGACATTGGAGAGACCATAGGTGCCTCCGGGAGCCATCATATAGGGGTTGACGAACATCACATCGCCTGCGGCGAAGAGAGCGCTACCCAAGATAAGCAGTAAATAGGAGATAACCTCTTTCTTGAAATTACTTTTTTCCATTCGTCCGATATGAATTTTAATACTTTATAGTTTGATGTTTATAAAAACTATGTTATTGTTTACAAACTTATTATATGTCGCAATGCGCAATAAGATAAGATTGCAAAGTTACGAAATAATTTTTATATGAAAGGATAGTGAAACAAATAATCAAAACGAGGGATGAATTTGAGAGTGTCGCATTGCAAGGTACATACAAATGAAAACCTGTCACGTGCCTATGGTGTGTGACTATTGGGTACAGCGTTATTCAAGACTGGTGGATTGTTTTTTTTCACATGAATGGATTTTTTTGTTTATTTTTGCAGACGAAAAGAACAGGTGTTGTTTCAGTCCAACTACTTGCTTTTCCGCTTGGTAGAGCGGAGCACTCCACAATCTTTTATTAACTAAAAACGTGTACAACATGAAACAAAACATGCGTGGCCTCACCTGTGCCATTCTTTCTATTAGTCTGCTCACCGTCATGGCCGGAGCCGCAATGGCCCCCGCCCTCGGTGCCATCAAAGAACATTATGCCGACTGCAGCCCCATGACTGTGCAGCTCATTGTCAGCCTCCCGGCATTGTTTATCATCCTCACCACTTTTCTTTTCAGACCTTTATGCCGTCTGATGCGCACCCGCACCATGGCCCTTTCGGGGCTGGCCCTCTATGTTGCCGCAGGAGCGGGGGCTTTCTTTGTGGACAGCATTGGGCTGTTGCTGGTCCTGCGGGCCCTGCTTGGCATCAGCGTAGGCCTGATAATGCCCCTCTCCACCGGTTTGCTGGCCTTCTATTTCCCGCCTGAGGAGCAGGGCCGACTGATGGGACTTTCGGCCGCCATGAACCAGATGGGTGGAGTGGTAGCCACCCTGCTGGCAGGGGTGCTGGCCTCCGTCGAATGGCGATACGCCTTCCTAGTGTACCTGGCCGGACTCGTGGCCGCGGTGCTGGTGGCTGTCCTACTACCCAACGAACGGCTGGCATCACGTAACAGCCGACTGAAAGTCAGCACCCTCATCCGCTTTCACCCATCGGTGACAGCCATGCTCTTTATCATGCTGCTCTTTTTTGTCTATCCTACTAATTTTGCCCTCACCGCCCACGAACAGGGCGTTGGCACTCTGGCCACCACCCTTATCATGGTGGGGCTAGACGTGGTGGCATTCGTGGTGGGGCTGGTTTTCGGATGGCTCATGCGCCATTTGCCACGCCAGATGAAGTATGTGGCTCCTCTTTTCTTTCTAGGAGGCTATGCTGTCCTGGCCCTTGTGCCTGGTATGGGCGGCATGGTGCTGGGGTCAGCCCTCATAGGATTGGCCAACGGTGCAGGAGTGCCCTACGTCAACACTATTGCCAGCATCAAGGGCGGACGCGATGCGGCAGTGACGGTGATGCCCCTTATCTCGGCAGCCCTCTATCTGGGGCAGTTCCTCTCGCCACTGGTGGTGGGACCGCTGGCCCGTGCCATTGGGGGCACGGAGGCTCCCTATTTGGTGGCCATGAGCCTGGCGGTGCTCTTCCTGATTCAGGTCTTCCTCACTCGCCGACACCATGCGCTGCCCCCAGCCTGACATTGAGCCAAGAAGATGAAAAAAGGGTGTCCGGTCTCCAATTGAGATTTTTTGAGTATCTTTGCATCCCGAATGTGAGGGGTGCCCCTCAGCGGAACAGCATAAATGAGTATTCATCAGATGGACAAGATAACTATCATTGGCGCAACAGAAAACAACCTGAAGGAGGTGTCGCTGGAGATACCCAAACGGAAAATAACTGTCTTTACAGGCGTGTCGGGCTCGGGCAAGTCGTCGCTCTGTCTGGACACTGTGGCGGCCGAAAGTCGCCGCGAGCTGAACGAGACTTTTCCTAGCTTTGTGCAGCAGTATCTGCCCAAGTATGGCCGCCCCAAAGTGGAGCGCATCGAGAATATGCCTGTTACCATTGTCATCGACCAGAAGAAACCGGCCAACAACAACCGCTCGACCGTGGGAACCTACACCGACATCTATGCCCTGCTGCGACTGCTTTTCTCACGTGTGGGGGAACCCTTTGTAGGCTATTCGGACACCTTTTCGTTCAACCACCCTGCTGGCAGCTGTCCGCGCTGCGATGGGCTGGGCACAGTTACCGAGTTGGACATCCACAAGTTGGTGGATTTTGACAAATGTCTCAACGATGAGGATGTCATTCATTTCCCCACTTTCACCACTGGGGCCTGGCGGTGGAAACGATATGCCTACAGCGGCCTTTTTGACTTGAACAAGAAGATAAAGGACTACGACGAGCACGAACTGGAACTTTTCCTCCACTCGCCCCAGATAAGGCTGAAGAATCCGCCCAGCAACTGGCCCAAGTCGGCCAAGTTCGAAGGGCTGTACCCACGCATGTATCGCAGCATTATCACCACCAAGGAGGGCAAACGGCAACAGAAGGTGCTGGACCGCATGGTGAGCACCATGGAATGCCCCGAATGCCACGGCACACGGCTGAACGAACGGGTGCGCAGCTGCAAAATCAACCAGAAGAATCTGGCCGACGTGGTGGAGATGCCCATCAGCGGGGTACTGGATTTCATACGCGGAATAGACCACCCCCTGGCCGAGGGGCTGAAAGCGGAGCTGGGCAAAAGGCTGAAGGCACTGTGCGACATAGGGCTGGGCTACCTGACCCTCAGCCGCGGCACCAGCACGCTCAGTGGCGGCGAGGCGCAACGCATCAAGATTGCCAAATATATCAACTCGCCCTTGACAGACATGGCCTATGTGCTGGATGAGCCCAGCGTGGGGCTGCACCCACAGGACATCAGTCGACTGAAGGAGTCACTGCGACACCTGCGCGACCACGGCAACACAGTGCTGATTGTGGAGCACCACCGCGAGATTATTGCCATGGCCGACCACTTGGTGGACATGGGGCCCGGCGCAGGTGACCACGGCGGCAACATCGTGTATCAGGGAGATTACGAAGGACTGCAGGCATCGGATACGGTGACGGGCAGAATGCTGCGCTATAAATCGCCACTCAAAAACCACAGCCGCCAACCACAGGGGTGGTTTGACATTGAGGATGCCACACTGCACAACTTGAAGCATGTGTCGCTCCAGATTCCTAAGGGGGTGATGACCGTGATAGCAGGCGTTGCTGGGTCGGGCAAGAGTTCGCTCATGGAGCATTTTATGGACCATTGCGCCGAGGAGGTGGTCTTCATCGGGCAGAAGGATATTGGCATCAACCTGCGCAGCACCCCGGCAACCTATCTGAACATTGCCGACACTATCCGAAAACTCTTTGCCCGGGAGGGAACCGTGGACGGGGCCACTCCCCTACACCACCCTTCTGTGCAGCTATTTTCGTTCAACAGCAAGGGGGCCTGCCCAGCCTGTGGAGGCAAGGGGGTCATCGTGTCGGACATGGCGTTTATGGAGAGCATCGAGACGGTGTGCGAGGAGTGCCACGGCAGCCGCTACAGCCGCGAGGCTCTTCAGTTTCGTTACCACGGCAAGACCGTAGCCGAAGTGATGGACCTAACCGTGGAGGAGGCCATACGTTTCTTTGCGGGGGCAGACTTTCAGGCACAGCTGCAGATGCTGGCGCGCGTGGGACTGGGCTACCTGCATCTCAACCAGGCCATGAGCACCCTCAGCGGCGGAGAGCTGCAACGGGTGAAACTGGCCGACAGGCTGTACAGCACGGCCATCCATTCGGATGCACAAGCAGGGATTAACGAGGCTGGAAATGTTCGCCTTTCGGGCGGTCATATCTACATTATTGACGAACCCACCGACGGCCTCCACCTGGACGACGTGCGGCGGTTGCTGACCCTCTTCAACGACATGACCGACGCAGGGAACACGTTGATTTTGATTGAACACAGCCTCGATGTGATGAAACAGGCCGACTACCTGATAGAGTTGGGCCCCGGCGGCGGCGAAGACGGGGGCCAATTGCTTTTCTACGGCACGCCCCAAGAAATGCTTGCCTCACAGAACTCCGTCACCGCTCCCTACCTTCGGGACTCGCTGACTCTAAAGTAATGAAAAACTTGTATGCCAGCAGGCAAAGTATAAGAAAAAAGCTATTGGCCGACATCCAAATAGAATCTTTTTTAACGCCTTTGTGTGCCTTTGTTCTATATGAAAAAGATTACACGCTTAGAAGCGACGATGGCACTTCTGTGCTGCACACATCATACAACCGAAGTGGAGGTTGTAAAAGCAATAACTCTCCGTCAATACATAAAAAAACCTGCCAACATAGTATGGCAGGTTCAAATAGT